>Ga0315294_10001045_pt1 | contig 29833 bp, 26 predicted proteins | sample YL17G13_40_MG_FD_203626 | JGI IMG/M metagenome (GOLD analysis project Ga0315294, IMG submission 203626) | Sediment microbial communities from Yellowstone Lake, YNP, Wyoming, USA - YL17G13_40 | ecosystem: Environmental > Aquatic > Freshwater > Lake > Sediment | place: USA: Wyoming | collected... | reverse complement strand
AATTTCTCCTTTTTTCCCTAAGGAAATTTTAGCTAGGTCGATGTTTTTGAGGGTGGCTTCCTTTTTTAAAATTTGGATTTGTTGACCTAAGGCTGAGAAAGTTTCGGCATGGCCAGAAACTACGGCGAGCCCTGCTTCAGGACTCAAACTGATTTGGGAAAACCAGGTTTTCGGATGGGTATTTTTTTCAAGAAAATCAAAAAATTTTGAAGGGATGAGGTGATGGTTAAGCATTAATCCAAAATCCCTAATTTTTTTCTGATAACCTAAAATTTTTTCCTCTAAAACAATTTTTTGAGGAGTTTTTTCTCCGCTGATTTCTGCTTCTAAATTTTGGAAGCTGGCTAAAGATTTTTTTTGAAAGTGGCCCAAAATAAAGTAACCCAGAAATACGATAATAAGCAGGGAAATCAAAACATAAAATAAAATTTTTAGCCAGAAGGGCAGTTCTACCGCCTTTCTGGGAATAATCTCAACCATATGTTATTCTAAACCTCTTAGTGCCGTGCCAACGGATATGGCATAAGCGCTGCTCATTTCTTTTAAAGTTTTCTCTAAAATCGGGGGACAAAAAATATTCGAAAAAGGATTACCAATTTCTATTTCTTTTTTAAAATAACTTTGGAAATATTCTTTTAATCCGGGAAGGAAGCTGGAAGCTCCAGCCATTATAATCTTTTGAATGTCTTTCCCCTCGGTTAGATAAAAATTCTGAGAAATTTTCTCGATTTCCTTCAAAATCACATCAACCAAGGGAAGTAATATCTCCCTTACCTCCGAAGCCGGAGTTTCAAAAGATGGCGGAGATGAAATCCCATATTTTTCTTTAAGAGCTTCGGCTTCCTTATAATCAACTCCCAACCCTTTAGCTATCACCTCGGTTAATTCATTTCCTGACATATCAAAGCTATAGGACATTTTTAAAATTCTTTTCTCAATAATACTGCAGGTAGTGCTTTGGGCTCCGATATCCACCAGTAAAATGATTCCCTTTCTTTCTCCGATTAGAGACCTTGCCAAGCCAAAGACTTCAGCCTCTAGGGCTAAAAGTTCAAGTTTGGTCATCTCAGCAATCTTTCGATACTGATTAATAACCTCATTAGGAACAGCCACTAAAAGAACTTTTAATTTTTCTTTTTTTTGGTTGGAAACTCCACCCTCGATGACTTGCCAATCCAAGGTTACTTCGGCCAAGGGCAAGGGAACATATCGATGAGCCTCATACCTTACTGCCTCAGGCAATTCTTCCCTTGTCATTGACGGCAATTCAAAAGAAGTAAAGAAACTGGAAAAATCGGGAATAGAAAAGACGACTTGGCGAGTTTTGATTTTTGCCTCATCCATTACTGCTTTTATCGCTCGGGAGATATCCTCGCTGAAAAGTGAAAGGGTGCTTTTTTCAAAAGTCCGGAATGGCTTTTGATAAAATATTTGAGCAGATATCTCGCCGTAGTTCTCCAATTTCCTTCTCTCTCCCCAGCGGGATAACTCCACCATTTTAATCGAGGATGTTCCAACGTCTATTCCTAAAGATTTTTTGGGAATGAATTCTAATGGTGTCCAAATCATATACCTGAATCGCAATAAAGGGTAAAGAAGAGATTTATCTCTTCGGCTACCTTTCTACATTATATCATTATATAATCAAAATGGTATGCTGAAAAATTTTAATCCTTCGACTTGGCTCAGGATTAATGGTGAGCTTAGTCGAACCATTAAATGTTTCGTCTTTGACCTTCTTTTCCCCAAATTCTGTCTTAGCTGCCAAAGAGAGGGAAACTATCTCTGTGAAGATTGTCAGAGCACTCTTTTAGTTTCAGGAGTCCATCAAAAAAATCCAACTCAAAACCTCAAGGATTTATATTTTGCCATCGATTATCAGCAACCTTTGATTAAAAATTTAATAAAACTGTTTAAATACCAACCTTTTGTCAAGGAACTGGCAATTCCCCTAACTTCTTTAATAATAGAACATTTTCAATTAACAGAGAACCCCCCACCATTTTTTGGTGGGGGGTTCATTTTAGTCCCGGTGCCTTTGGAAAAAAAGAAATTAAAATGGCGAGGATTTAATCAGGCAGAAGAACTTGGGAAAGAGCTTAGCTCCTTTTTGAAAATTCCCCTGATTTCAGGTTGCCTAATCAAAATAAAAGAAACCCCTCCCCAGGTTGAGTTATCCGACGAAGAAAGAAAAGAAAATATAAAAGGAGCATTTTTAGTAAAAGATAAAGAATTAATCAAAAACCCCAAAGGAAAGCCTTCGGCTTCCTACGGGGCAGGTAAAAAAATTCTTTTAGTGGACGATGTTTATACCACAGGTTCCACCATGGAAGAGTGCGCCCGAGTTTTAAAGGAAGCTGGTGCAAAAGAAATTATTGGAATAGTTGTCGCCCGCGGCTAGCCGTTTCAACTCTGACTTTAAACAAAAAGGAGCTAAGCTCCTTTTTTGACTACGGAGGGGGTGAGATTCGAACTCACGAGGGCCTTACGACCCTAGCGGTTTTCAGGACCGCTTGGGACAACCACTCCCGACCCCTCCAAAAAGGCGGAGTAAAAAATAAACTGGCGGAGGAGGTGGGACTCGAACCCACAAACGGTTTTTTACGCCGTTACGGTTTAGCAAACCGTTGGAATGACCATTATCCGACTCCTCCGGATGATTTTATCTTACTTAATAAAAATCTTTGTGTCAATTGAAAAATGGTTAAATTTATGATAAATTTAAAAAGTATTTGACTTGCGCCTGTAGCTTAATGGATAAAGCGTTGGCCTGCGAAGCCAAAAATTGCAGGTTCGACTCCTGCCGGGCGCACATGAATCTCTCCACTCTCATTGAGGAAATTCCTCGGGTTGGGCCCCAATACCAAAAGAAATTAAAAAAACTGGGGATTAAAACCGTAGGCGACCTCTTATTTCACTTTCCTCATCGCTATGAGGATTTTTCTGATATAATTCCGATTTCTGAAGTTGAAGAAGGAAAAACCGTCTGCATCCAAGGAAAAATCACCGACATTAAAAATATCCGGATTTTCAAAAGAAGAATGACCATAACCGAAACTCAGGTATTCGATAATTCGGGAGGAATCCGAGTTACTTGGTTTAACCAGCCCTATTTAATAAACACCTTTAAAAAGGGCGATTTTGTTTTTCTGGTCGGGAAAATGGTTTCAAAAAAAGGAAGAAGATATTTATCCAGCCCGGCTTATGAAAAAATTCCGCCCCAATTTGCAGAATCTCTGGGAAATGGAGAAAGATACGACTCGGTCCATACCGGAAGAATCATTCCCATTTACCCTGAAACAGAAGGGATGTCGTCAAGGTGGCTAAGATTTATTATAAAGCCACTTTTAACAAAATTAAAAAACGGAATTCCCGAAACTCTGCCCGAAGAAATAAGAAAAGAGAACGACCTTCTTCCGATTAAAACAGCTGTTTGGCAAATTCATTTCCCCGACACTTTAGAAAAAGCCGAGCTATCAAAAAAAAGATTCGTCTTTGAAGAGCTTTTTGACCTCGCCTTGGCGATTCTCCGTGAAAAAATAAAATTAGCGAAAGAAAAAGCAACCGTTATTCCTATTAATCTTGAAGTAATCAAAAAATTCATACAAAAACTTCCTTTTACATTGACTCTCGACCAGAAAAAATCCGCCTGGCAGATTCTAAAAGACCTGGAAAAAGCAAGGCCGATGAACCGGCTTCTGGACGGCGATGTCGGTTCCGGGAAAACAGTGGTGGCCGCAATTGCGGTTTTGAACGCGGTCAAGGCCGGCTTTCAGACAGCTTTTATGGCACCGACCGAAATTCTGGCAAAGCAGCATTTCAAAACGATAAACGGTTTATTAAAAGGATTTAAGGTAAAAATCGGATTAATAACAGGGGGAGAGAATTTCTTTGGCAGCAGAAAAATCAAAAGAAAAGAAATGATAGACAAAACAAAAAATGGGAAAATTGACATTCTAATCGGAACTCACGCTTTGGTGCAAGAAAAAGTGGAATTTAAAAAACTGGGGCTGGTGGTTATTGACGAACAGCACCGCTTTGGGATAGAGCAGAGGGCTCGCCTCTGCCATAAAGGCTTAGGCTTGCAAGCAAAACTTATTCCTCACTTTCTTTCGATGTCAGCTACTCCAATCCCAAGAACGCTGGCTTTGACAATTTACGGCGACCTGGATTTGTCTTTGATTAAAGAAATGCCCAAAGGAAGAAAAAAGATAATCACCAGAATCATTCCGCCCGAAAAAAGGCAGGAAGCCTATGATTTCATTAGAAGCGAAGTACAATCTGACAGGCAGGTGTTTGTAATTTGCCCACGAATCGAGCCCGTCGAACTGGGCGAAGAAGCTATCGCTTCTTCTTTACCCTTCGCTCGGCTTCGCCTCGCTCGGGTGGCTGATGTGAAAGCGGTAAAGCAGGAATACGAAAAATTAAGAAAAGACGTTTTCCCCGATTTAAATGTGGGAATGCTTCACGGCAAAATGAAAACCGAAGAAAAAGAAAAAGCCCTTTTAAGTTTTAAGAAAAGAAAAACCGACATACTGGTTTCAACATCGGTCATAGAGGTAGGCATTGATTTTCCAAATGCCACCATAATGATGATCGAGGGCGCCGACAAATTCGGCTTGGCCCAGCTCCACCAATTCAGAGGAAGAGTGGGGAGAGGAGAACACCAGTCATATTGTTTCCTTTTCAGCGAATTCCGGTATAATCCGCGACTGAAAGCAATGACCCTCTCCCAAGACGGCTTTGAACTAGCGGAAAAAGATTTGAAATTAAGAGGGCCTGGAGATTTAACCGGCCAAAGACAATGGGGTTTTCCCGATTTCGTGATGGCATCATTAAAAGATATCGAGCTTATTGAAAAAACGCGAGAAGCAGCAAAAGAAATTTTAACCAAGGACCCGGAATTAAAAAAATACCCCCTATTGCGAGGGAGATTAGAAGAATTTAGAGAAAGAATACATTTAGAATAAATTATTAGGGGCCCGCGAAGCGGGACTCCGACCCTCCCTCCGCCCTCCCAGCTTTTGCTGGGCCCCTCGTGTGGTGGGCGGGTTGTAGTCTGATTTTTTCAGTAACCCAAAACCCGAGGGGCTTTCCTAAAATTAGTCTGGCCTGGGCATCGAGAGCTGGAAAAGTGCCAAAGATAATTAGAGTTAGAGGGAGTAAGAGCCACTGGAAAACCATGGAAAGATTTTTAAAGCTTGAGCAACCTGCCGGTCGGGGAGGTAAAAGCAAAAGGGAAATAATGGCCGAAACTACCATCCCAATCATAGCAAGGGTCATAATGTTGCCAGTTAACCTCGGCAAATTATAAGAGAGCAAGGTGATGTTGAATCCCTCCCCTCCCAGAAGGAGAGGCAACCATCCCAAAAAGAAAATAAGCAAAGCCGAAGTTGCCCAAGACCAAAATGCATCTAAGACATTAAAGGTATGACGAAATTTCTCCCAAAGAGGAATTTTTTTATTTTTGAGGAAACCAAAAAGGAGGTAGGGAATTTCATTACACCCCCAAGCCCATCTCCTTTGCTGTTTGTATTGATTAATGGCCGTTCTGAAAAAGTCTTTGCCCGATACGGCATCCATCGAAACAGGATAATGGAGAGGAATTACCCGATAATCGCCATCGTAAGTGAGATAAGATTTCCAGAAAATATGAGAGTCATCGTTAACTGACATTAAATTAGTAGGATAGCCGACTTCTTCGAAAATTTTAAAAGGAATGGAATGAGAAGAGAAGGTCACTAATTGTTCCGGCCTTTCCTGCTGCATCATTTGCCAAAAGGTGCCAGAAGTGGAAATCACTCTGGAAAAAGCTGGAACCTGCCAGATGTTGTTATTATAAATTGAAACTGGCTGATAGCTTGACCTGAGAGGTTCTTTGGCTTTTAAATAGTGAAAGGCGAGACAGGCAAAATATTGGGGATAAACCCTCGTATCAATATCAAAACTAGAAACAATGATATTTTGATGAGGAATTTTTAATGGGTCAATTATTTTTTCTGTGGCTGTCTTGACTGCCCAGGCTAAATTTGAACCCTTCCCGGCTACTTCCCCGGGAATATCTTTAGGATGAACTGTAATCAAAAACCGAAAAAAAATTTTCCCAAATTCCCCTTTTATTTCTTTAGCCAATTTTTGAGCGCCCTCTCCTGCTCTTTCCTCAGTAGCTAAAACTATGAGCATTTTGTCTTTGGGATAATTTGAAGCAACTAAAGCCTCAAGGGTGGGTTTTGCTATCTCAACGCCCTCCTTATATATGGGCAAGATTATTAAATGATAGATTTCCTGCCACACCCGCCCTAGGGGCGGGTACCCGGAATTTAAGGTTTTCAGTTTTTCAAGCCAATCAATTTTAAGATTTTTTTTCATCTGTCGCCAAGAGGCAATCTGATGAAGAGATAAATAAGAAATCCGGAGAAACCAATAGAGGTCAAAGACAATAATCAAAATAGCCACCAGAGCTGGGGCTAACCAAGATAAGATAAAAGCTCCTCCCAAGGTTCCCCAAGAGAGAACGCCGGGGAAAATTTCAAAAAAACGGTATAAAATTTTTTCCTTGGGATTTTTGAGGTCCTGAGCCCGTGAGAAATTGAGATAATCGACTTCCATGCGGCCCCAACCGGATTTGAACCGGTGTTAGAAGAATGAAAATCTTCCGTCCTAACCACTAGACGATGGGGCCAGATTTTTCAATTTTACTTTAAAAATTGAAAAAAATCAAGCACGTGTTAAAATAAATCTATCATGGAACTTTCTAAGACCTACGACCCTAAAAAGGTGGAGGATAAAATTTATACTCTCTGGCAAAAATCAGGTTTTTTTAATCCTGATAATCTAAAAAAAACCAAAAAGGAACCCTACGTAATTATGATTGCCCCGCCCAACATCACGGGGTCTTTGCATATGGGCCACGCTCTGGAAAACACTATTTCTGATATTCTCATTCGTTTTCACCGCATGGAAGGCCGCAAGACCCTTTTCCTTCCAGGTACCGACCACGCCAGCATTGCCACCCATTACGTGATTGAAAAAGAATTAAGAAAAGAAGGGCTTTCACGCTTTGATTTGGGTAGAGAAAAATTTATTGAACAAGTTTGGCAATGGAAAGCAAAATACGGAGACATAATTTTAAACCAACTTAAGACGCTTGGCATTTCGTGCGACTGGTCAAGAACCAGATTTACCATGGACAAAGATTACGAAGAAGCGGTTAAAACCGCATTTTTGCATTATTACAAAAAGGGCTGGATTTATCGCGGGGAAAGGGTAGTCAACTGGTGTCCGAGATGCCAGACATCCTTGTCTGATTTGGAACTGGAATATCAAGAAGAAAGGGGTAATCTTTGGTATATAAAATACCCAATCAAAAAAATCCCAAATCAAAAATCCCAAACTCCAAACTATATTACTGTGGCGACGACGAGACCCGAGACCATGCTGGGAGATACGGCGGTAGCAATAAATCCAAAAGATGAAAGATACAAAAATTTAATAGGCGCAATTGTTATCCTGCCAATCCAGAATAGGGAAATTCCAATAATCGCTGACTTGGTCGTAGACCAAAAATTCGGCACCGGCGCCGTAAAGGTGACTCCGGCTCACGATTTAACTGACTGGGAAATAAAAGAGCGGCACAATTTGGAAGCGCTCCAGGTTATAGATGAAATGGGCAAGATGACTAAAGAAGCAAAAATCTACGAAGGACTGACTACTCTGGAATGCAGAAATAAAGTAATTGAAGAATTGCAAAAAGAAAATTTAATTGAGAGAGTTGAAGACTACGACCACTCGCTTCCCTATTGCTACAGATGCCATTCTCTAATACAGCCCCTAGTCTCCAAGCAATGGTTTTTAAAAATGCAGGAATTAGCAAAAATAGCCAGCGCGGCCGTAAAGACAAAAAAAGTTAAATTCCTACCCAAAAATTTTGAAAAAATTTATTTTAACTGGTTAAAGAATATAAAGGACTGGTGCATATCAAGGCAATTGTGGTGGGGACATAAAATCCCGATAGAAGGCGAAACGGATGTTCTGGACACCTGGTTTTCTGCGGCTCTTTGGCCGTTTGCTACGCTCGGCTGGCCAAAGGAAACTAAGGATTTAAAAACTTTTTATCCGGCTAATTTTATAACCTCAGCCAGAGAAATTATCAATCTTTGGATAACCAGAATGATTTTTTCAGGATTGGAATTTATGAAAAAAGAGCCGTTTTTGAATTATTATTGCCACGCCACGGTTTTAACAAAAGAAGGCAAAAGAATGTCAAAATCTCTGGGCACAGGCATTGATCCTCTTCAGCTGATTGAAAAATACGGAGCCGACGCAACCCGTTTTGGAATTTGCTGGCAATTAATGGGCGGACAAGATATTAAGTTTGTGGAAGACAATATTTTAATGGGGAGGAAGTTTTGTAATAAGTTATGGAATGCCTCAAGGTTTGTTCTGCTGAACAAGCCTACGCAGATTTACGCTGATTTAGACTCGCTTCGCTCGCAACGCGGATTCACGCGGATTAAAAATTTGACTACGGCGGATAAGAGAATTTTAAAAGCGTTAGATAAAACAATAAAGGCAGTAAATAAAGATTTAGAGGGTTTTCGGTTTGGGAGGGCGGCGAGACAGCTTTACGAATTTTTCTGGCATGATTTTTGCGACGTATACATTGAAAAATCCAAAAACCCCGCCTCCGCTAAAGCTACGGCGGGCAAGGCAAAACCAGAAACAAAAAAGATATTATTATATGTATTATTAACTTCTTTAAAACTTTTACATCCTTTTATTCCCTTTATCACTGAAGAAATTTATCAAAAATTGCCAGTCAAGAATAAAAAGCAGTGTCTAATGATAGAGAGTTGGCCGGTTTAGAAATTAGAAATCAAAGAGATAAATCTCTTTTCCACCTTCGCTTCTGCTCGCAGAAGTTCGGTATTAGAAATTAGAAATTTTATAATGTCTTATCCCCTTTACATCTTTTTTGGTTTAGCCCCGAGCATCGTCTGGCTGCTTTTTTATCTCAGAAAAGATGTTCATCCCGAACCTAATTCAGAGGTGATAAAAATTTTCTTTTATGGAATGTTAGCTCCTCTCCCGGCGGTTTTTTTGGAAAAGGGGATTCTTGAGGCAACTTCCAATTCTCCTTTTTCTAATTTCTTTCCGCCATTTTTAATCACAGTTTTTAATATTTTCATTGGGATAGCCCTAATTGAAGAGGTCCTAAAATATCTAGTGGTTAGAGGAAAAGTCTTGAAAAGCTCAGAATTTGATGAACCGACCGATGCCATTTTATATATGATAATTGCCGCTTTAGGTTTTGCCGCTTTAGAAAACATTTTGATTTTATTTCGTTTTGCTCCGGCCTTCTTATTAAAAGAGGCATTTTCTATTTCTATTTTCAGATTTTTAGGAGCGACTTTTTTACATGCTTTATGCTCGGGGACGGTAGGAGCCTTTCTGGCTTTGTCTTTTTTTGAAACAAAAAGTCGGCCAAAGTTTATGGCGGTGGGGTTAGGTTTCGCCTGCCTCTTGCACGGACTTTATAATTTTTCTATTATGGAAATTGAGGGAAGCTTAAGGTTTTTAATTCCCATTATTATTTTAATTACGTTATCTCTCTTTGTTTCTTTAAGTTTTAAAAGGTTGAAAAAAATGAAAAGTACCTGTAAGATATAAGAAAATACCACTATGCCCCGTTAGAAGTCTGGTCGAAACCAGAAAAACAACTAACGAGGGTAAAACAAATTATTTAATTCATTAACGTTTTGTCCTGCAGATAGAAAAAATTTTATTTTAAAATTTTTTCGTCAAGGACTTCTAACGGGGTATGGCAAATTTTTTTGAAAAATTAAAAAGAGGGATGGGAATTGAGGGGCCCGTCGAAGAGAAAGTTGAGAAAAAAACTGAAAAAAAGGCAAAAATGAAAAAGCCGAAAAAATCGGAAATTAAACCCTTCACCAAGATATTGGTGAAGGGTAAAGCTGAACCAATCGAGGATGAAATGGAGCAAATTGAAGAACCGGAAGTAAAAGAAAAAGAAGAACCCGCTCCCGGCCCCGAAGCTCCGGCAGAAAAGAAAGTGAAAGAAGAGGGAGGAAAGTGGTTTGAACAAGAAGGACAATTAGCCATTGATATTTATCAAACAGAAAATGAATTGGTTATTCGATCGGCAATCGCTGGAGTAAAACCCGAATTTGTAGATATTTCTTTAGAAAGAGACATAATTACAATCAGAGGAAAAAGGGAGAAACCATTTGAGGAAAAGGAAGATTATTTTACCCAGGAATGTTATTGGGGTCCATTTTCCAGAGAGATAATCTTACCGGTGGAAGTTGACCCGAACCTGGCAGAAGCCACAATGAAAGAGGGAATTTTAACCATCAGACTGCCGAAAATTGAAAGAGAAAAGAAAAAGAAGATCATTGTCAAAGGATAATTAATAAAAACCGCTCTAAAGGCGGTTTTTAATTGTGCGGACGGAGAGAGTCGAACTCTCAAGCCTTTCGGCATAGGATCCTAAGTCCTATGTGTTTTCCAGTTTCACCACGTCCGCAAAATATGGCTTTGCTCTTTCAAATTTTCTCGATAAGTAAACAACACTAGGAGAATAATACATAAATTTTAATATCTTTAATGAATCGCCTTTTGCGTATTCTAAATATTCTCCCCTCTGTGCTTTTGTTTTATAACCACGAGTTTTTAATTTATAATTAATTTTCGATTGAAGCCATCTTAAAAATTCGGGGCTCCCGGAAGCAAATCTAACCCGGATCTGAGGATGTTGACTTTCGGGATGATTAAATATATTAAAATTTCCATCACCGTCGAAAAGTCCCCTTAAAAAATCCGCGAAGAATCGATCAGGTATCTTTACCTTCTTAATGGTTAAACTTTTATGCGGATTCAAACCAATCGATTGTAAAAACTTATAAAATTTTACATCCCCAAATTGGAGGCGGTAATACCTTTTTATTTTTTCAGAATCCCTACTTCCTTTTCCAATTTTATTTTTTAAATTTAAACACCGTTTAAAATTCATTACCTGTTCTTCATCTTTCGACATAAAATCAAGGTGACGTCCATCTATCGAAAGACATCCATCGGCAGTAAGCAAACCAACCGCATAGGCGAAATTTTTATTCCATTCTATTAATATTGATTCTTTTGGCCACATATAAGTAATTAATGCCTATACCAATTTCGCCACTCCGACCTAAGTTATTTTATCTTTTTTTAATAAAAAATCAACCCCAACCTCCACAGGGGTTGATTTTAATCAAATATAAACGTTTCCAAACTAAGACAATTCTCTTTTTTGGTCAAAGTCCTTTTATCCCACACGGAATATGGCTTTAACAATAGCCGGGATAACCTTAGCCAAAGCAGCAACTATTGCCCCAATCGCGGCATAAATAATGAAATCCCTTCCTGACTTTATCTTCTCAGGACTTCCAGCACCCGTCAATAAATTAAATGCTCCTATCAGGACAAAAATTACTACTAGTGATAAAACGCCAACGAATATCCAATTAGTAACTGAATAGAGTGTATCCATCAAACAACACGCCGGACAGTCCTTAGTTAGATCAGTAAAGCTACACAATCCCGGAGGTGGACAAGTTATCTTGGTCCAGGCACTAAAATTATTCCTTAGAGTACACTGTGCAGCCATCTCTGATGGTTCTATCGGCTGGGCAGAAACTACTAGGGGAACTGCCGAAATAGCCAAAAGACTAACCAAGGCTAGAGCTGTTAAAACTTTTTTCATTAATATTTTATTTTTTATATTTTATTTTTTATTTTCCTAGTTTCGACCTTTAATTATTTTTATTCTACTCCTATTGCTCGTTGTATCATAGCAATAATTCCTCTGGCAAGCAAGATAATGGCAAGCCCTATTAAGGCATAGGTAATTATATTTTTACCTGTGCCGATTTTTTTAGGGTCGCCTCCGGAAGTGAGAAGTTGAAGAGCGCCAACAATTATTATCAAGGGAACAGCAGTGACCGCAAGAAGAAAAATAAAATTCATAATTTTATCTACCAACTCCTGAAAGTCGCAAGCCTGCAAAGGATTACAAAAAACAATTCCACCGGTAGGACATCCTCGCCACTTTCCATCTTTACACGTTAAACCATCCGCTGTCGCTCCTTCGGAAGTACAAAGCCCGCAGGGCTTTGCTACCTGTGCCTGAACTAGACCTATTCCAAAAAACAAAAAAACAATAGAAATTAATAGTATTGCTAAAATTTTTTTATTAGACATCATTGTCTTATTTTACCAAAATTAAGCCCCAGTGGTAAATACCAGCCTCAAACTCCTTTTCCACTTTTAAATTGAGCTCTTCGGATAACGCTTTAACTTCTTTGGCTGAAACCCTGCCTTCCTTTGGACCCAAAGGAGCATCTAATTTCCAATCGACCACTAAAATTTTCCCTCCTTTTTTTAAAGCTCTTTTCCCTTCTCCCAAAACTCGCTTTTTATCTTCGCATTCAAATAAAAGATTGGTCATTAAGACTAAATCGCAACTTTCTGATGTCAATTTTGAAGTTTCGTTAACGTCGGATTTAATTGTCTCGATATTGAAAATTTTTCCCAGTTTAATTTTTGCTTTCAGAGCCGAAAGAGGTTCTTCTAAGATATCTATAGCATAAACTTTCCCTTCTTCCAATATTCTTGCCAGAGGTAATGCCCAACCGCCAGACCCACAACCAAAATCGGCCGCCACCATGCTCTCTTTTAACTTGAGTTGTTTTAAAACTTCATTTGGATTAAGAAAACCTTCCATTGTTTTGTATTTTGTATACGAATACTATATACAAGATACTATATACTAGATACACGTTGCCGAAGCGACGCGGTCTCCCTCTTCCAATCTTATTATTCTCACTCCTTGGGTGGACCGGGAAAGGACGGCGATGCTAGAAATTGCCGTTCTAATTACCTGACCTCTTTGAGAAATAACAATTAAATCTTCTTCGCCACCAAAAAGAACTCTCGAAGCCACCAAATCTCCAGTTTTTGAAGTTATCTTAACCGTTTTAATTCCAGTCCCTCCCCTCCCCTGAATCCTATATTCTTTCAAATCCGTTCTCTTTCCATACCCATTTTCCGTCACCACCAACAAATAATCGTTAACTTTTAACTTTTCACGAGGGGCCCGAGCCGATCTCGGGAGGGCGGTGGGGGGGTATGTAGTTTTAACTTTTAACTTTATCACGTCCATCCCCACTATTTCATCCCCCCTTTTCAACCTAATTCCTTTTACTCCAGCTGCCGAACGGCCCATTGGCCTAATTTCTTTTTCCTTAAATCGGATAGACTGACCTTTTTTTGTCACTAAAATAATCTCATCTTCGCCGGTGGTTTTTGAAACTTTTCTTAAGGCGTCTCCTTTCTTAAGAGTGACGGCAATTAAACCTGACCTTCTCACGTTCTCAAATTCCTCAAGGGCTGTTTTTTTGATTATACCATCTTTGGTGACAATCACTAAATATTTGCTCAAACCCTGGTCAGCTCCGCCCAAGGGCATTAGAGATAAGACTTTTTCTTGGGGAGAAATTTCCAGAAAGTTCAAAAGACCTCGGCCTTTTGCCACTCTAGTTCCTTCAGGAATTTCGTAAACTGGAGTTCGAAAAACTTTTCCCGAATCTGTAAAGAAAAGTAAGGAGTCGTGGGTTTGAGCAGTTAAGAAATGTTCAACGATATCTTCCCCAACCGTTTTCATTCCTAAAATCCCCTTTCCCCCTCTTCTTTGAAGCTTATAAGTGGCTGGGTTTAATCTTTTAATGTAGCCTCCTTGAGTGATAGTAATAATAGTTTCTTCTAAAGGAATCAAGTCTTCTTCAGCAATCTCGCCAACTTTCTGAAGATGAACCTTTGTTTTCCTCTCATCGCCAAAATTCTCTTTCAAGCCCCTCAGCTCCTTTTTAATAGCTTCTTTTATTTTTTGAGGACTCTTTAAAATGGCAGTAAATTCTTTAATTTTAGAGAGCATCTCTTTCAATTCATCTTCAATCTTTTTCCTCTCCAATTTAGCTAAAGCTGATAATTTCGTCTCCAAAATGGCATTAGCCTGAATTTCAGTCAATTTAAATCTTTTTATTAAGTTCTTTTTTGCTTCTTCGCGATTGGCTGAATTTTTAATAACCCTGATTACCTCATCAATCTTTCCCAGGCATTTATCAAGTCCCTCCAAAATGTGGGCCCTTTCTTTTGCCTTTTCTAAATCATATTTTACCCTTCGATAAACTACTTCTTTCCGATGCAAGAGATAATAATTTAAGAGTTCAGTTAAGTTCAGAACCCGAGGCTGGATTCCCTCCACCAAGGCCAACATATTCAAATGGAAAGTTTTTTGGAGGTCGCTAAATTTGTAAAGCCGGTTTAAAATTTTCTGGGCTATCACCTCTCGCTGTAAATCAATCACGATTCTAAGACCTTCCTTGTCTGACTCGTCCCTAATATCTCTAATTCCCTCAATCTTTTTTTCTTGGACCAGATTGGCGAACTGCTCAACCAATGCTGATTTTTGAACTTGATAGGGAATTTCAGAAATGACAATTTGAAGTTTTCCCGATGTTTGTTCGACGATTTCAGCCTTGCCCCTAGTCAAAATCGGCCCCTTGCCCTGAGAATAGGCCTGAATTATCTCTTTTTGATTAAAAATTTCTCCGCCAGTTGGAAAATCGGGACCTTTGACAAATTCAAGCAAATCTTCGGTCGTGGCTTTCGGGTGGTCAATTAAATAAATTAAGCTATCGGAAACTTCAGCTAAATTGTGAGGGGGAATGTTTGTTGCCATACCAACAGCAATCCCAAGAGAACCATTTAATAAAAGTTGGGGTAGGGGCGAGGGCAAAACAGTAGGTTCCCTTCTTGTCCCATCATAATTATCAACAAAATCAACCGTATTTTTCTCAATATCTTTTAACATTTCTTCACCAATTTTCGAAAGCTTGGCCTCCGAATATCTCATCGCTGATGGTGGGTCGCCGTCAATTGAACCAAAATTTCCCTGACCCTGGATCAGGGGATACCTCAAAGAAAAATCCTGGGCCATTCTAGCTAAAGAATCGTAAATTGCGGCATCGCCATGAGGATGTAGTTTTCCCATTGTTTCACCGACCACAGTCGCCGATTTTCTGAATTTTGCATCATGTCCCAATCCCATTTCGCCCATGGTATATAAAATCCTTCGGTGAACAGGTTTTAATCCGTCTCTCACATCGGGTAAAGCCCGAGAGACAATCACCGACATAGCATAATCAATATAAGAATCTCTCATCTCTTCGGTGATTTCCCGGGGCTTGATGTAGCCGATTTCTGTATTTTTTGTTTTGTAGTCTTTAGCCATATTTTTATGGTTGAGTTTCCTTTAATATTTCTTCTAATTTTTTTAGCTCTTCCTCTGAAATTTCTGGCACTTCAAATTTTGGCAGACTTTTTAATTCTTCTTCCAGTTTTGGTAGTTGGAGCTCTTCTTTAATTTTTTCCGTCCGGAAACTTTTTATTTTCATTTCCAAGCTTTTAACCCACCCTAAAAAGAGGGAAATTCCGATTACAATGACCGCTAACCAAAAAATGACTTTTCTCTTTTCCTCTGGTAAATTTTGAATCTTCTTAAAAAATTCCATTAAGTTAAGGATTCAATACAACTATTTTTACTTCCTCTTGGACAATGTCTTTCTTTTTTATCGATAATTTTGGCAAGGGTTCAATTGATTTTATCCCCATGGTCTTTAAAAATTCATCCAACCCATCTAACTTTATCTTCAATTTTGGGGTCGAAGAAGTTTCCTTCTTCTCCACCTTCGCTTTCGCTCTGCGAAAGCTCGGTATTTGATAATGCATTGGAATTATAATTTTAGGTTCAATCTGAGACATCACCTTTGTTGCCTCTTTGGCTGAAATTGTGGAAACACCTCCTACCGGAATCATCAAAATATCAACCTCGCCAATTTTTTCAAGTTGCTCCTCGGTTAATTCTTTTTGACCAAAATCTCCCAGATGACACAATTTCAAATCCTCAGCTTCAATAGTATAAATAGTATTTTCGCCCCGCTCTCTGCCTTCTTTTTCATCGTGCCAGGAATGAATTCCTTGAATATAGGCTTCTTTTACTTCGTATTCCCCGGGACCGGAAATCAAAAAGGGTTGGCCAGCTACTGCCTTTACATTGTTATGGTCAGAATGGGAGTGAGTGATAAGTAAAATATCAGCTTCCAGTTTTGGGACTCTAAGACCAAGAGCTTCATCAAAAGGGTCAATAACGATTGAGACCTGATTGTTTTTTTCTCGGCGGGCAATGATTTGAAAGCAAGATTGCCCATGCCAGTTGATAATCATAGAAATTTATTTTTTATTTTATCACAGCTATTGCAAAAACTCAAGAATTAAGGTAAAGTAGGGTCTGATGATATGAGACCCCGTTAGACATTCCATATTTCAGAAGTTATTGAGAGATGGATGTCAAAGCGGGGTTAGTAAAAATTATGTCTAACGGGGTGAAAGAATTGTTCGAAAAAAACAATTTAATAAGACCGCCAAAAATTGGGGAGATTGTCGAGGGGAAAGTTATTGGCAAAGAAAGGCAGGGCCTCTTTTTGGACCTGGGGGCTTTGGGAACGGGAATAATTTACGGAAAAGAATTTCAGGAAGCTAAAAATGAATTAAAAAACCTAAAAATTGGAGACAGCGTTTTTGCCAAAATAATTGACCTGGAAAATGAGGAGGGTTACATTGAATTATCAATCAGTCAGGCCTCTAACGAGTTAATTTGGGAAGGATTATCCCTGAAAAAAGAAAATGGAGAAGTTATCGTAGTCAAAATTTCAGGAGCTAATCGAGGAGGTTTGTTAACCGAAATCTCAGGAATTCCCGCCTTTTTACCTGTTTCCCAATTATTGAGCGAACATTATCCCCGAGTAGAAGGAGGAGATACAGCTAAAATCTTAAAAGAGCTTCAAAAGTTTGTTGGTAAGGAAATGGAGGTAAAAATTTTTGACCTCTCTCTAAAAGAGAAAAAATTGATTTTATCTGAAAAGATAAGAGAAATTGAGAAAATAAAAGAGGTTTTAAAAAAATATAAGGTGGGAGAGGTGGTTGAGGGAGAGATTACCGGCATCACTGATTTTGGAGCGTTTGTGAAATTCTTGCCCTCCGAAGCTAAAGCTGAGGATGGTGGTTCGGCTCTCGAAGGGCTAATTCACATTTCGGAGTTGGATTGGAAAATCATCGAAGACCCAGCCGAAGTTGTAAAAGTTGGAGAAAAAGTAAAAGCAAAAATTATTGAAATTTCCGGGGAAAAAGTCTCCCTTTCTTTAAAAGCCCTAAAAAAAGATCCTTGGTTGGAGATTGAGGAAAAATACAAGAAGGGGGATATAGTTCCGGGAAAAGTAACAAAATTTAATCCCTTTGGTGCCTTTGTCCAAATTACTCCCGAAATTCAGGGATTATGCCATATTTCTGAGTTTGGGACAAAAACAAAAATGGCTGAACGATTAAAGATTGATAAAAATTATGATTTCCAGATTCTGGAAATCCGAAAAGAAGAACACCGAATGACCCTGAAATTGGTGGAGAAATAGTCGAAGAAGATTACTTCTTCTTCATCTTCGTCCGCCGAACCGCAGTGAGGTAGAAGAAGAGATTTATCTCTTCGTCCGCCTTGGGCGGACTCGATAGGCGATGAAGCATTGCTTCATCTTCATCTTCGCCCGCTAAAGCGGACTCAATAAATGAATATAATTGAGGCTAAAAAAATTGAAAACGCAAATTTCAAAGAGGCGATTAGAAGATGGCCTCGTTTTTTTGAATCCCAAACTTTTATTGATGACCAAAAACTTTTAGAAAAATACGGAATTCAAATCCCCGAAAAGAAAAAACTCCCATTAGGGTATTTGAAACTCTGGCCCCAAGATTTCATCGTTGAAGAAATTGCTGCAAATAATGAGTTACAGACAGTCTTCCCGGACAAATTTATACACAAAAAAAGGGATTTTCTACCAGAAGACCCAATAATTTACACCACTTTGGTAAAATGCGGCTTATCTACTATTGAAGCCGCCGAAGATTTGGCCAGAGCTTTGAATTTAGAGCCAAAAAGCATTAAATTTGCCGGAATTAAAGATAAGCATGCCATTACCTCTCAGTTAATTTCAATGAAACGAGGAGAGATCGCTGAGACTGCGTCTCATCTCTCACCTCGCTCGGCTTCGCCTCTCTCGGTCATTGAGAGACTTAATCAAATCTCTCTTCCTAATTTTTTTCTCAAAAATGTCTTCTCGGGAGAAAATGGGCTTTATCTGGGAAACCTAAAAGGGAATCAATTTACAATTTTAATTAGAACTGGTCCTAATTTTAAGAAAGAAGAGTTTTTAAAGAGATTGAAAGAAATTGAAAAAAATGGTTTTTTTAATTTTTTCTATCTCCAGAGGTTTGGCGTTCCAAGATTAACTAACCAAGATTGCGGCCTTTATGTTTTAAAGGGGGATTATGAAAAAGCGGCTTTCACCGCCATTTGTAAACCGGGAGCAAGGGAACTTCTTTATTTCCAAAGCCTGAGAAAAGAAATTGAGAAATTATGGGGAAAATGGGAAGCGATTGAAGAAGTTTTAGAACTTTTTCCCCTAACCTTCCGCGACGAAAGAACGGTGGTTAATTACTTAATCAAAAATCCTACTGATTTTCTTGGAGCCATTAATCAGATTCCAAGAGTCCTTCAGCTCTGGTTAACTTCTTTTACCGCTCTTTTGTTTAATAAATTACTTTCCTCCTATTCGGGAATGGGGAAAACTCCCCCTGAAGCCTTACCCTTAGTTTTAAGTGAAAGGAAGGGAGATTGGTTAATTTATAAAGACCTTTTAAATCAGGTCGGAGTATTTTCAACCACTTTCGCCCTAAAAAATTTAAAACCCTTCCCCTTTATTGTTTTGAAAAAAAGGGAGCAAAAAACAATTGAGAAGGTGAAAATTTTGAGTCAGAAAATTATTCCCGAAGGGGTAATCTTGCAATTTGTTTTGTCAAAGGGTTGCTATGCCACCACTTTTTTATCTCAGTTATTTAATTTAGCTTCGGGAAACCTACCAAAAAATTTTTCCAATTTGCCAATCGACACTAAGGCCAATTTAAATCAACCTTCTTTGGAAGAAATTTTAAACAAATTTTCTGACGTTGTCTCTTCGCCTTCCTGGCGCCTTTTGTGGAGAATTTATTAGTCGATGAGCTATTCGGCTCATCTTCACCCTTCGCTACGCTCGGGTAAATAATTAAGGCATCCATTTCTGGACGCCTTTTTTGCATGATTAAATCTCGATGATGCGTTCTGTTTCTGGCAGAATTTTAACTCCTACCTCCTGAGCAATCTTCCGGAAAGCCCCGATCTGGGGCTCTGTTTGAGGCCAGACGAAAACTCCTTCTTTTGGCTGGAGAATCTCCAGAACCAAACGGAGGCCTCCTCCGTATTCGTGTCCTGAAGTATGAGTTAACATCTCCTCAACCCCCAAATCTTTCAAACCGAGCTGTTCGACTTCGCCTCGGTGGACAATTAACCTATCTACCCGAGGTCTAAGATTAGTAGTAAGCGGAGACAGCTCTGTTTCTCTGCCGGGGATTCCTCGGCTAGAGAGAACCAGGGTATCACTGAGCCATAGCTCAAAGGGTGGATTCTGCCTTTCGGCAATTCGCCAGAGAACAGAATCCTCTTCTGCCTGGCATCCTGTGACAAAAATCACTTCCTTTTCGGACCCAATCGCCCCTCCCTCAGTTTTAATTCCTAGAAGTTCCTGGCTATGACGCATGCCGGCACCGTAAAAAGCTACCGGTCTCTTCAAAAGCTGGGCTACCTCAACTATCCGGCGAATTCGTTCCAGATTGCTGGAAAAACAAGTGACAATCACTCTCCCCTTCGCCCTTGCTAAGACATTGGTAATGGTTTCTATTGCCAAGGCCTCAATCGGGGTAAAGCCCTCGAGATGAGCATTGACGATATTGAAAGCAAGGATGTCAACGCCTTCCTTAGCAATCTCTTTAAGGGTGGCCACCGTCTGAGCCATTGGCAGACTGTCAAACCCATTGAGTTTGAAGTCGCCAAGGTAAACCATTTTCCTTCGGCTCCCTCGGATGAAAAGGCCCATTGTCCCGGGGACAGAATGAGACAAAGGGAAGGTCGAAACCTTGAAAGGCCCAATTTCTAAGATCGGCGGTTGACCAGGAGTAATCAGCTCAGCCCTTCTTATTAGGTGAAGGGGTATTGTCTTTTCTCGGCGGCTGAGGATAACTTGTTGAGTATGGGAGGTCATAAAAATTGGTGGATTCTTTCTGCCAAGCCCAGACAATCCATCATAATGGTCCATATGAGCATGGGTAATCCACACCCCCCTTATCTGACGGCCTTGAACCAGGCGCTGAACTATTTCTTTTCCTTTGCCATTGAAGCCAATAGCACCAGGGTCAATTAGTTGGCCCAGACCTTGGCTTTGGCAGAGGATGACATTGCAGGCAATGTCAATCTCTGCCCCTTCAGGTTCAGGAATAATCTCAGGAATAACCCTAGGAATGACCTCGGTCACTTCCGCTTTGGAGCGGGAAACAAGATGACCGACGTATCGTTCCCGAGAAGCAATTCCTATGCCGCCATAACTTCTCCGCAATTCAAGCTGGACTTCAAGCCCGAGGCTCCCCTTTGCATTCCTCAGATTTTCTCTTTCAGAAAGATTACAGAGGGGACATAAAGACAAATCACAGAGAACTACCGTCTTACCATCATGTCTTGAGACCCATTGGTAACGTCTTTGTGGTCGGCCAGGCCAGAATAAAAGAGAAACTTTCTCCATCATCAGACACACCTCCTATTCAGTTGTCAAAGCAACCATTAATTTGATTTTTAAATTATACCCTTTCTCAGTAATTTTGTCAAGCACAAGCTCTTGACAAAATTGAATTTATCTTATATAATTAAGCTACAAATAGCACTTTAAAAACTAATCATTTTGAACCTCCTTGGGTGACACCTAATTGGTTGGAAAAGTAAATTCTGGCTAATTAGGTGTTACCCAAACTCAACTGCTAGGGTGGGAGTTATTCCCAAATATAACCCAGCAGTTAAAAAAGGAGGTATTTAATGGGTAAGCAAAAAGCGCATCGGCAGAAGGCTAGAGAAACCAAAGAGGCAATCAGGAATGGAGCAATCCCTCAAGTAGGCTGGCAAGAAAAGCTGGCAGAAGCAGCCAAGAATGGAGAAGTGGCACTCGTGCCTAATGCTCCAGCGACTACTTCAGTACTCGCACCAGCACCAGCACCAGTTGAAGCAAAGAAGGAGCCAACCACGACATCGGTCGCGGCTCCAGCCAAAACGGTGGCTAAACCTCAGCCATCGGTAGATCGCCGGCCCGTCTGGCAGATCTACCGGGACTATTTCTGGGACTGTGGGGCGGTCTATGAACGCAACAACCAGAATGGCTTCGAGCTCAATCTGAAGGAAGGGCTAGAAAAGGGGAAAGCCCTGCGGTATCCCCTTCCTGTGGGGTTCATCCCGGGCCCACTGGTGATATTGGAGTTTCTGATGATTAAGGAAGAAGTCTACTACCAAATCATCGACGCCACCCCGGACATACAGGTAGAAGGCTTGGATGAGGAAATTCTTGCCCCCGTCCCTCAGAGAAAACCTCTCAAGGAGATGCCAGTCTGGATCAGCCAGGCCATAGGTATCCAACTCTCTCTCATTGAGAGTATCGGGGGAGAACCTACTCCTTGGAATCTGGGAACAGTCGGGAAATTTCGGAGAGAAGGGATCAACCCTGGCACTCTCCGACTGGGCTTTTCTCAGTTCCAATACCCTGGGTACGAAGCGAAGCCATTTGGCTGTTGCCTAGTGCCCGAGCTGGGGACTGGAGGATTAAAGGGGTTTAGACTCACAAAAGTCTATAACCCCGGGCGTCTTCCGGGAGTCCCGACTGAAGGAACACTTCTCAGTCTCGAGTTTCTGAACGGCCAAGGACCGATCCAAAAGCTCCTCAACACCTGGGTCGGAATGGAGGACAATTTCCAGTGGTACGTCAAAAACCCCAAACGACCCTACCAGAAACCTCAGTCTACCTCTAACCATCGCTGAACAACTTTGCCGATCCGCCAACGCTATGAGCTCCCGGAAGGAGGTTCTACACCTCGCCGGGAGCTTAATCATTTTTGGAGCAGAAAAAATCTTGATTTTTTAAAATTTTTTTGATAATCTTAATATACGGTGAAAAATTTAGCGAAAAATTTTGTTTTTGTTTTATTGATTTTTCTGGTGATTTCCGGTGTTTTTACTTTATTACAACAGCCTTTCGAAAAAGAAAAAGAGTTATCGCTAACTCAATTAGTTGAAGAAATTAATCAAGGAAAAATTAAAAAAATTACCGTTTCTGGAGACGAACTTCAAATAGTTTATCAAGATGATTCAAAAGCTCATTCCAGAAAAGAAACCGAGGCCGCTTTATCTGAATCCCTGATAAATTATGGAGTTGATAGAGAAAAACTAACTAAAGCGGGAATTGAAACAAAAGAGGCTGGCGGAACCTGGACCTGGTTGGGACCAATCTTATTCGCCGTTTTACCACTTTTACTTTTTGGCTTCTTTTTCTGGATGATTTTTCGCCAAGCCAAAACCGGAGCCATGCAGGCTTTTGATTTTACTAAAGCCAGAGCGAGGTTATTTGGAGCTGATGGTCATCCCAGAGAAAAAATCACTTTCAAAGATGTCGCAGGTTTGCAAGAAGCAAAACAAGAATTAATGGAAGTTGTTGATTTTTTAAAGCAACCCAGAAAATATTTACAAATGGGAGCAAAAATTCCCAGAGGAGTGATGCTGATTGGAGCGCCAGGAACTGGAAAAACAATGCTGGCAAAGGCGGTCGCTAATGAAAGCAGTGTTCCCTTTTTCTCAATTTCCGGTTCAGAATTCATAGAATTATTCGTCGGAGTCGGGTCAAGTCGAGTAAGAAGTCTCTTTGACCAGGCAAGGAAGACAGGGAAAGCAATAATTTTCATTGATGAAATTGATAGTATCGGAAAAGTAAGAGGAGTAGGAGTAACCGGAGGCCATGAGGAAAGGGAACAGACTTTGAATCAATTATTAGCCGAAATGGATGGAATTGGCAGGGAAGAGGGAATTTTGGTTTTTGCAGCTACTAACAGGCCTGAATATCTTGATCCTGCCCTATTGAGACCGGGGAGATTTGATCGAAGAATTGTTTTGGATTTACCGGATATTAATGAAAGGGAAGAAATTTTGAGAATTCATTGCCGGGGAAAACCTTTGGCTTTAAATGTTAATTTAAGAGAGGTGGCTGAAAGAACTCCCGGATTTTCGGGAGCCGATTTAGCCAACGTTGTTAATGAAGCTGCAATTTTAGCAGCCAGAAGAAGCAAGCACCAGGTTTTTCAGGAAGAATTATTAGAATCGATTGAAAAGGTTTTACTGGGACCAGAACGTAAATCGCATATTTTATCAAAAAAAGAAAAAGAAATTGCTGCTTATCACGAGGCAGGCCATGCCTTGGTTTCTTCTCAAATGCCAGAAGCTGAACCTGTGAGAAAAATCTCAATTGTTGCTCGGGGGTTGGCAGCAGGTTATACTCTGAAAATGCCAGCCGAAGAAAGAAAAATTAAAACCAAAACAGAATTTTTAGCCGAAATGGCAACTTTGCTTGGTGGTTACTGCGCCGAAAGATTAAAATTCGGAGAAATTACTACCGGAGCAGCTAATGATTTAGAAAGGGCTTCTCAATTGGCCAGAAAATTAGTCAAAGAATACGGAATGTCATCTTTAGGACCTGTTTCTTTTGGCGAAAGAGAAGAATTGGCTTTTTTAGGAAGAGAATTTGAAACAGCGAGGAATTACTCTGAGAAAGTGGCAGTTAAAATTGATAAAGAGGTTGAAAAATTCGTTAAAGATGCCGAAACTCGAGCTAAGAAAATTTTGACTAAAAAGAAAGGTCTGCTTGAAAAAATCGCCCAAACATTAATTAAAAAAGAGACAATCGAAAGGGAAGAGTTCGAAGAATTAATCGGTATTAAAAAAGCCGAACCTCTAAAGCCATTACCAAAGAGGGAAAAATCAGCGAAAATAAAAGTCCAAATCAGGCGCATCTAATTTGGGCGCGTAGTTCATCGGTTAGAACGACTGTCTTATAAACAGTAGGTAGAAGGTTCAACTCCTTCCGCGCCCACCAGGGGCGGTTAGCTCAGTTGGTTAGAGCGCTTCACTGACATTGAAGAGGTTCAGAGGTTCAAGTCCTCTACCGCCCACATGGAAACCATTTACGAAGATGAGAATGTATTAGTGACTGACAAGCCGGCAGGAATAAATTCCGATAATTTTGAAAAAAGGGTCCATAGACTAGATAAAGACACTTCGGGAATACTTTTGGTGGCAAAAAACGATAAGGCCCTAGAATTTTTACAAAAGCAATTTAAAGAAAGGAAGGTTAAAAAGAAATACTTAGCTCTAGCTGTCGGTAATTTAAAGAAGGGAGAGGGGGTAATTGAAACTTTGATTGGTCGCTCGCCGGGGGATAGAAGAAAACAGAAAGTATATTTGCCCGGCGAACCTAACTCTCAAGAAAAAAGAAAAGCAATTACTGAATATAAAGTATTGCAAAGGTTCGAAAATTATGATTTGATTGAGGTCGAACCTCGAACTGGCAGAAAACACCAAATTAGAACCCATCTTGCTTATTTTTCGCATCCCATTGCCGGCGATAAATTATATGGATTTAAAGGACAAATTTGTCCTAAAGGATTAAAGAGACATTTTTTACACGCCAGCTACCTGAAAATAAAACTTCCGAGTGGTAAAATAAAAATATTCAAATCAAATTTACCCGAAGATTTGAAAAAAGTTTTAAACCAGATTTAAAATTATGCCTAATAAATTTGAAACCTTTATAAAAGCTCAATTAAAAACCGACTTACCCGAGATTCGACCCGGTGATACTGTTCGGGTTTATCAAAAAATTAAAGAAGGAGACAAAGAGAGAATCCAAGTCTTCGAAGGTCTTGTTATTGCCCGAAAGCATGGCAAAGGAATTACTTCAACTATTACCGTTAGAAAAGTAATTTCGGAAATCGGGGTAGAGAGGATTTTCCCACTTCATTCACCAACTATTGAAAAAATAGAAACTTTAAGAAGAGACCGGGTGAGACGGGCAAAACTTTACTATCTAAGAAAGACCAAGGGAAAAAGGGCAAGATTAAAGAGAGAAGAATTCGGGGAAGTAATAGCCAAAGAAAAACCGGAGGAAGTGAAAAAATAATCTGAGCGAAGTGAAGTAGTTATGGCACGGGCCCAGGTGGAGGAATTGGAAGACTCGCATCTTTGAGGGGGATGTGGCCGCAAGGCTGTGTGGGTTCGAGTCCCACCCTGGGCACCAAATTGGGCGGTTAGCTCAGCGGCTAGAGCGTCTGGTCTACACCCAGAAGGTCGTAGGTTCAAGTCCTGCACCGCCCACCAATTAAGAGGAAAAAGGTTTTAAGTTAAAATTAAATTACGCCGCGGTAGCTCAGTGGTAGAGCAAAGCACTGAAAATGCTTGGGTCGCCAGTTCAATTCTGGCCCGCGGCACCAGGCGGGTGTCGTATAACGGCCATTATGCAACCTTGCCAAGGTTGAGACGGCAGTTCGACTCTGCTCACCCGCTCACCCGCTCACCCGCTCACTCTTGACAATCGCTTTTGAAAGAGCTAAGATGACAAAACCCCTAAAAAGGGGTTTTAAGATGAATATAAGCTTAAAATGCCCCAGATTTTTGGGGCAAAATCTCTTAATTATCGTAATAATCGCTGGAATTCTTTTTAGCGTCTCCCCTTACTGGACATTCAGAGATTCCCAAGCCAAAGCTACTTCGGTTCAGTTTTCCGTTCCTGAAAATTTAGGGGAGATAGCAATGATTGAGGAAAATAGCCTCCTTCCGCTTTCCGAGCATCTTAATCCCCAACCACCGCCAGTCCGGGAGATACAAGTAATTGTAACCGGCTACTCTAGCTCGACTTGGGAGACTGACGATAACCCATACATTACTGCTGCCGGAACCTGGGTCAGAGATGGAATTGTGGCCAACAACTGGTATCCCTTCGGAACAAAAATCAGAATACCAGAATTATTTGGAGAAAAAGTTTTTGTAGTTGAAGACAGAATGAGTTGGGAGAAAGGGAACTATCATTTTGATATCTGGTTCCCCGACTATTGGCAGGCCTTAAACTTCGGAGCAAAAATAACCCACATTGAGATTTTGGGAGAATAATTTTGAGAAAACTAACCAACAAAAAAACACTCTCCGTAATGGAGGGTGTTTTTGCATTTGCCACTCTTTACCTAAAACTTACTAAAATTGCACCAACTATAATTAACACTGCTCCGATTACCACTCTTACAATGTCACCAGCTTTAGGCAATTCGTGAAGCAAAACAATCCCTAATAAAACCGTGACTAAGGCATTAGTATTATACAATGGGGTTAATTTTGAAACATCCGCTCCGATACTTATAGCTTTTAAGGAAACATACATTCCTAATCCCCAAAGAAAACCGGATAAAATAGCGAATCCAATTCCCGGCTTACTGACAGGCGCTGGAACTCCTTCTTTAATTGCACCAATTATAAACACAATCGCAACCCCAACCAGCATAAATAAAGCAGCCCAGGCAGGATTTATCCCAAAATATTTTTCTGAAGTAGCAACTTTCGAAGCGATAATATAGCTTCCCCAGCATAAAGAAGCAATTATACCGAAAATTATCCAAGTAGGCATTTTCATTTATCTATCTTTAATAAATAGAGGATTAAAAATTGACCTTTTATATATAATAGATTTAAAAAGAAAAATTTTCTTTTACCCCAGTAGTAGAAACTTCTTTTCACTACGGGACAGGCAAAATGTGGTCCAAGCCGATATTCTCCTAAGCGGTGCCCGGGGTGGGACTCGAACCCTCACAAATTTATATTTTAAGCTAAAACTTTTTGATTCAATTGCCAACCGATTTTTGAGGGATAGTTTTGTTTTATATAACCACGTCTTTTAATTAATTTCCATTTCTCAAAAATTTTTCGCTTTCGAGGAAGATATAAAACTGGGTTATTTTTGTATATAAATTTAGCGAGTTTATCACAATCGTCGATGTAAAAACAAATGTTATATAAAGGAACTTTTTTATTTTTTGAATGAAATTTATGAACAGCTTTACATCGGACACCTATGGCCTCACAGGGTTGTTTATTAAATTCTGTAATAAAAGGTAAATTAGGACTTACAAATCCTGCTTTAATCTGTGGCGTGCCGTTGACTCTGTAAATATAAACTGTCCCATCCCCGTCAAAAAATCCGCGAGTAAAATCGGGGAAAAACTTCTTGGGAATTTTTAAGAAATCTGAATTATAATTTTTCTTAGAAGATACTCCTAGATTTATTAAATCTCCACAAATCTCCCTGTTTGAAATCTGAATTTGGGAATAGGGCATCCTTTGGGAGTTATATTTTACACTTATAGAACAATCCGGACTTAAATTTTTTCCCATCTTTAATAAATTATCTTTATCTTTAAAAGTTATATTTAGAGTATAACTATTTTTTCGGTCTTTCCTTTTATAAATACAACCATCGGCAACGATATACCCTAAAATATAACTCATTTGACGAGTCCAGTTTTTAAAGAAATCTGAATTAACTTTCTTGAAAATTCTTGGTTTTGTCAATAAAACCATATAGTGCCGGGGGAGGGAGTCGAACCCTCATGAGCTTTCGCTCGACAGATTTTAAGTCTGTTTCGGCTACCATTACGACACCCCGGCGTGGAGGCCTGGGTGGGACTTGCACCCACGTAAACGGTTTTGCAGACCGCTCCATAGCTTCTTTGGTACCAGGCCACTTTTAGATTTTATCTCATTTTCCTCCATTTTTCAATTTCTCTAAAATTTCTTCAATTTTTCCGGCTTCTTTGGTTTCTTTTTCTTCGACAAATTTTATTCGGGGAATCGGCCTCATTCGCAAACGATGGTTCAATTCTTGTTGTAATTCATAAATTCGTCGATTCAAAATTTGAAAAACCATTGAAGTTTTTTCTTCCGGCAGGCAGCTTATATAAACCTTGGACTGATTTAGGTTGAGGGAGCTTTCTACTCTGGTCACCGTCATCAAAACTCCCGCGGGAAACTCTACTTCTCGCAAAAGAATTTGAGATAACTCTTTTTTTATTAGTTGATTAACCCGCTGAATGCGTTTTGACATTAAAGTTCTCCTTTTCTTCTTTCTTCAATATAAATCACTAAGGTATCGCCTGATTCAATTTTCGCCTCCCCTTCATACAATATTCCGCATTCTTCCCCTTTGGGAACCCTTTCAATGTCTTTTTTGTTCCTTTGAAGATTAATCAACCTTCCTTTGCCGACTAATTCTTCATTCCCTTCTCCTCTCTCTCCTCCTCTAAAAATTTCAATTTGGACTCCCTTCCTCACTTCTCCCTCAGTCACTTTTCCCCCGACAATCTGGCGATTTTTTTCAGCCAGAAAAATTGCTAAAACTTTAATCTTCCCCAGTTCCGTTCGAACCAATTCCGGTTCGACAATTCTTTCCATAAATTTCCGCACCCCCTCTACCAAATCATAAATTATCTCAAAAGTCATTATTTTAATCTTGTCTCTTTCGGCCAGTATTTTAGCAGTTGGACTTATTTTCACTCTAAAGCCCAAAATTACTGCCCTTCCTCCTTTGGCTAACTTAATATCTCTTTCACTTACCTCCCCTACTTCCGATTTCAAAATTCTCAAAATTATTTTTTCTTGGGGAAGCCCTTTTAAGACTTCTTCAATCGCTTCAACTGAGCCCAAGACGTCGCTTTTCAAAATCAGATTTAAAACTTTTTGCTCAGCTGAAATCTTCAAAACTTCGGGAGCTTTTTTCTCCGAAATTTTAAGATAACTTTTGGCTTCTTCTACTCCAGGGAAAACTTTGAAGCCCTCTCCAACTTTTGGAACATTTCCAAAACCAACAACAATAACCGGATCGGAAGGCAAAGCTTTTTCAAGCGGAACGCCTCGAAAACTTTCTAAACTTTTGATTTTCCCAAAAGTGGAGGGAGTTCCTAAGATATCGCCTTTTTTAAAAATCCCCTCAGTTAAAAGCAAAGTGGCTGTTGGCCCACGCTGACTATCCAAATAAGATTCGATTATTGTTCCCTCGGCTGATTTTGAAACATCTGTTTTTAAATCTTCCATCTCGGCCACCAATGATATCAATTCCAAAAGGTCTTCGACTCCCTGGCCAGTTTTGGCTGAAACCAGAACCGAGGGCACCTTTCCTCCTAAGGACTCAACTAAAACGCCCTCTTTTGATAGCTCTCCTTTTGTTTTTTCCGGGTTAGCCTCTGGCTTATCAACTTTATTTAAGACTACAACAATTGGGATTCCGGCTTTCTTAATCGGTAAAATGGCTTCTTTAGTTTGAGCCTGGACCCCTTCGCAAGAATCAACCACTAAGATGGCAATATCAGCCACTCTAGCCCCCCGGGATCTCATTGCCGAAAAAGCTTCATGACCGGGGGTATCGAGAAAAGTAATTTTTTTTCCGCCTTTTTCAATTTGGTAAGCTCCGATATGCTGGGTAATGCCGCCGGCTTCTTTTTCTGCGACATGGGTTTTTCTAATCTGGTCAAGAAGAGTGGTCTTGCCATGATCAATATGACCCAGAACCACCACCACCGGTGGCCGACTGATTAAGTTTTGATTTAATATTTTCTGCATTTTTTTTGGCTATTTCAATAGCTTGTTTTTCTTCCTCCGACAATAAATAGTTTGAAACACCCTTTT
>Ga0315294_10001044_pt1 | contig 29835 bp, 26 predicted proteins | sample YL17G13_40_MG_FD_203626 | JGI IMG/M metagenome (GOLD analysis project Ga0315294, IMG submission 203626) | Sediment microbial communities from Yellowstone Lake, YNP, Wyoming, USA - YL17G13_40 | ecosystem: Environmental > Aquatic > Freshwater > Lake > Sediment | place: USA: Wyoming | collected... | reverse complement strand
GCTTGATGAAGCGGGATGGCGTGATAGCGATGGGGACGGCCTGCGCGACAAAAATGGCGTGCCTTTTAGATTTAAGTTTATGTATTCCAATTCCTACGCTTTGTACGAGAGGATAGCAAAGCTGCTAAAGGATGAGGCGGCGAAGGTGGGGATAGAAGTTATTGCAGAGCCGACGGAATGGTCGATTCTGGCAGGGCGGCTAAATGACAGAAAATTCGACTCGGCGATTGCCGGCTGGGGAGGAGAAATAGTCGAAGACCCATATCAGCTATGGCATTCGTCGCAGATTGGCAATCGAGGCTCGAATTATGTTGGTTTCAGGAACAGCCAAGCCGATGCGCTTATCGAAGAAATCCGCGGAACGCTGGGTGAGGCAAAACGTAACGAGCTTTGTCATCAGCTTCACAGGATTTTGCATGAGGAGCAGCCTTATACTTTTTTGTACAATCCGCCGACGTGCCGGCTGCTTGATAAACGATTCAAAAACGTTATCATCCATAAATTGGGCCTTAAATACTGGGAGTGGTATGTGCCAAAGGATGAACAACGATATAAATAGGAAGTAATAAAATTAAGGTGTAAATAACTTTAGCTGGGAGCTTTTTTTATGAATGGCCGTTCGGGAGTGATTACGTTTCTGTTTTTTTTATTTTTGGCTGTGATGATACTGCTGCAGGTTCTTTCAATGGTGCAGTCGGACAGGCTGTATGAGCGGCTGAATCGTCTTATAGAGGTAAGAGAGGGCGGGGCGGCTTTCAGAAGCAAGGCGGAGGCGAGCTCGGCTGGTTTGCCCGGCGAGGAATATCCGGGCGACGAGGGCGACTGGCTGATATGGGGTTTGAGCGGAGAGCCTGAGAACTTAAATACTATAACGTCAACGAGCATGTATAGTCGGTACGTTCTGAGCGGGAATATTTTTGAGGGTTTTTTGGAGTATGACCCCGACAAACTGACGCATCGTCTGGTGCTGGCAGAGAGCTACGAGGTTTCCAAAGATGGTTTGGAGATAAGTTTTCGTATACGCGGTGATGTTCATTTTTCCGATGGGACGCCGATTACGGCCGACGATGTTATCTTTACGTTCGAGACCATTAAGAATCCCGGTGTTGATGCGGCGAGCCTGGCTAATTATTACAGGGATATAGAGCGAGTTGTGAAAGTCAGCGACCGGGAAGTGAAGTTTATCATGAGAAGGGTTTACTTTTTGTCGCTTGAGTTTACGGGCGGGATGCCGATATTGCCCAGGCACATCTACAAATTTGATAAGCCCGACGAGTTTAATAAACACATATCTAATCCGGTTGGAAGCGGGCCATATATTTTTGAAAAGTGGGATGTCGGCAGGGAGATTGTCCTTCGCCGCAATGAGAATTACTGGGGCCGCAAGCCAAAGCTGAAAAAGATTGTGTATCGGATTATTACCAACGACACTGCGGCCATACAGTCGCTGCGTTCGAAGGACATTGATTATATACGGCCGCTGCCGGACCAGTTTGCGGAGCTGTCGAAGAATGAGGAATTTGCAAAGGACATCCGGTGTTTGTCATATTGGCATCCGGGTGTTGGATACTTTTGGATAGGCTGGAATGAAGACAAGCCTTTTTTCAAAGACCGGCGGGTGAGGCTTGCCATGACGTATCTTGTTGACAGGGAGATGATAGGTAAACATCTTTTGAGAAATCCTGAGGCGAAGGTCCCCACAGGTCCATTTTACATTTACGGCCGGCAGGGTGACCCGAATATACAGCCATGGCCTTGTGACCCGGAGAAAGCCAAGAAGCTGCTCGATGAAGCAGGCTGGATAGACCATGATGGTGATGGTGTGCGCGACAAGGATGGTGTGCCGTTTAGATTCAAATATATGATTGGCAGCGGTGTTACGCTTCATGAGCAGATAGCAAAATTGGTAAAGGATGAGGCAGCGAAGGTTGGTATCGAGGTGACACTTGACCCTTATGAATGGTCGGTGTTCAGTCAGAGATTAAAAGACCGCCAGTTTGATGCGGTGAACCTTGCGTGGGGCGGTGCTGTAGAGGAAGACCCTTACCAGATATGGCACTCGTCACAGGTTGGCAATCGCGGTTCTAATTTTGTCGGATTCAAAAATGCCGAGGCGGATGCTATAATCGAAGAAGCCAGACAAACTTTGGACGAAGACAAGCGGAATGCACTTTACCATCGTTTTCACCGGATTCTTCATGAGGAGCAGCCTTATACCTTCATATACACAAGGCCGGAGCAGCGATTCCTGGACAAGCGAGTCGAGAATGTGATAATTCACAAATTGGGAGTCGATGAGCGCGAGTGGTACGTTCCGAAGGAGAAGCAGAGATATAAATGACCACTTATATTGTAAGACGTTTGCTGCTGATGATACCGACGCTGCTGGGGATAACGATAATGGTTTTTGCCATCAGCCGGATTGCGCCGGGGGACCCGGTGAGTTTATCTATGGGGCCGGGCGGGCAGCTGGATGCTGCGCGGGCAGCGGATGTTCGAAAGGCGCGGATGGCGCTCTATGGGCTTGATAAACCAATTCCGGTTCAATATGCGAAGTGGCTGGGTCGAGTAGCCAGGCTGGATTTTGGGGATTCGATCAAACATCATCGGCCGGTCATCGATATCATTAAAGAGAGACTGCCTATTACGATTACGCTGAACCTGATTGCGTTTGTGCTAATCTATACCATATCGCTTCCGTTGGGGGTTCTTGTGGCGGTGAAGCATAAGCAGTTTCTAGACCGGGCCAGTTCCGTGCTTCTTTTCATGCTGTGGTCGCTGCCCTCGATGTGGGTTGGCCAGATGCTGATAGGATATTTTTGCGGGCCGACGTTTAAGAACTGGTTTCCACCTGCCGGTCTGAGCAGCAATTATGCCGAACAGTTGCCTTTTTTCCCGTGGCTGGCAGACAGGCTGTGGCACCTTGTTTTGCCGGTGACCTGCTTTACTTACAGCGGTTTTGCATATCTCACCAAGCAGGTCAGGGCCGGCATGCTGGACAATCTTCGTGCTGATTATGTAAGGACTGCTCGCGCGAAGGGACTGTCGAACTGGGTTGTGATATTTCGGCATGCGTTTCGCAATAGCGTGATTCCGGTGATTACGATTATGGCGACGCTGCTGCCGGCGATGCTCGGAGGGTCGGTGATAATCGAGAGTATATTCAGTGTTCCGGGGATGGGACTATTGGCATTTGAAGCGGTTACGACGCGTGATTACAACGTGGTGATGGCGGTGGCAACTATAGGAGGAGTTTTGAATTTGATTGGTCTTTTGCTGGGCGATATTGCTTATGCCATTGCCGACCCGCGTATAAGTTTTGAAAGTTCCGTGTAGAAAGATATGAATAAACAGCAGGAGTCAAAAGTCAGCTGGGGTGTATCTTACGGCGAGATGGTCTTTCGCGAGTTCGTAAAGGGCTGGCTCAATGTGGTTTGCATGGTCTTAATCGCATTTCTTTTTGCCGTAGCGATTTTGGCGCCGTTCCTTGCCAATGATAAACCTTTTGTGATTCGCATTGACGGCCGGTTGTATTTTCCTCTTTTTCAGGACCTGCGGCCGAATGATTACTGTGTTTTTCTTGCAGCGATTATTGCCGGCGTGCAGTTGTTTTTAGTCCGGCGAAATCGCAGGCGTGTTGAGCCGTCCATTCGCAGCGCGGTACTGTGGCGCCAGATATGGGTTAATACAGGCATACTTTTGGCTGGTGTTATACTGCTGCTTATTTTTATTCCGCGAAGACTTGATGCGACCGATTACAAGGCGATGGTTGCATCGGGCAAGGGGTCAGGGGCCATCTTTGCTCCGGTGCCGTATGGTTATGCGCGGACGGACCTGAAGATGCGCGAGCAGCCGCCCGGTCGGGAGCATTGGCTGGGGACAGACGATGTCGGGTCGGATGTTTTGTGCAGATTGATTCACGGCAGCAGGATATCGCTTTCGGTGGGGTTTGTTGCGGTTGGGATATCGAGCATTATAGGTATTGCGATTGGAGCAATTCTGGGATATTTCGGCGGCAGGGTGGATTTTGTCGGGATGCGGATTGTCGAGATAATGATGGCCATTCCGACGTTCTTTCTTATTATCACGATTGTGGCATTTTTTCCGCGAAGTCTTTTAAATATCATGATAATCATCGGCATTACCAGCTGGACCGACGATGCGAGATTTATCCGGGCGGAATTTTTCAAGCTGCGTAATCAGGATTTTGTTCAGGCTGCGGTGTCCCTTGGTCTGCCGCTGCGGAGCATTCTTTTTCGGCATATGCTGCCCAACGGGATTGCTCCGGTATTAGTTAACGCGTCGTTTGGTATTGCGGGGGCTATATTTATAGAGGCGGCCCTTAGCTTTCTCGGGTTTGGCGTAGCGCCGCCGGCGCCGAGCTGGGGACAAATGCTCAGCCTGGGGGTCAGCACTACGGGCAGATTCTTGTGGTGGCTGACTTTGTTTCCCGGGCTGGCCATATTTTTTACGGTGCTGGCATATAATCTGGTCGGAGAGGCCTTGCGGGACGCTATTGACCCGCGGTTAAGGAAAGCGGCATGAGTAGAGACAGCGTTTTGTTATCTGTGCAGGGGTTGAGCGTAAGCTTTTCTATGGAGGACGGCATCGCAAAGGCGGTGCAGGATGTGAGCTTTTCGATGAAGAAAGGCCGGACATTTGCGCTTGTGGGAGAGAGCGGGTGCGGCAAGAGCGTCACGGCGCTATCGATTATGCGGCTGATTCCTGACCCGCCCGGTAAAATCGTCGCCGGCGGGATTACTTTTGACGGAAGAAATCTGCTGGAGCTTAGCGAAAGACGGATGCGCAGTATTCGCGGGAATAAAATCGCGATGATTTTTCAGGAGCCGATGACCTGTCTTAATCCGGTTTATACCGTTGGCAATCAGATTGCCGAGGCGATTGAGCTGCATCAGAGAAAAAGCGCAAGAGAGGCCTGGGCGGATGCGGTCAGTATGCTTCACAAGGTAGGTATTCCCGACCCGCAGCAGCGGGCGACGGAGTATCCGCACCAGATGTCCGGAGGGATGCGTCAGCGGGTTATGATTGCGATGGCGGTAAGCTGCGAGCCGCAGCTTTTGATTGCCGATGAGCCGACTACGGCTCTGGATGTTACGATTCAGGCGCAGATACTGGATTTGCTGGACCGGCTGCAGGAGCAGAACGGGATGAGCATTTTGTTGATAACGCACGATCTGGGGATTGTGGCTGAGCGTGCCAGTGATGTTGCGGTAATGTATGCATCGCGAATAGTGGAAGTGGCGGATTCGAGGTCGCTTTTCGCGGAGCCTTTGCATCCGTATACGCAGGGGCTTTTGAAATCTTTGCCTAGATTAGGTGTTTCTGCCAGGCGGCTTCGGACGATTCCGGGGGTGGTTCCGGAGCCATTGCATTTTCCAAATGGCTGTAAGTTTCATCCCCGCTGTCCGATAGGCTGCGGGGACAAGCGGTGTCAAAGTGTTGAGCCGGAATTGAGGGATGTGCGGGCGGGCCGGCGTGCTGCCTGCTGGTATGCGGAGGGTTACGAAACTATCGAAGAACACAAAGACTATGAGTCGAAATATGGCGAGCACAAACGGGTACCTGCTGAAGGTTGATAATTTAAAGACTTATTTTGCGATTAAGAAAGGGCTGCTGCGCCGAACGGTTGGGCACGTCAGGGCGGTGGATGGTGTAAGTTTCGGTATCCGGGCGGGACAGGCGCTGGGTCTGGTTGGAGAGAGCGGGTGCGGCAAGACAACTGTTGCCAGAAGCCTTGTTCGGCTGGTGCCGGCGACAGCGGGACAGGTGGTTTTTGACCGGATAGATGTTTTGTCGGCGGATAAGGTGCAGCTGCTGGAGCTTCGCAGGCAGATTAGCATTATTTTTCAGGACCCGTTTGGTTCATTGAACCCGAGAATGACGGTGGGTAATATTATTGGTGAGCCGCTGAAAGTACATAGAGGGCTTGCCGGCAGGGAGCTGGTGGAGCGGGTTGCGAGGCTGCTTGGGAAAGTGGGGCTGTCACCTGACCATATAAACCGCTATCCCCATGAATTCTCAGGCGGACAACGGCAGCGAATCGGGGTTGCCAGGGCTCTGGCTTTGGAGCCGAAACTGGTTATTTGCGATGAGCCGGTCAGCGCGCTCGATGTTTCGATTCAGTCTCAGATTTTGAATTTGCTGAAGGATTTGCAGGATGAATTCGGGCTGACGTATTTGTTTATCGCACATGATTTGGCTGTGGTGGAATTTTTCTGTGATATTGTGGCGGTTATGTATATGGGCAAAATAGTCGAACAGGCTGCGGCAGAGGAGTTGTATCGCAATCCTCTTCATCCCTATACGCGTGCGCTTATGTCGGCGATTCCTCAGGTTGACCCGTCGCTTCGGGGCCGCAGAGAAATACCAGGCGGAGAAGTGCCAAGCGTGGTGAATCCGCCGGGCGGCTGCCCCTTTCACCCGAGGTGTCCTTTGGCTGAAGGGATTTGTCTAAATCAGATGCCGCCTTTGGAGAAGAAGGGCAGTTGCGAGGAGCATTTTGTTGCGTGCTGGAAATGTTAAAAAAAAGCTCGACTGCAGGCATTAAATTTGCGACAATTAGCTGGTAGCATATTTTTGATTACTAAAGGTAACAGTTGATATGGATGAAAAGCTTGCCGTGGAAACAATTAGTGAAGGCCATATTGGCGTTGTGGTTTTTAAGGCTACTTCGTTGAGCAATTCCGAGGGGATAGCGATTGCTGCCGAACAGATAAGGGAGTTTATCGAAAAAAGTCATCCGGAGAAGCTCATTTTTGATTTTGGAGGGGTAAAATTTTTCTCTTCTCAGGTATTAGGGTTGCTTTTGGAAGTTCGAGCGAAGCTGCAGGCATATGAGGGCGAAGTTGTGATAAGCGCAATAGAGCCGCATCTGCACAGGATTTTCAGGATAACCAATCTTGATAAGATTTTCAAATTTTTCCCTGACAGAGAAAGTGCCGTCAAGTCGATGAGTCCAAATTAAGTTGCGTTTATTTGGAAGGGTCAAGATATGTATGTTACGTCGCAGTTTTCGATTTTTATGGTCAATAAGCCGGGGGTACTGGCTCAGGTGCTCGGCGAATTTGCCAGGGCCAAGATTAATGTTGTAGCATTGACAGTGATGGATTCGGTGGAGCATGGAGTGTTGAGGGTGGTTCTTGAATCGCCGAAAAAGGTAAAAGAAGTATTGACGAAACTTAATATGCCCTATAACGAGACAGAAGTTCTATGCGTGAATTTGACTAATAAATCCGGCGCACTGGCGACGGTGGCGGAGAAACTGGCCAAGAACCACATAAACATTTCATATGCATATTGTACCGCAGGCGCGAAAGGCGGGCGAACAACCGGCGTTTTGAAAGTTGCCGATGTGAGCAAGGCGATGAGGATTCTGGAGCCGGGCCAGAATAAAGATGACAGGTCGCAACTGGCGTTTAGACCCTCACATGCTTCGAGAAAGTAAGTGGGCCTGTGCCTGGCAGAAGAAGCTGAGACGGTTATCTTTCTACTCTGGTGCTGCCGCCTTTTAGGAGCTTCTCGACTTCCTTGAGTGTCGCCATTGTGGTATCGCCGGGGGTAGTCATCGCAAGGGCGCCATGTGCCGCGCCGTAGTTTACCGCTTCGGCTGGGGTCTTGCCTTCCATGAGCGCATATATAAGGCCTGAAGCGAAGCTGTCCCCGCCGCCAACACGGTCATAAATCTCAAGGTCGGGCCGAAGGTTGGCATCGTAAAATTGGCCGTCTGTGTATATAATAGCGCCCCAATCATTTATCGATGCGGTCTTGGCGTTGCGCAAGGTTGTGGCCACCACTTTGAAATTCGGGAAGGTTTTGACTGCTTCGGTAATCATTTTCTTGAAGTTAGTCGGGTCGAGTTTTGAATAGTGTTCGTCAAGTCCCTTGACCTCAAATCCGAGCGCTGCGGTGAAATCTTCCTCGTTTCCAATCATCACATCGACGTATGCGGCGATGGCGCGGTTAACTTCCCGTGCTTTTTTCTGGCCGCCGATGCCTTTCCAGAGCGAGTCGCGGTAGTTTAGGTCATACGAAACGATTGTTCCGTATTTTTTTGCTGCCGCTACCGCTTCGATTATGACATCCGGCGTTGTTTCGGATAGTGCCGCAAAAATGCCGCCGGTATGGAACCAGCGTGTGCCGTCTTTGCCGAAAATCTTTTCCCAGTCGATGTCACCTTTTTTCAGCTGCGAGGCGGCGCTGTTTGCCCTGTCGGAGCAGCCGACAGCAGCGCGAGCGCCGAATCCTTTCTCAGTGAAGTTCAGGCCGACCCTTACTTTTCTGCCGATACCGTCAAATGGCACCCATTTTACGTATTCGGTATTGACGCCGCCCTGAAAGAGTAAATCTTCGAGCAGTCTGCCGACGGGATTGTCGGCGATGGCGGTGACGACCGCTGCGTCTTTGCCGAAGCAGCGTTTCAGTCCTCTTGCGACGTTATATTCGCCGCCGCCTTCCCAGACGCGGAAATGCCTGGTGGTGTGGATTCTCTCATCGCCCGGGTCAAGGCGAATCATGATTTCGCCCAGCGATATTATGTCATATTTACACTGTGATTTTGGTTTTATGTTCAATAGAGCCATATTTGGACCTCCAATAATTATGAACCGTAAATTTTTCCTTCTCTAAAGTCCTGCCAGGCGGGCTCGAACGCTTTTCTATCAGTGGGAGTGGGCCTTGGTGCGATATTTTTGCAGGCGAATAAATCCGGCGATTGCTTGTCGTACCAGACCTGCAGGATTGAGTTTCTCAGTTCCTTGTTCTCAGGTTTAAATTTGAGTGGTTTGCCGGTGGCTTTATCGATTACATCAGGATGGATTTGGATGCCATCATCAGCGAGAACCAGATGCGAGCCGCGTGAGCCGCTGCCCTGTTCAAGAAGTTTAACGACGGCTTTGAGATAACCAATACTTGCCAGCGCCAGATGGCGGGCCTGTACGGCGGTGATTAGGTCCTTCGGGCCGGTTAATTTGAAGCCGTTTTTCTGAATGCTGTTGTAGAGTTGAATTGCATCGGACAGGGCGGCTCTGGCATTATCGAGCTGTCTGACATGGCCGCCGGAGGTGGTCATTCGGTCCTGAATTTCTTTGATGACATCGTCAGGGGAGCGTTTGCCCTTTGAGGTGATAATGTTGTTTAACTTTTCGGCGCAGCTTTCCAGCTGTTGGTTTATAAGAGCATCCTGGTCGCTGTAATCCGGGAGTTCTGCGCCGTAGACGTTGGCTATGTACTCTGCCGCTCGCAGGCCGCCTGTTTGGCCGGAGTTGAGAGCTGAGCCGCCGGGACGTTTCACACCGTGAGTGCCTGCCATTTCGCCGATTACGAAGGTGTGGGGAATACTTGACTGCCACCACCTGTTGACCGCGAAGCCTCCGTTGTTGTGCTGGGAGCAAACAGCTATCTCCAGAGGCTCGGTATATAAATCAATACCGTTCTCTTTGTAGATATCAATTGCCAGCGGGTTCATGTGCGCAAGCCGTTCGATGGGAGTGGCCTGCGAAGCGCCGGTTTTTTTGAGATAGTCGAGCGCTTCTGGTTCGAGGCTATTGAGGTCGAAGTTTTTCATTTGTGGGCCGGGGACAGGGTTCTGCCTGAAGTCCATAAAGACGTGTCTGCCCTTTTGTGTTTCGTTGAACACCAGGATGTCGACCAGCGATGATTGCAGGTTCTCAATCCTCTGCGGGTCGAAAGGCCACTGGTAACCCTTGAGGAAGATGTCGGTGGCCATTTTGCTCATTGTTGGGAAGAATTTTGTCAGGAACTCCTGCTGGTCTTTGCCCTTGGCGTCGGTGCTGAAGATTCGCGGGATTACCTGCATATAGGTGCCGGAGACGTTCCAGCGGAACTTTGTGCTTGCCAGGCCGAACTGCGATTCGGTGAGGTTTTCAGCTGCCAGCCCTGCTTCAAACGCGACGCCGTGAATACCTGTCTGGCCTGGCGGATAGACGCTGGTTTTGTACATTGCGCCTGGGCCGCCGGCGGCAAGGATGATATTTTCACCGAAATAGACGTTCATGGAGTATTTTGCTTTGCCGACGGTTTTGCGGTCGATGGTTACGACGCCGGCAATTCGCCTGGCGTTCTGTGGGCCGATGGTGAGCAATTGAACAACTTCCTGATTATCAAATATGGGTATGCCGTACTTTTCGACCTGGGCCTGGAGACACTGGCTCATAAATCTGCTGGTTTTAGGGCCTGCTGAGGTTGCGCGTTCGTAAGGGTCATGGTCGGTTTTGTAGCCGGCGTAGCTTCCCATCGGGTCGTGGGGGAAGGGGACGCCGGCCTGGACGAGATGATAAAACTCGCGCAGCGAGCCTATGGCTTCGGCCAATGCGATGTCACCATGTATGCAGCCTGCTGCGGTCAGACTCTTGGCGAATTCCTCGGCGCTGTCGGGCACATTGGGGCTTGTCCCCATTTTGTAATAAGTCTGCTTGTCGGAGCCGCTCATGCGTGAGGCGCCCAAGCCGATTCCGGCGGTTATTACGGCGACTCTTTTCTGGGGATTTTTAACGCCCTTTTGGCGCATAAATTCGCAAAGGTGCACGGCACAGTTCATGCCGGCCGCGCCTGCGCCGACAATGACAGTACTATAATTGTGAACGTTGATTGTGCGTCTGCCGATTTTTTTGGTTTTCATAGCTTATTTTCCTGCTTTTACATTAATTAAATGTTGAAGTTTCTTTTTGTGGCCTTGCTGATTTGTTCGACGGTTGCGGTTGCGAAGTTGATGTTCGGCCATTTTTGCAGGCGCGCCTTATCTATAAGCTGTTTGATTTTGCTGAATTCTTCCGCCAGCAGGTTGTAGTTTTGCTCGTCGATGATTTTCTTCATAACAGCTTTATCGATCATGCTGAAGGACCCGCCAAGAGCGAGGATGCCGGCGTCGATGTACTCTGGTATGTTGGCGGCATTGGTGCCGCCGGTTGGGACCAGAGATATGATTTTGTGAATGGCTGGGTCGATTGCTTTTACAAAGGCCGGCCCACCGAGTTCCTTGGCGGGGAATATCTTGCAGAGGTTGGCGCCTTTGGAGTATTGGTCGAGAATCTCGGTGGTTGTGCCGCAGCCGGGTATTATGGGGAGTTTTCCGGCAAACTTTTTGTAGGTTTCATCGCTGAAATTTGCTGCTGAGACAAGGTAATCTACGCCGGCGTCGGCCACCTGCTGAACCGAAGGCAGCGGGTCCTGGGGATTGGCTTTATTAAATACCTTGAGCACCCCCGGAAAGTCTATCATACTTGCCGCCCCTATAGCAAAATCGGGGAGCTCTTTGCGCAGCCTGGTCATTTTTTCCAGGGGCTTGCTTATTCGGCAGGTCACTTCCATGTTGTTGATGCCTGCTTTTATAAGGGCCTGTGCCGTTTTGACGATATCGAGCTTGTTCTCGTTAAAGACCAGGATAAGGCTGTCTTTTAGCAGTGTTCTGATTGTGTTTTTTATGTCCATTTTTTGCCCTCTCTTATAGTCTTCTTAAATGAAAACCGCCGTCAACATTTATAACCTGTCCGGTGGAGAAATCGAGTCTTCCTTCTGCGATGGCGCCGACTGCCTTTGCGATGTCTTCAGGCTGACCCCACCGCTTTATAGGTGTTAACCCCTCGGCAATCATTTTGGTATATTTTTCCTTCACCACAGCAGTCATATCCGTTTCGATAATACCGGGCCGAATCTCGAACACGCCAATACCAAATTCAGATAATCTATCCGCATACAGTTTTGTCATCATGCTGATGCCCGCTTTGCTTAAGCAGTATTCACCGCGAGCGGGACTACTGGTATAAGCTGAAATCGAGCTGGTATTAACAATTCTGTAATTTCTGCCGGGATGAGCCTTTTTCTGTTCTATCATCCAGTTGGCCACCTTCTGTGTCAGGAAGTATGGTCCTCTTAGGTTTATCCCCATTACTCTATCGAAGCTCTCCTCGGTTGCTTCGAGTAAGTCGAGTCTTTTTGATGGTGCGACGCCGGCGTTATTTACCAGCATATCGCATCTGCCGAATTTGGTTTTAGCGAGAGCGATGAGTTTATCTTTATCCTCGCCTTTGCTTACGTCGGCGCGCAGCACTTCACACTTGGCGCCCAGGTCTTTAATTTCTTTCTGGGTCTGGAGCCCTTTGCTGTCGTCGGGCTGTCCCTGAGCGTTGAAATCAAAATGGGCGATGACAATATCGTAGCCCAGATGTGCCAGTTCGAGAGCGATTCCTCTGCCGATACCACGGCTCCCTCCCGTAACGATTGCTACAGGTCTATCCGCCATTTGGTTTATCCTCCTAATTACAGGTTAACTTTTAAGGAAATTATTTATTTCTTTTGCAGCTTTTACTCCGTCAGCGACGGCGGTAACCACCATTAGTCCGCCGTTGATAATATCTCCGCCGGCAAAGATGCCCTTGCGGCTGGTAGCCAGACTGCCGGGTTTGACGGCGATAAGTTTTCTGCCGGTGATTTCAACGCCGGGCAGAATATCTTTCAAGTTGTCGAGCGCCTTTTGGCCGAGCGATTCGATAATCACATCAACCTCGACCTTGAGGTTGCTGCCCTGGATTTCTATCGGGGCGCGGAAGCCTTTTTCATCAGGGTCTGCCAGATTGACGTGCGTTACCCTGACGGCCTTGACTTGTCCATTTTCTGTGACGTATTCCTTGGGCATAAACAGGTTCATAAAGGAGATGTCTTCTGTCAATGTGTGCTGGCGTTCATGCAGCCAGGCCGGCATAGTCATAAAGGACTCGAAGCAAATCATGTAAACGGTGGCAGCACCTTGTTCTCTGGCGGCGTTTGCGACATCCATACCGGTGTTGCCGCCGCCGATTACGGCCACGCGTTTGCCTGCGATGCCGACATTTCGTCCCTGTTTAATTGCGCCGAGGAATTCGATCGCGCCCCAGAGACCTTTGGGTTTACCCTGCGGGTGAAGGGTTTTCGATTCGGGCAGGCCCATGGCGATAAAGACGCTGTCAAATTTCTGTGCCATCACCTTGTCGAGATTGAAGTCGGCATTCAAGCCCTGGCCGAGCTGGAATTTAAGACGGTCCTCGGGGATGCCGCTAAAGATTGCATTTATTTCGTTATTAAGTGAATTGCCTTGTTTGCTCGTCGGGACGGCTGTTTTTACTATGCCGCCCAGTTCTTTGTTTTTGTCGAAGATGGTGACACTGTGACCTGCTTCAACCAGTTTTGCCGCACAGGCCAGGCCCGCAGGCCCTGCTCCGATTATCGCCACCTTCTTTCCTGTTGATTTTCTGGGTATGCGCAATTTTGACCAGCCGTTTTTGTTGGCCTGCACCGCCAGATGTTTCTGGATCGCAGCAACGGACATGGGCATATCACCGATGAAATTCTGGAGGCAGTGTCCCTCGCAGAGTTCTTCTGCCGGACAGAGCCATGCGCAGATTTCCGGCAGGATATTTGCTTCTCTTATGACCTCGTATGCTCCCTTGTCGTCGCCATCGAAGAACAGTTTTATGAATTTCGGTATATCTATGCCGGCGGGACAAGCGCGTTTGCAGGTTGCATCGCCGCACTCCCGGCAGGCATCGGCCAGCCGCAGCAGGTTGGTTCTGTCGCCCAGTCTGCCGCGTTCGAATATCGGGCCGTAAACTTTGTTGTCCTGCACGACGCAGCCGGTTGTTCCACCATCGCGCATAATCTGTGTGCAGGCGCTGCAGCCGATGCAGGTCTTCTCCGGGTCTAATTTGCCTTTGGTGACAATATCTTTCGGGAAATTGGGATAGGCAAAAGACATTCGTCCGGCGCCGACAATGGTGACCATGCCGTTTTTCTTGCTGGCCGCCGCCACATAAGGAAGCATTGAGCGCAGCCAGCTGTATCCTGTACCGACGACGGCCATATCGGGGAACGCCTTTTGGATTTTGCCTGTGATGGTAAGTATTCTGTGTAGGCCTATGAGCGGATGCTCGGGTTCCTCGTATGCGCCGATAATCGGCTCATTGAAGGGTCTTCCCGTATGAGGGCTGTAGTACGGATTGCCTATCGTTGTATTGATAATTTTCACGCCCCGGTCGGCGAGCAGTTTGATTAGTTTTTTAGGTTCGCTGAGGTCGGGCTTTGTGTAGTCATCTTTATCGACCGCCCAGCCGTATGGATATGGAATGGCGTCGTACATTGGGAAGCGGGTGGTGACCATCTTGTCCTGGCCGAGTTTGTCGTGGATGCGGTCTATTGTCTCCAGCAGAATTCTGGTTCGGTTTTCGAAGGAGCCGCCGTATTTGCCCTTGCGCTTGAAGCACGCAAATATTTCGTTAATCAGATAGCCGTGACAGCTCTTGATATCAACGGCGTCAAAGCCGGCCTCAAATGCGAGCTTGGCTGCTTTGACGAAAGCTTCCTGAAGATTGTCCAGATACTCGTCTGTTGCGATGGGCCAGTCGGCAGGGAGGTTTTTCTTTGCTCTGGCATTCGGCGGGAACTGCGGCACCATCACATCGCGGTAAGGGTCATGCTGCGGGATAATAGGTTCAGAGACACCTTTTGGTTTGGAGTATCTTCCAGAATGTGTGAGCTGCGCGACGATAATGGGTCTGTGGTCCCGGCCTAAGTTGACATTAGCGGTTTCCCGCATCTGTTTAATCATTTCGGTGAAGACATTTTTGGTTTTGTCGTTGAGCCATAATTGGCGCGGGTTGGCCCTGCCTTCGGGGACGACGGCAATTGCCTCACTCCAGATTACCCCGGCGCCGCCTCCGGCGAATCGGCAATAGCGCCGGAAGGTCAACGGGCCCGGTTTGCCTTCAAAGTCGCCGTCACAGCCTTCCATAGCTTGGGTGGCCATGGAATTGGGGGCAATTAATTTGCCTACCTTGACCGGCTGGGCCAGAATAGAGACATCGTCACTGGTTTCGATTTTGACCGATAGTGAACGGGCAAGCTTCTTGAGGGCTTCGACGCTGCTTAAATCAAAATCCCATACGTATTTCTTTTTTGCTCTGAGTATTATTGTTTCCATAAGACCGGCGTTTCTAACAAAAAACGCACGGTATGTCAATAAGGGGCTTAAAATACAATTCGCATTTAAAGGCCAAAAAAGCTTCTTTTAATACTGATATGCCGGTCTCTGCAATTGCCTTTGAGGCTGTTTTCCGCTAATATGCCAGCTATATTTGGATTAAAATCGGCACGACCGGCTTGCAACCGGCTAAGCGGTTTGAGCAACGGCAAGGTTTTGGCTTACCAGTCTAACCTGCTGCTGTTCAGACCGACCCAAAGGAAAGGACAGGTGAAAAATGCAAAAGAAAAGCAAGTCAAAAATACAAATCGGAATAGCGATTTTAATCTTCTTTTTGGCGGCTTCAATCTTCATATTGAGAACTGGCATTAACGCTGTTAGAACGGCTGCTCGTAAGGACAAAACAAATTTATCTCATACAAGCCAAGACTCGGATTACGTAAGATACGAAGAAGGAGAAGATGAATTCAGCACAAATACGTATCGCGAAGTAGCCATAATGACGTTAGATAATGCACCAGCAAAGCTTAACATTACCGTTTATTCGAATGCTCCTACACAAATTCAGATTGTGACTCAGAATGTTATTTTTCCAGACGATACGACAGAAGATATGAGGGGAATGACGGACAGAATGAGGGTTTCAGTGACATACAAGTTTGCCGATAACAACAGAGTTGATAATTCTTTTTGGGACATGCATCTTATGAAGTATCACAATGCGTGGTATGAAGGCGACCGTGTTCTTTTCTTAGATGAAGCGATGGAATCTGACCGGTTAAGTATTTGCTTCAATAAATCTGGTGATGTGTATCGGTTTAACCTTACCCCAGCTAAGAAATATCTTGTCAAACTCAAAGATTATGTAAGGAACTGATTTCTAAATGTATTATCACAAGAAAGCAGGTGAAAAATGGCACAATCAAAAAAGCAAACGGCGGCGGGCAAGCCGAAAAAACATCACGTCGTAAGTAAAAAGAAACATACGGTAAAATCAAACGGGAACTGGATTGAAATTGCAGACGGCGTAAAAATGCGCACCCGCTCCCTTGATGAAGCAAGGGCCGAAAATCCAGTTATAAATTATATCTGGCTGGTTGACGGACAAACAGACCTTAATGGAACAAGGTTGTCTCTTGAACAGCTTGCGATTGTGCGCAAGTTTTTCGGCGAAAATTGCACTTTACAAAACATCCAGCTTTGGCTTGAAAAAAAGAATCTTAAAATTGAGCGGCTAAACTGGCTACACATCCTCGAACTGATAGAAGAGGCCAGTGGCGGCAATGCGGGGGATAAAAAGAAGCTTAAAAAGAAACAACCGTTATCAGAGAAGGCGTCAGCAGTTTTGGAACTGCTCAAAACCTTACCGGAACATAGGGGAATGACAGGCCCGAAAATATTGGAAACACTGGACGCAAAAAGCATACATATTGACCAAAGCACCTTAACAAAAAACATCATACCCGAACTACAGTCTTACGGAGTCAAAAACAAGCCCCGCATAGGTTATTACATCGAAGGATAACCTGCCGCATATAATCCCTACATAATCCCTTTATGCGCTGCATACATCTTAATCCATACCGGCTTTAATGCGTTGATTATGGAAAATAAAACAGGAAATTATAAAGGGATAAGAACAATGAACGAACAAAAAGAAATGGCAGAACTAAAATCGCAAATCGCCCAGCTACTATTTGATTTACATACACCTTTGAGTGAGCCCGACCGCCAAACCTTCTGGCTCTTACTCGAAGAACTCCTGCGAAAATTCTACGACCTTAATCAGCGGCAATAGTCCCTGAAAACTTAAAACTCTTTTTGCTTCCTCTGCGTAATCAGCGCAATCCGCGATTAAAATATTTTTACAATGAACCATGAACAACGAACTCTATTTCAATCAAACACGCATATACCCAATCCTAAAAACCCCAAAATCGCAAAAATTTTCCAACTCCCCAATTCTCAAATCCCCGCTTATTAAATCACTATATTAGTATGTATGCATATACTAATATACTTTCTCACGCCACCCCGCCCTTGCCGGACTCAACCACCAGCGACCAGCGAAACAAAACCGTGTTAATCCGTGTCTAAAAAAGCGGTGTTAATCTGTGTCATCTGTGGCTAATTCTGGATTTTATACCTCTGTGTTCTCTGTGAACTCTGTGGTAAAATTGGTCGTTGATTCAAATCGACAATTTTTCTATCCGCTCTATCCACGAGCATCGAGTATCGAGAATCCAGTATCGAGCATCAAGCATCCAGCATCGAGCAACTTTCAATCAAACACGCAGGGGTCTGACAAAAAAAATCCCAAAATCGCCCCGTTTTCAAGAAATACTTTTGCCCCGCTCGGAGCGAAGCGCAGATCCCCGCATGCCGTTGGCGGGGACCCAGTTTGTACTTCTTTCCCAACCCAATCAAAAACCAACCAATAAAACGCTCCTAGTCCTTTCGACTAGATGATTGTATCATTCCCTATTTCCGCTGTGTCCCCATCAAATTAAAAAAAGTCGATAAAATGCTCGTAGTCCTTTCGACTAGGAGAAATATTCTCTGTGTTTCTCGGTGTCCCTCTGTGGCCGAAACAAAACCTGTTAATCCTGTCTAAAAAAAGCTGCGCAATCTGTGAAATCCGTGGTTACATTATTTTTTGTTATGAACAACAAACTTTTCCAATCAACACTCGACAACTTGTGGTGAGCCTGCCTGCCGCGGCGTAGTTCCGATGTCGTTTATCGGAACGAAGCTGGGCCTCAATTCTCAAAACTTTCACTTAAAAATCCCTGCTTGTTAAATCACTATATTAGTATGTATGCATATACTAATATACTTTCTCACGCCACCCCGCCATTGCCGGACTCAACCACCAGCGACCAAATTCCCCTCCGCCAGCCAGCAACGAGCAACGGCCGACGAGCGACTAACTTGTCCCAAGCGACAATTTTCCTATCCGCTCTATCCACGAGCATCGAGTATCGAGAATCCAGTATCAAGCATCCAGCAACTTTCAACCAAAATCGCAGGGGTCTGACAAAAAAAATCCCAAAATCGCAAAAATTTTCCAACTCCCCTTACTCTTTATTTTCTAATAACTTATCTCTTTTTTGCCTGCCCTGCGTAGCCCGCAGGGCGAAGTAGGGTCAACCCAAATGCGCATGTTCATCCCATATATAGAGAGAGAAACTATGTCTCAATGTGAAATAAAATTTAATGAAAACAAAAAAATCCGTGAAACTTGTCCGCCGTAGCCTTGGCGAAGGCGGAATCCGTGTTACCTGTCCTGAGCCTGCCTGTGGTGAGCTTGTCGAACCAGTCGAAGTGTCGAAGGAATCCGTGGTTAATTTTGAATATAACTAATTATGGCACAAGAGCTTAAAACAAAAACCAACCCCTCAATTCAGCGTAATTCAAGCAATTTGGCGTACCATTCGGCGCCATTTCGAGAGCGATTCGAGACAATTCGAGAACAATTCCAGAGCAATTCGAGACAATTGGCGCTATGGCTTACGCCATCACCAAATCCAGCCCAATCTACCAGTCAAACTCAGCGATGATGGGGGTGTGGTCGCTTGGTCTTTCTGCAAGGCGGGGTTTTTTATCGATGTAGCATGTGGTACTTTTTTTTACCAGCGGCTGGGTAGCCATGATATGGTCTAATCGCCAGCCCCAGTTGTGCTTGAGCGCATTTCCCATATAATCCCAGAACGTGTATTGGCCGCTTTCGCTGCAGTGCATTCTGAATACATCGACGAATCCCCACCGCATCGTTTCGTTAAGCGCCTTGCGTACTTGGGGGTGGAAGCAGACATGCTGCTGCAGTGCCTCTGGGTCGTAGACGTCTATTTCTTCGGGGGCCACGTTGAAGTCGCCCAGCCAAAGGACGGCATCGGTGGGTTTAAAATTTTTTTCGAAATACCGGAGCAAACGGCTGAACCAGTTCAGCTTGTACTGGAATTTTTCGGATTCGAGCGAATGTCCCTGCGGGATGTAGGTATTAACGATGGTAATGCCGTTGATTTGGGCTTTTATAAGGCGAGGCTCATCTTTCGGCTCATCTTCAAAACCGCATTTCACATTTTCAAGCTCAGCCCTGCTGAAAATAGCCACGCCGTTATAACTTTTCTGGCCTTTGAAGACGTATTTGTATTTTATTGTGTCGAATGCATCGGCTGGGAAATCAATATCCTGAACCTTGGTTTCCTGAACGCACAAGACGTCCGGCTGGTGTTCAGCGAGCCACTGGAGCACTATGGGCAGGCGAGAACGCAAAGAATTGACGTTGAAACTGGCAACCTTCATTTTTAAAGCTGCTTTTATGGAGCAAAAGTTATTATAAATTCATATTTGGCAGTACCGTTGCGAGCCTATATAATACATAGCACGAAAGTATTTGCGATTTTCTACGAGTTCTTCAAGGTATAGGCGGTGTCAAACTTACCATAAACAAATGGAGTTTGCAAAAATGGTAAAAAAAATACTTTTGGCGGCAGCGTTGATTGTAGTGATGTTTTCACTAATCGGCTGTCAGACCATAGCTGGTGTAGGCGGTGATATCAAGTGGACTGCCGAAGCTTGCGCCGGCGTGCTCGAAGGAAAATAGTAAGGTAATTTTATTGCCGGGTACTTCTACGAAGCAAACTTCGTACCTCTGGTGAGGTCAGGGGCGTGCTGTTTATTACCGTCTGCGGGGATTTCTACTATCGGTATGGGTTTTTCGGTCTTGGGTTCAGCGGTGTTGGTCTGAACCGGGACAGCACTTGTTTTGTGCTCAATCCTGTGCACCGAGGCATCACTTTCAATTATCATCATCAGGCTCAAAAGGAAACTCAGAGTGCTCTCTGCTCCCTGATTGATATTGGTGCCGCCGGCTCCGAGTCCATCGTTACATCCTTTGGTTCTGAAGTCATAGAGCGGGATATGCAAATCATTCTCGCCGAGGAACCATTCAAACGCTTTTCTTTGTAGTATCAGATATCGGGTGCTTTTGGTGGCATCGTAAGCGGCGCCGAGCATCATGACCGTACCTGCCGCCTCTATGGGCTGCTGGTCGAAGTTGGCTTTTGAGTCTTCGCGTTTATACCACCCGTTACAGCCTACGAAGCTAAAACGGTCGTTGGCAAAGGTACTGGTCAGTAAAAATTCACAGGTTTTTTCTGCGACTTCGAGATATTTTTTATCGCCGAGGACCGAGCCGGCAACGAAAAGTGCGTGAGGTAAAGCGGCGTTATCGTAAGTCAACTTATGCTCGAACCATGCCCAGTCCGGCAGGCTGTGTTTTTCATGCAAAGCTGCCAGTTTGTCCGCAGTTGTTGCCAATAGCCGTTTGATATCACTGGCGCCGGGGAACTGTTTGAGATAATCGGACATGCCAAATATCGAATAAGCCAGTCCCCTTGGATGCAGTTTTGCTACATGTTTTACGGACCTGTCAAAGCAGTCCTTGATTATGGATAAATATGCAGGCGAAGGTGGTTTTGCTATGACAGTTCCCAATGCCCATAATACTCTGCCGAGGGCATCACTTGAAGGCTCGCTATTATGCCACGTTCTGTCGAAGTTCATAAAGTTTCTGATTGCCCCATCATTGTCCTGGGCGTGCATTATGAATGACAGATAGGTGTCGAATAATCTCAGAACGGCCGGCTCGGAGTATTGAGAGTAATACTTGGTTACGACAATCAAAGCCCTTGCATTGTCGTCGGAGGTGTATCCGTTCTTGCGGTCGGGGATTGTGAAATTGGCATGCTGGAACAGGCCTGTGTCGTCGGTTAGTCTTTTGAGGTGGTCCAGCGATGGCTCGGGGGGCTCAATGGCCGAAGCTGATTCGGTTACTGAGCTGGCAGCTGCGGGCGTAATCCGGATGGGCATATCTTTTGCCTTGAATAAATTCCAGTAAGTCTGGCCAATTTTGGGCCAGGTTCTTGATCTGCCATACTCGTATGCTCTTCTTCGCAATGAATAAAACAGGGAGTCGTCCCGTAGTATTTCCATTATGGCATCGGAGATTTGTGTTGAATCGGTAAACGGCACGAGCTTGCCTCGGCCATCGGAGAGCAGTTCCATGGCCGCCCAGTAAGGTGTTGAGACGACGGCTTTGCCCGTGCCGACAGCAAATGATAACGTGCCACTGGTCAGTTGTTCCCTGCTGAGATACGGGGTTACATAGATGTCGGCTGCGCATAAGAAATTATGAAGTTCTTCGTCGTTTACGAACCTGTTGTGAAAGATTACATGTTTCTCCAGACCCAGTTCTTTTACCATTCGCTGCAGGCTGAGCCGGTAGGATTCTCCGTCGTATTTTAGGACGGATGGATGTGTCATTCCCAGAACCAAGTACAAAACAGAAGGCTCAGCTTTAACAATAGCCGGCATAGCCTTAAGCATATACTCTATGCCTTTGTTCTTGCTAATCAGGCCGAATGTCAATATTGTTCTTCGGTTTTCCATGCCGAATTTGTGTTTGTAGTAGTAGTTGTCAACGAAAGGCAAATCGGGTATGCCGTGAGGGACGAGCCCTATTTTTTCCGTTGGTACGCCGTAAATATCCCGTAGCATGCTGACGCCGCGTTCATTCATTGTGATTACTTTGTAAGAGTAATTGCAGGTGTCCATCAGCGAGTGGTAATAGTCAGGACCCGGTTCACCAAGTACGGTATGAAGGGTTGTTATGATGGGAGCGTTCAGGCGTGGCAGCAGCAGGTTCAAATATGAGCCTGCCTCGCCGCCAAAAAGTCCGAATTCGTGCTGGACGGAGACCAGGTCGATGTTGCTGAAGTTTATATAATTTGCGGCGCAGATGTAGTCGCTTTTGACATTTTCACGTATTTCAAACTTAACAGGGTGATTGTACTTGAGGTCATCCGACCGCATCGCGACCACTAATGGCTCGAATTGGTCTTTGGCGGTTAATGCGATACTGTTGATAAGGTCTGAGGTGAAAGTTGCAATTCCACATTTTCTTGGGGTGAAAGAAGAAATGAACGCCACTTTTCTTACAGGACCTTTTCCCATTCTGGCTAAAATCCCTACTAAAAAAATGCGACAGTAATAGTTATTCTAGTAGGCGGTTGTTGGGGTTGTCAAGGAAATTGGCTGCCGAGCTCTGGTTTAATAAATATTTGGGAGTAGGTTGTGGCCTGTCGAGAGGGCCTAAAAAGTGCCGAATTTAGCGAGAATCTCCATTTTTTCGTCATTTTTTGGTTTTTTTTGCCAACCCAGGTTGACTGTTGGCCGTAATACTAGTAATATGATAGGAATAATAGGAGATATGACATGAAGCTCTCAACACGAACCAGGTACGGGATAAGGGCTATACTAGAGCTTGCCCTAAATCACGGCAAAGGGCCTTTGCAGCTTAAGGTCGTTGGCCAACGGCAGAATATATCCGTCAAATATCTGGAACAGCTGATAGCTGTGCTTAAAACGGCTGGATTTGTCAGGAGCAGCAGAGGCGCCAAAGGCGGTTATGTTCTTGCTAAAGCTCCAAATCAGATTAAACTTAGCGATGTTTTCAGCTCTCTGGAGGGAGCATCGGTAATTACTGTCGAGTGCGTTGAAAATGAAAATTACTGCGTGCGGGCTGCTGATTGCGTAGTCAGGCAAGTCTGGGTGCAGGTGCAGGAGGCAATTATGAGTGTGCTAGCGGCTATAACGCTGGAGGATTTGGTTAAGAGAACAAAAAGTAACAAGGTTATGGATTATCAAATATAAACAGCATAGGGAGAGAAAACCATGAGCGCCATATTTGAAGACATTACTGCAACGGTTGGGTTTACGCCGTTGGTGCAGATTAATAAACTTGGCTCCGGCAAGGCGGTCATTCTGGCCAAGCTTGAGTTATTTAATCCCTGCGGCAGCGTCAAAGACAGGATTGCGTTATCAATGATACAAGCGGCTGAAGAGAATGGCCTGATAAAGCCGGAGACGGTCATAATTGAACCAACCAGCGGAAATACCGGCATAGGGCTTGCCTGCATCTGTGCGGCGAGGGGATATCGTTTGATATTAACTATGCCGGAGTCTATGAGTATTGAGAGAAGAAAGCTGCTGAAGTTGTTCGGGGCGGAGATTGTGCTGACGCCGGCAAAAGAGGGTATGACAGGGGCGGTAGCAAGAGCCGAGCAGCTTGTGGCGAGTATGCCTAATGCGTTTATGCCGCAGCAGTTTAATAACCCGGCGAATCCGCAAATTCACAGGGAGACCACGGCGGAAGAGATTTGGAACGATACCGACCATAAGGTTGACATTTTTGTTGCAGGCGTCGGGACAGGCGGAACGATAACCGGGTGCGGTGAGGTGTTAAAGAAACACAATAGTCATCTAAAGGTAGTAGCAGTGGAACCGAAGGAATCGCCGGTACTTTCCGGCGGCAAGGCGGGTCCACATAAAATACAGGGTATCGGCGCCGGTTTTGTGCCGAAGGTGCTGAATGTTGATATAATCGATGAGATTATTCAGGTCTCGAGCGATGATGCTGTGGAAATTGCGAGACAATTGGGATTGAGGGAGGGAATATCGGCTGGTATAAGCTCGGGCGCCGCGATGTGGGCTGCGATACAGCTTTCGCATCGGCCGGAGAATGAGGGCAAAACAATAGTTGTGATTTTACCCGACACCGGCGAGCGGTATATTTCCACCGAGATGTTTGAGGATAAATGATAAGAGGAAATAACGATGGGCGAGAACAGACTAACTGACAAGAAGATGGAAGAGCTGGTTGGCGAAATCGTGCGGACGTATCAGGGCGACAGCGGCATAAATTTTATCGACGCCACTAATCTGCCGGTACGGAGCGAGATTGTGGAGATTCTTGAGCTGCTCACCGAGGTGCTTTTCCCCGGCTATACGGGCAAGAGGACGGTTACAAAAGCAAACGTTAATTTTGTTGTTATTGACCTTCTCTACCATATCTATACGGAGCTTTCTGAGCAAATAGAACGTGCTTATAGGTATCGCTGCAGGATGGAGAAATGTGATACCGGTGACTGCCGAGCGATGGCCGAGGACGCGACTGGACACTTATTAAGTGAGCTGCCGAAAATACGAGAAATGCTCAAGGGCGATGTCGGCGCGGCTTTTGACGGGGACCCTGCTGCAAAGTCTTATGAGGAGATTGTGCTGAGTTATCCGTGCCTGACAGCAATTGCTACGTATCGCATTGCGCACGAGTTGTATTTTAAAGAAGTGCCGTTAATTCCGCGGATAATGACCGAACATGCACACGCAAGAACCGGTATCGACATACATCCTGGAGCAAGGATAGGCAGGAACTTTTTTATCGACCACGGCACCGGTGTTGTAATAGGTGAGACTACGGTGATAGGCGATAATGTGAAGATTTATCAGGGTGTAACGCTTGGGGCGCTTAGCTTTTCGAAGGACGAGAGAGGCAGGATAATAAAGGGGAGCAAAAGGCACCCAACGATAGAGGACAACGTGACAATCTATGCTGAGGCGACGATATTGGGCGACGTAACTATCGGAAGAGATACAGTGATTGGCGGCAATGTCTGGATAAAGGAGTCTGTGCCGGCCGGCGTTACCGTTACAATGGGAAAGGCAGATTTGGTTTACGCGAAAAAGAAAGGTTGAGCATATCCAGTGAGGTGTGTCTGATAGAAAGCGAGATGCAGATTTGGACAAGGGATTACTTGAAAAAATAGCCAAGCTAAAGCGGGAAAGAAGGGCTGTAATACTTGCTCACAACTATCAGCCCGGCGAGATACAGGACCTGGCTGATTTTTGCGGTGATTCTTTGGGGCTGAGTGTAAAAGCTGCCAGGACCGATGCAGAGGTGATTGTTTTCTGCGGTGTGCAGTTTATGGCTGAGACGGCTGCAATTCTTTCGCCGTACAAAACTGTGCTTTTGCCGGACAAACACGCGGGCTGTCCTTTGGCTAATATGATAAACGCACAGCAGCTGGTGATGCTGAAAGAGCAGCATCCCGGTGCGGTGGTGGTCTGTTATGTGAATAGTTCCGCAGAGGTCAAGGCACAGAGCGATTACTGCTGCACCAGTTCTAATGCGGTTGAGGTAGTAAAATCTATTCCGAAGGGCAGTCAGGTTATCTTTGTGCCGGACCAGCACCTCGGCCGATTTGTCATTGAAAAAACCGGTCGAGACCTTGTGCTTTGGCCGGGCTATTGCGTAACGCATGTGATGATAACCGAAGAGGCAATAAAAAATGCAAAGGCAAAGTACCCCGATGCGATTGTGATGGCACATCCGGAGTGTACTGAGCCTGTTAAAAAGCTTGCTGATGCGGTGCTCAGCACAGGACAGATGCTTAAGTTTGCACAAATCAGTTCCGCAAAGCGTTTTATAGTTGCTACCGAGACAGGGATAATTCACGCTTTGAAAAAGCAGAATCCGAATGCAGAATTTATTGCGGCCAGCGAAAAGGCCATCTGTCCGAATATGAAGAAAATTACCATGGAGAAGGTAGTTTGGGCACTGGAAGATATGCAATACAAGGTAACTGTACCTGAAGAAATAAGGGTAAAAGCGAAAAAAGCCCTCGATAAGATGGTAGAGGTCTTACCAGCAGGATAGTAATGACAAAGAGTGGGGAAAATTCGGTTGGCATCGTGCAGACCAGGACAATACGGGTTGTCGAGCAGGACAAGCCATTGAGATTGGAATGCGGCAAGACATTAGGGCCCATTGATGTTGCCTATGAAACATACGGCGAGATTAATGAGAGGGGAGATAATGCTGTTTTGATTTGCCATGCCCTCAGCGGCAATGCTCACGTTGCAGGTTTTAATAGTCATGATGATAAAAAACCTGGCTGGTGGGATATTATGGTTGGTCCGGGCAAGGGTATCGACACGAACAAGTATTTTGTTATTTGCTCGAACTTTTTAGGCGGCTGCAGCGGAACCACGGGCCCGGGTTCGATTAATCCTGCGACAAGCAGGCCCTATGGTCTGGACTTTCCGATTATAACCATAGCTGATATGGTTAAAGTGCAGAAGCTGTTGCTCGACGAGCTTGGGATAAAGCAGCTTTTGGCGGTGATTGGCGGGTCAATCGGCGGGATGCAGGTTTTGCAGTGGGCGATTGAGTATCCCGGCTTCGTCAGAGCTGTCATCCCGATTGCTACAACTGCACACCTTGGCGCCCAGTCGATTGCGTTTGATGCAGTGGGCCGAAACGCAATATTGTCCGACCCGAATTTCGCCGGCGGACAGTACTGGGGCGCAGAAGGCCCCGACAGAGGTCTGGCAATAGCCAGGATGATTGGGCATATAACATATCTTTCTGAACAGAGTATGCGCGAGAAGTTCGGGCGCAAATTGCGAAAATCCGACCAGTACAGCTACGATTTCGATTCTGAGTTTGCCGTCGAGACCTATCTTGACTATCAGGGCCAGAGCTTTGTGGAGCGGTTCGACGCCAACAGCTATCTCTATATAACCAAGGCTTCCGACTATTTCGACTTGGAAAGAGAGTATGGATTGTTGACAAAAGCCTTTGCGAATGTAAAAAGCCGGTTCCTCGTAATTAGCTTCGCAAGTGACTGGCTTTTTACTCCCGCGCAATCCAGGGCGATAGTCGATGCGCTTCTTGCCAATCGCAAGGATGTCAGCTTTTGCGATATCGGGCTGCCGCACGGTCACGATTCATTCTTATTAGAGGCCGGAGCGCTGGATTTATTCATTTCAGGTTTTCTGGATGCGACGCATCAGCCGGGAGTAAGGCAGCAGCCTGATACACCCTCAGTCACGAAAGGACATTCGTTCAGCCGATTCGAACAGGCCCGCCGGGCCAGGGTTGATTACGAACTTATAGAATTGCTTATTGGGCCGAACAGCACAGTTTTGGATGTTGGGTGCGGGGACGGAGAATTGCTGGCACGCCTTAGAGCAGATAAAAATATAAAAGGTGAAGGCATTGAACTTGACCAGGACCTTGTCCTTACGTGTGTAAATCAGGGACTGTCCGTTATCCAGTATGATATCGAACTGGGCCTGGAAAGTTACGCCGACAAGAGCTTCGACTATGTGATACTGTCGCAGACGGTGCAGACAGTGAAGAATCCGGAAAGTGTCTTAAAGGAATTATTGCGTGTAGGCAAAAAGGTTATTGTCAGCTTTCCAAACTTTGCTCACTGGAAATGCAGGGCGCAATTGTTCTTTCTCGGCAAGGCCCCTAAAACCGGGCAGCTGCCTTTCGGTTGGCACAATTCCCCGAACATACATTTTCTTTCGCTGAAGGATTTCGACCAATTCTGCAGGAAGTTGGGGGTAACGGTGGAAAAAAAGATTCCGTTGGTTGAGAGACGTCTTAGCAAGGTAAGATTCGCACCTAATCTGTTTGCCGAGCAGGTAATTTATGTAACGAGCAGGGAATAAATTATGGACAAAAATATTAAATACCATTTGGAGACACTGGCGCTGCATGCCGGTCAGGAGATAGATTCGGATACGCGGAGTCGTGCCGTACCCATTTATCAAACCACAAGTTATTGTTTCAGGGACACCGAGCACGCGGCGAGCTTGTTTGCGCTGAAAGAGTTTGGAAATATCTATACGCGGCTGATGAACCCTACGGTTGATGTGCTGGAGAAGCGGCTGGCAGCGATGGAAGGCGGGGTGGGCGGCCTGGCGCTAAGTTCGGGACAGTCGGCTATATATGTGAGCATCTTCAATATTTGTGGCGCGGGAGGTCATATTGTTTCTTCAAACTCGCTCTATGGCGGCACAGTAACCTTGTTTAGTCAGACATTCGCCAAATTGGGCATCGAGGTAACTTTTGTTGACCCTAAGGAGCCCGAGAATTTTGCCAAAGCGATTAAGAACAATACCCGGCTTTTATATATCGAAACTATCGGCAATCCGAAGAACGATATCCTGCAGTATGAGAAAATAGCTGACATTGCTCACAAAAATGGTATGCCGTTGATTTGTGATAATACGGTGGCGACGCCGATACTGTTTAGGCCAATTGAGCACGGTATCGACATTGTTGTTCACAGCTGCACAAAGTTTATCGGCGGCCATGGCACAAGTATTGGCGGGGCAATCGTTGACTCGGGGAAATTTAACTGGGCCGGCGGCCGATACCCTGAACTGACTGAGCCGGACCCAAGCTATCATGGCATCAAATATGTGGAAAGTTTTGGCGAACTGGCGTATATAATAAAAGCCAGAACGCAGTTTCTGCGGGACATGGGTTCCTGCATGTCACCCTTTAATGCGTTTTTGTTTTTGCAGGGGCTGGAAACATTGCATTTACGCATGCCCAGACACTCTGAAAACGCACTAAAACTGGCACAGTGGCTCCAGGGGCAAAAATCTGTCAGCTGGGTAAATTATCCGGGACTTAAATCACATCCGGATTATGAATTGGCAAAGAAATATCTGCCCGACGGCCATGGCGCGATTTTAGGTTTTGGAATCAAGGGCGGCAAGAAAGCGGGTATTAAGTTTATAAATAGCGTTAAGCTGGCCAGTCACCTTGCCAATATCGGCGACAGCAAGACGTTGGTAATTCACCCGGCCAGCACTACACATTCGCAGTTAACAGAAACCGAGCAGCTCGCAGCCGGTGTTACAGCCGATTACATTCGGGCGTCAGTCGGCACCGAGCACATTGACGACATCATTGCTGATTTTAAGGAAGCCCTAAAGGCAAGTCAGAGGTAAAAGTTATGTGGGAATATACGGACAAAGTTAAAGACCATTTTTTTAATCCGCGAAACGTTGGTGAGATTGAAGATGCCGACGGCGTAGGTGAGGTTGGCTCATTAGCGTGCGGCGACGCGCTGAAACTGACGTTCAAACTCGACAAGAACGGCAAAATCAAGGACGCGAGGTTTAAAACTTTCGGCTGTGCAAGCGCTATCGCAACATCGTCGGTATTAACTGAAATGATAAAGGGCATGACTATCGAGGAAGCTGCCAAAGTGACCAACAAAGATATCGCTGATTACCTGGGTGGTTTGCCGGAACAGAAGATGCACTGCTCGGTTATGGGCAGAGAAGCTCTTGAGGCGGCGATTGAAAACTACCGCACAGGAGGCAAGAAAAAACACCAGCTTGAAGGAAAAGTTGTGTGCACCTGTTTTGGCGTTACCGAGAATGAGATTGAGAGGGTGATACGCGAGAATAATCTGATGACTGTTGAGGAGGTTACCAATTACTGCAAGGCAGGCGGTGGCTGCGGCAGCTGTAAGGCTGAAATTGGAAAGATAATAGAAAGGGTGCAGGGTGAGAAGAGAAAGGAAACAGCTATGACCATACCTGTTAAAGGCCGCAAGCTTACCAATATTCAGAAGATTCAGCTGATTCAACAGACGATAAACGAGCAGATTCGGCCGGCACTTCGGGCGCACGGAGGCAATATCGAGCTGATAGATGTTGAAGGGAATAAGGTTATCGTTGCCTTTAGAGGGATGTGCGCACAGTGCAAGATGGCTGACTTTACGATGAAAGATGTGGTTGAAGCCAAGCTGAGAGAATTTGTTGCAGATGGTCTTTATGTAGAGGAGGACAGCGATTCGGCACTAGAGCCGCACAATCACAGGGAATAAACAATGAAGACTGTATATTTTGATAACAACGCCACGACAAAGGTGGCCGAAGAAGTGTACGAAGAAATGAAGCAGTTTTTCTGTCAGCTTTACGGCAATCCTTCGAGCATGCACACGTTTGGCGGGCAGATGGGTCGCAAGATTCGGCGGGCCCGTGAGCAGGTGGCGGGCCTGCTCGGCTGTGACCCAGGCGAGATTATATTCACAAGCGGCGGCACCGAAAGCGACAATGCTGCAATCAAGGGCGTGTTGGCTGCCCTGCCGAACAGGCGCAAGGTCATAACTACAAAAGTCGAGCATCCGGCG
>Ga0315294_10001043_pt1 | contig 29842 bp, 21 predicted proteins | sample YL17G13_40_MG_FD_203626 | JGI IMG/M metagenome (GOLD analysis project Ga0315294, IMG submission 203626) | Sediment microbial communities from Yellowstone Lake, YNP, Wyoming, USA - YL17G13_40 | ecosystem: Environmental > Aquatic > Freshwater > Lake > Sediment | place: USA: Wyoming | collected... | reverse complement strand
CGGCGGAGCAGCTCAGCCTGGCCGAGTCCGGAATGGAGGAGCCGCCCAAGTCGTCCGACTACAAGCTCCCGCCGACCAGCCTCCTGTCCCAGGTCGAGAGTCGTCCCGCCCGCGACGATACCTCCGACAACATCGAGTTGGTGGAAAGCACCCTGCGCAGCTTCGGCATTGATGCCAAGGTCGTCGAAATCGAGCGCGGCCCGCGCGTCACGCGCTACGAGATCCAGCCCCCGCCCGGCGTGCGCGTCAGCCGCATCATCAACCTCGCCGACGACCTTGCCCTCGGCCTCGCCGCCCTCGACGTGCGCGTCGAGGCGCCCGTGCCCGGCAAGGGCGTCATTGGCATCGAAGTGCCCAACAGCGAGGTCGTGTTCGTCAATCTCAAAGAGATTCTGGAAGCGCCGGAGATGAAGGACCATCCTTCGCTGCTGGCCTTCGCCCTGGGCAAGGACATCTCCGGCCACTGCCGCGTGGCGGACCTGCAGCGCATGCCGCACCTGCTCATCGCCGGCGCCACCAACACCGGCAAGAGCGTGTGCCTCAACTCCATGATCGCCAGCATCCTCGTCCGCGCCTTGCCCGACCAGGTTAAGTTCCTCATGGTCGACCCCAAGCGCGTGGAGCTGAGCCTGTTCGAGGGCATCCCGCACTTGGTCGCGCCGGTAGCTCACGACGCCAAGCAGGCCGCCGGCCTGCTGCGCTGGGCGATCCGCGAGATGGAGTCCCGCTACCAGCGCTTCAGCGACCTCGGGGTGCGCAACATCGTCAGCCACAACGAGCTCGCCGCGGTCGAAGAGGGCCTCCGCCAGATGTACTACCTGGTCATCGTCATCGACGAGCTGGCCGATCTCATGATGCAGGCGGCCACCGAGTTCGAGTCCTCCATCTGCCGCATCGCCCAGCTCGCCCGCGCCACCGGCATCCACCTCGTCGTCGCCACCCAGCGCCCCTCGGTCAACGTCATCACCGGCACCATCAAGGCCAACATCTCCTCCCGCATCGCCTTCGCCGTCGCCTCCCAGGTGGACTCGCGCACCATCCTCGACATCAACGGCGCCGAGCGCCTGGTCGGCAGCGGCGACATGCTCTTCTATCCCATGGACGCCACCAAGCCCACCCGCATCCAGGGCGCCTACCTCAGCGAGCGCGACATCGGCGTCCTCGTCCAGTACCTCAAGCAGCAGGGCAAGCCCGAGTTCCTCGCCGAGCCCATCATGGCGCAGACCAAAGGCGGCGCGGGCGGCGGGGGCGACATCGACGACGAGATGTTCGACAAGGCGCTCGATTTCGTGCTCTCCACCAAGTATGCCAGCGCCTCCATGCTCCAGCGCAAGCTGCGCATCGGCTACACCCGCGCCGCGCGCCTGGTGGACATGATGGAGGACCGCGGCTACGTCGGCCCCGCCGACGGCAGCCGCCCGCGCGAGGTCTATCCCATGCCGCTGTCGCGCGCGGCGCAGGCGAAAGATAATCCCGGCCCGGCGCAAGACGATCCCGGCACGCTTGACGATGAGTCGGAGGATGAAGGCGCGGCGGTCGGCGCCGAGGGCGAAGGCGTCGCCTGAGCGAACATATCGGGTCGAAGATGGCGCGTCCCAACAACGATCTCAACGACTTGACCGGCACGGAATGGATCAAGTTCACGCGCACGTGGTTCGTGTGTGATTCGCCGCGCTACCACCAGAACAAGCCGACCGAGCTTCACCCCGCGCGCTTCCCCGAGGAGATGGTGGCCGATTTCCTGCGCTTCTTCACCAAGGAGCGCCAGTTCGTCCTCGATCCCTTCCTCGGCTCCGGCGCAACGCTCGTCGCGTGCTCGGAGCAGGGGCGGCAAGGTGTAGGGATTGAGCTCTCGCCGCGCTACGCCCGGGTCGCGCGGCGGCGGCTGGCTCAGCTTAGCCTCGACCGCTCATATCAGGCTGTGATCCAAGGCGACGCCATGGAAATCGCCAAGCCGGGCTTGTGGGCGCCCCTTCGCGCGGAGCTGGAATCGGCCGGGCTGCATTTCAGCCGCGGCCTGCCGCAGTTCGATTTCGTCATCACCTCGCCCCCGTACTGGAACATGCTGCGCACCAGCCGCGGCGGGGTCGAATCGAAACACAAACTGCGCGCCAAGCAGAAGTTGGACACCCACTACTCGGACTCTCCCGCCGATCTCGGCAACGTCACGGATTACCCCGCTTTCATCGAGGCCGTCGGCGCCGTCTTCGATCGCGTGCATCGCTGCCTCGCCCCCGGTAAATACCTGGTCGTGGTCGCGCAGAACCTGCGCGCGCCGGAGGGTGAGGTCAAGCCCCTGGCGTGGGACCTGGCGAGGCGCATTAGCCGCAAGTTCCTTTTCCAGGGGGAGAAGGTTTGGTGCCAGAACACCAAGCCCCTCGGCATTTGGGGCTACCCCAAGATCTTCGTCCCCAACTACCACCACCATTACTGCCTCATCTTCCGCAAGGCGCCGTGACGGCGCGCCGAGTCGCCGGATGTGCAATACGTAGGGGCGGTGCGGAGTTTACCCTGAGCGCCGCGAAGGGTCCCCGCCCGATTCCGGGACGGTCAGGAGAGGTTGTTGCACAATCGGCGCAAACCCGCCAAAGGTGCCGCCGCGAAAGCGAGATTCCACGCTCCGCGCTTCGCGCTGCGCTCTGAATGACAGATTCAAGGGCCCAGCGCACGCTTGGAATGGATTGTGCAACAGCCTCAGGAGACCGTCCCCTACGTGGATGAGTTGATGCATTCTATGTAACTGACGGGGACGGCGCGGGGGCACGCCGACCACGGCAGGCCGCCCTGCCGCCGACGGCGAAAATCAACCGCACCACCCTCCGCGAGGATGAATATGCGCACCATGATGGCACTTGCGGTTCTGCTCATCTCAACTGCAGCATTCGCCGCGGCGTTGCCCGCCTGGGACTTCGACGCCCCCCCTGATGTCGAGGGATGGGTCGCGAATCGCGAAGTGCGCAACTTGCGGGTGGCGGACGGCTGCCTGCGCGCCGATGCGGGTGACGACGATCCGATCATCTATGCGCCGGCGCAGCCCTTTGCCAGCGCCTTGCTGCAGCGCGTCGAAATCCGCATGGCCAGCGACAACGACGGCATCGCCGAGGTCTTCTGGGCGCCCACCACCGAGGATCACTTCGGCGGCTTTCGCGCCGGCCGCGAGGTGCGTTTCCAGGTGTTGGGCGGCGGCGAGTTCCGCACCTACCTGCTCTACCCGTTCTGGCAGGGCGATCCGCAGACCGTGCGTCTGCGCCTCGACCCGCCGGATAACTCGCGCATCGCCATAGACTACATCCGCGTGGTGCAGGTCAGCCTTCCCGCCGGCGACGCCACGGCGTGGGACTTCACCGCCGGCCCCGCGGGCTGGCAGGGCCTGCGCGACGTCGAGGTGTCCGGCGTCGGCGGCAAGCTCGGCGGCCGAGTGACGGGCCCGGAGCCGCTCATCATCTCGCCCGCGCTCGGGCCTGCAGCCGCGGGGCGCAACTGGCTCACCATCCGCATGTCCGTCGATGCCGGCAGGGTGGGGGAGGTGCAAGTCATCTCAGGCGGCGTGCCGGGCGTGGAGCGGCGGTCTTTTCCGCTGGCCGCCGATGGTCGCGTGCACACCTACAACATCCTGGCTTCCGGGCCGGATATCGGCGGCGCGGGAGCAGTCGCCGTCGGTATCGCGCCCTCCCTGGAGCCGAACGCGTGCTTCGCGATCGACAGTATCGCCCTGGGAACGGCTCCCGGCGGCCCCGCCGACCTGGAGTTGGTTGACTTCGGCGCCGAGCGGGCGATAAACCGCACCGACCGCGAGTCGCGCATGATCTGCGTCGTCCGCAATCGCGGCGGAGAGCCCGCACGCAACCTGCGCGCGACTCTGGGCGTCCCTGACGGCATGACCATCTCCGGTCCGGCCGCGGTCGAGGCCGAGCCCGCCGCGCCGGTTCGTTTCACCCACCGCGCCGAGTTCCGCTGGACGGTCAGGCCGGCGGGCCCGGGCGCGGCCGACATGACGGTGACCATTGAGGGCGACAACGTCGCCTCGCAGACCTATCATGCAACGGTCGTGTACACGCCTGCTCAGCCCGCAGCGCCGGCAATGATCGCCGGCAAGGCCTATGCCCCCCAGCCTCATCCCGCCAAGAGCGACTGGGATATCGGCGTCTACTACTTCCCCGGCTGGCGCACGGCGGGCAGGTGGGACCCGATAAACCGCGCCCGCTACCCCATCCCGGTGCTCGGGTTCTACCGCGAGGGCGAACCGGAGGTCGCCGACTGGCACATCAAGTGGGCGGTCGAGCACGGCATCGACTTCTTCATCTACGACTGGTACTGGTCACAGGGCTCGATGGATCTTACCCACGCCTTGCACGACGGCTACATGAACGCGCGCTACAAGGACTACCTCAAGTTCTGCCTGCTGTGGGCGAATCACAATCCGCCCGGCACCTCCTCCGAGCAGGACCTGCTCAACGTCACACGCTACTGGCTCGACCACTATTTCAAGCTGGGGCAGTACAAGACGGTGCAGGGCAAGCCCCTGGTGATCATCTTCTCGCCGGGGCGTCTGCGCGAGGACATGGGCAGCAAGGCGGTGCGCGTCGCCTTCGATAAGATGCGCGCCCTGTGTCGCGCCGAGGGCCTGCCCGGGCTGTATCTGGTGGCGTGCGGAAATCCGAGCGAGGGTGATCGCCTCGCGCGCGAGGGTTACGACGCCGCCACCGGCTACAACTACCCGGCGGCCGGCTCCCAGGGCCTGCGCTGGTCGCCCTACGATTGGATGGTGGACGGGTTCGAGGATATCTGGCGCGAGTTCCTCGCCCGCGATGAGATCAAGTATATCGTGCCCCTGAGCCCGGGCTGGGATCCACGGCCGTGGCATGGCGACGAGGCCGTCGTCCGCTACGACAGCACCCCGGACAAGTTCGAGGATATGTGCCGCCGCGCGAGAACCCTACTCGAGCGGAGCGAGCAGCCGCCCAAGCTGCGCATGGTGGTGGTCGAGGCGTGGAACGAGTTCGGCGAGGGGTCGTATATCGAACCCACCAAGCGCTACGGCTTCGGCTACCTGGACGCGATTCGCCGCGTCTTCACCGACGCGCCGGAGCAGCACGTGGACGTCGCGCCCGAGGACGTCGGTCTCGGCCCGTACGATGTCGAGATGCGGCCCGAGACGCTCGACCGGCGCGCCTGGGAGTTCGAGACCGCCGGCGACGACGAGGGCTGGGACAGCAGCATGCAGATGACCGATCTGCGCGTGGCGGACGGCTCGCTAATGGCGACGAGCACCGGCAATGACCCAGCCTTCTTCGGCCCCGCGGTGGACATTGACGCCGACCGCTATCGCCGCGCGCTGGTGCGCATGCGCGTGGACAAGCCCGGCATGGGCCAGCTTTTCTGGATCAGCAATCTGCTGCCGGAAAGCGAAGCGACGAGCTACCGCTTCGAGATGATCCCCGACGGCGAGTTCCACGAGTACGTGCTCGAAGTCGGTAGTGTCCCCACCTGGGCCGGCAGTATCCAGCGCCTGCGGCTCGACCCGGGGCACACGCGGGACACGCACATCGCGGTGGACTACCTCCGGGTGGTGGAGTGACGGAACGGTGGCGTCCGCGCTTACGCCGCACGGCGTCGCACCGTGGGGGCAGGTATCCCGCCTCGCCCGTCCTTGGGGTTTCGCAGCCGACCCCTGCGAGGCCGCGGTCCCTACTCGAACTCCACCGTGTCACCGTCCCCCGCCGCGCCGTGGGCCGACAGCCATTCCCCGAAAGCGCGCAGCGCCTGCTCCCGCGTGAGGCGCCTGCCGCGCAGAAACGCATCTAACTCCGTCAGGCGTAAGCGGGCGCCCGTGGGCGGGCGCAGCGCCGCCGCCAGCCACTCGATCACCGGCGAGGTGAACGCGTCGAGCACCACTTCCGCCGCTGCGTCAGCGGGCACCTCGAGCGCGCGTCGCAGGGCACGCGCTTTGGCCGAATCGCGCTCCGCCTCCAGCGCAGCCTCCACCTGGTCTCGGCGCCGCGCAAGCTCCCCGAGGACGGCGCCCAGCGCGCCCCGGCAGTCGGCCAGCAACTCATCCGGCGCGATGAGTTCAATGTTGTCGCCCAGCGCGAGGCCGCAGTCGGGGCACGTAGGTTGACGGCGCAGCGCCTGGTGAAGGCGTCCGCCCGCACAGTGGCGCTCCATTTGCGCGCGCAGCTTTGCCTCGACCGCAGTCGGCGCACCGACCGCGGGTGGCGCAGATTTCAAATCTGCGCTACTGACGGCCAGCCCAAGCGGCGCCAACGCGAGCAGCGCGCGAAACTCCGGGCGCCGCCGCAAGTCGGCATAGGGGCGAAACCTGGCGACGGAATACGTCTCGGCGTGATGGCGGTGATATCGCTCGGCATACTCGGAGACGAATGCAGCCGCCTGCTTGCGGAAAGCTCCCCGCTCCCGGATGATCGTCTCCCCGCGCGTCAGCGCCGCCAGCATCTCCTCGCGCAGGCGTGCCAATTCCGCGTCCGCGACGCGTAGTCGGTCGTCGTTCAAGTAGCGGAACATCAGCGCCGTGACCTCGGCATCCTCGCGGAGGAACTCGAGGAGCGGCGCCAGGTGTTCCAGTAGGAGGGGCGCAGCCCCTAGGACCTGCGGTCGGTGCGCCGACTGCGGCCCGGGGTGGCGGTCGCAGAGCGACTTAGCCACATGCGCCACGGCGCACAGCCCGTCGCGCGCGTCGGCCTCCGGCTGAACCACGCCGGCCAGCTCCTCCGCCGCCGCGAGCGCCCTACGCGACTCCGCCCACTCCGCGGGCCCTTGACCGAGTGCCTCGTACAGCGACGCCAGCCGTTGGGCGACTTCCGGCGCATGCGCCGACGTCTCTCGGGCCCAGTCGCACAGCCGCCCCCACATCTCGTTCTGGCTCTCGCAGTCGAGCCGCTCCGGCGCCTCGCCAAACAGCGCCCGGCTCAATGTGAGCACGCCCCGCTCTTCCTCGGGCGACAGCGGCATCGCCCGCGCCAGGTATGAGATGTGATCGGACAGCGGCGTACCCAGGCGGCTGAAGGGGATGGGCTTGAGGAATCCATCGAGCGCCACCACATGCCCCGCCCGCACCAGCGCCCCGATTACCAGCTCGACCATCTCGGGCGTAACGCCCCATTCGCTTTTCTCGATCCCTGCCGCGCAGTCGGCAAAGCGCGCCACCGCAGTCGGCGCACCGACCGCCGCCGCATCGAGCGCGTCGGCCGCGGGTCGCGCCGGCACCGACTCCAGCACCGCCCGCGCCGCCGCGCACTCTCCCACAGCCAACTCCCACTGCCCGTCCTCGCGCCGCGCCAGCCCCAGCGGCTCGACGTAGGCGCCCAGCGCCTCCTCCAGCGCCGAATCCGGAGGCGGAGCGGCCCTCCCGGGGCGCAGGAACTCCTCGATCACGAACGTGCTGCGCTGCTTGCCGGCGAGGCGCTTGCGCGGCGCTACCTCGCGAAATCGCGGGAACAACTCGCGCAGGGGCCAGTCGAAGATGCCGCCGACGATGTCCTCCCAGCGCTCGCCGCCGCCGCTGAGTTGCTCCGCATCGCTGCGCCGTCCATCCGCCCGCAGCAGCTCGCCCTGCAGGTATGCCTCGGCAACGATACGCGCCGCTTCGCGCGCTTGCGCTGCCAGTCGCTCCGCGACCCGTGCGGCCAGCTCGCGTCCGTGCTCGCCTTCGCGCGCGGTCGGGTCGGCGGCGAGCATCCGCAGCGCCGCGTGCTCCCGCAGCACCTCGACCTCTTCCTCCTGCAGCGGCCGCGGCAGCCACGCCACCAGCCCCCTGGTCCAGCGCCCCGCCACCTCGGCGGCAACAGCCAGCCACGCCTCGCGCTGTCCGTCCACCTCCCGCATGTCGCCGATGACCAGCCACCCGCTTTCCGCCGTCCCCGGCGCCGACAGGGCGTCCGCGAGTCGGGACAGTTCCTCCGGACGCAGGAGCCGCATGTCGCGCCGCTCGACTGTCGCCCGGCGCACTGTGTTCATCCACTCGAATTGCTGTTGGCCCGGCTGGCGGAACAGCGCGAGCGGAAACGCGGCGTCCTCGCACGCCGCCGCCGCATGCTCGAAGATGCGCGAATCGCCCTTATCCAGCGCATCCATCACCTCGTACAGCCGCCGCCGCAGCGCCTCGCCCACATCGCTGCTCAGCTCCAGGTAGTACTGGTCGGTAAGATCGCCCGCCTGGGCCAGGCACTCGACGTACGCCCCGCGCCGCCGCATCGCCTTCAGCGTCGAGTGCAGTCGCGGGTAGAAGTCCGCTGCCCGGTCATCGCGCACCGGCGATCCGGCCAGCGCGTCCCCTATCTCGCGCACCGTCCAGCGCGCCCCTGCGAGCGCCGCCAGCGCGAGCGCCTCGAAGGCTGCGACGACCAGTGCCGGCTGGTCGCGCGAAATCCGCCCGGCATTCTCGGAGTAGAACCGCCGCGCCGCCTCGAACCACGCCAGCTCCGGCCGTCCCGCCAGCCGCTCGGCGGCCAGGTCGAAAGCCGCATCCGCGGATACCAGCCGCCGCGGCCCCTGCTCCAGCACGCCCGACGCTCGGGCGCGGCCCACCGCTTGCACCACGCTGCGCGTCTGCGACAGGAACGATTGCGCCGCGCCCTGGAATGCGTCGAGCGCCAGAGGGTTGAACGGGTAGGTCCGCGCCAGCTCGTCCGCGGTAAAGCTCAGGCGCCCGTCCCCGGCCCACCCCTCGCAAGCCTCCCGGATTGCCATGGCGAAGGCGTGCGGGTCCGGCTTCTCCACCAGCTTGCGCTCGATCACCGTGCGCAGTTGCGCCAGCGACAGGTGGTGTGATTCATAGCGATCGCGTATCTGCCGCAGGCTGTGCGAATCAATGTCGCCCACGTCCTCCAGATCGCGCTGGGTCGCGGCGATCACCCACCACGGCATGGCGCGAACCTGCTGGGCCAGGAACTGCAGAAACGACGCGTCCTCGTCCAGACCCCGCTTGTCCTTCGACGCCAGGAACAGGCTCAGCTCGTCGATCAGCAGCACCAGCCCGCCGAGCCCCGCTGCGGCCATAGCCTCGCGCACCCGCTCGAGGGTCTCGCCGCGCGACCGCGCCGCCGCGACCTCGATACCCTCGCGGTGCATGAACCGCCGCGCCAGACGCAGCGCCGCCACCCGGTCCTGCGCGACTACCAACTCCCATTGCCGGTCCTCGCCCAGCTCCACCAGGAAGCGCTTGAAGGGCGCGCTGCGCTGCGGCAGAATGAGCCTCTCGAACGCTCCCAGGTAGGCGGTCTCCTCGACCAGGGCCGGCGCGTCGTCGCCCATGCGCTGTCGCAGCTCATCCTCGATGCGGCGAAAGACGATGGATTCCAGGGCGTGGACTCCGCCGCGATAATGATCGAGGGGGATTTCGACGGCGACCAGCTTGCGCCCGGGGCCGAAAGCGCGGGCGAAGCGCCGCATCCAGGGGTGGCCGCGCACGAAGTGGTTCCAGGCTTGCGGATGCTCGGCCAGCAGGCTCAGCGCGGCGAGCATGTGCGACTTGCCGGCGCCGTACGCGCCGGATATGAGGAATCCGCGGCCGGGGCCTTCCGCGCGCGCGATGCTGCCGATCACCGCCTCCCACGCGCGGCGGTTATCCGGGTCGTCTATGAAGTACAGTTCGAGCAGGGCGCGCAGCTCGGCTTCCGTCGCGCGCGCGGGGGAATCGCCTTCCGCGCGCAGCCGCGCCTTCAGCTCCGCCACCGGCCCGAGGGTTATGACCTCCGGGAACTCCGCAAACCGAACCAGCTTGCTCAGCGACGACAACTCGGTCATCTCGCGGCCGCCCTTTATTGCGATGCCATGATGTGTCGGCGCGCCGACGTGGCGCTTGCTTCACCTGACAGTCTATCCGGGGATAGGCTGCCTCCTGTCATCGGGTATCTGAACATCGGAGGTGTGGTATACCTCGACAGGCTTGTCCGTCACTCCTCTAATGTACACGTTGTCCTGCTGGAAGCGCTTCTGGTAGTCTATTGGGACAACCTGTATGCCCAAATCTCTGTCGAAGACGATTCCACTAGGCCTGGCCAGATCCATGAGCCGCGCACAGCGATTGAGAACCGTACCGGAATAGTCTAGTGTCTTGCCGCCGGACTGAAGACAACTCACTGCCCCTCTTGTCATTCCGATGCCCACCTGCTGTGGGACATCGAAGTTGATCAGCGGCTCGATATTGCTATTGCACATGGAAGGGAACGCCTCCAGGACCTGGAGAGCCCCTGTCATCATCTCGGACACTACCAGGTAAACGGGGTTCTGATCGTTGCAACCTCTGATCACGAGAAGCCCGTCACCCGTCGGCTTGAAGAAGATCAGATCCGTAAAGTAGCCGAGCATCTTGATGTAGACCGTCTTGATGAACAGGCCCACCTCGGCGGAGTCCCGGTTACTGCTGAACCGAGAGAAGTCGCGTATGTCAATGATGGCTGCTACGACGTGTTCGGAAACCCCTCGCGCGTTCGTCAGTAGTCGGCCAAATTCTCTGTGCATAGAAGGCTCCTACCTTCCGCAACGGCACTCCCCGAGCGTTCCACGGGCGCAGTCACCCTGCGCCCGAATCGCAACAACGCCCATAGTCATGTTCTCCCTTTAGCGTCTCCGCCCTTCCGGGCCGCAACAGTGCGTAGGGCAGGAGCTTTGGTCGCCTCTGGTGACTTGCCTCCTGCCTTGCGGTGATCGCCAGACAAGGCAGAGCCAGGGCTACTTCGCCCTGCGAAGCCGGGCTTGCTACTCTGTGAAGTAGGGGCACAGCATGCTGTGCCCCTACGCTACGAAGCACGAGACGAAGCCCGCGAAGCAGGGGCGGCTGTGCTCCACAAGCGCAATAGGCGTCCATCCGCGTCTATGCGCGGCTAAGCTATCCGCGTTCCCCGCGTCCCCTGCGGTGACTTCCGCCCGTCACATCGCCTCCAGCAGCACCGCCATGTCAACGATGCGCTCGCCGTCCACCCGCACGTACACGAAGCCGTAGTGGCCACCCGTTCGTAAAGCCCGGCCCCGGCCGCCGCCTCTCATTGTCCTGCCGCGATCCACTCTGCGTCGTTCACGACGAAGCTCGAACCGTCCGGCTTATAGACCGTCTCGCGGATCGACTGCGTACCGTCCTGCCGCGTACCCACCTGCACCAACACGATGTTGTGGATATTGCCCGGCGCGAGCCGCTCGTAGAGCCCGGCCCCGGCGCCGCCGGTCAGGACGTAGCGCACCCCTTCGTATTCCGCGACCCCGAAGCCGTGGATGTGGCCCACGTAGACCCGCTCCACTTTCTTGGCCGCAACCAGATCCGCGAACTCCTGCGCCCCCGCGCTGAAGGCATGAAAGTCCCACTTCTTGATAACCGACGGCGGCATGTGTATGAACACAAACTTGCACAGGTCGGTCGTGAGCACGTCGCTCAGCCATGCCAACTGCTCGGCGGTAATCTTGCCCGTCGCATTGTCCACCGCCACGAAGCGAATGCCCGCGTAGTCGAAGTAGTAGTCGGGGCGGCCGAATAGTTCCTCGTAGAGCCGGCCGCGGGAAGGCCCCGTGTCGTGATTCCCCGGGACGATCAGGAACGGCCAGTTGACATCCTTTATCTGGGTGAAGAAATAGGCGAACTCGTCCGGCTCGCCGCCGGGTACGATGTCGCCGGTGTTGATCGAGAACGCCGGCTTCAAGCTCGCGGTCACGGCGAGCAGGTCGGCAAAGACCTTGGGGTTGGAGCGGCTGTCGCCCATAACCACGAACCTCAGCGGCGTGCTTACCGGCGTCGCCGTGATGCGCGCGATCTGCTTGTCGGTGCGCCACGGCGCCGCCATCGCCAGCAGCTCCTCGTTGCTGACCTTCGACGGGAGCTGCGGCTGCTTCAGCTCCAGCGGCATGACCGCGGTCGCGGGCTTGCCGTCGGCCTCGATGACCTTGCCGTCGGCGTCGAGCAGCGCCACCTCGATGTGATAGACGCCCCCCGGTGCGCCCGGGATGTCGAACCCGCCGCTCCAGATGCCGTCCCCGGCTTGCTTGTCATCGCCGGTGCCCTGGTCGTTAAGCGGCAGCTTCATCACCGGATACTCGACCACCGTCGCCTCCGCCTTGGCGACCTGGCGGGCGGGGTCCTCGACCTGCGCCGTTATCACCACATGGTCGCCCGCCTCCACCACGGCCGGCTCCAGCTTCGCCCCGACCAGCTTCGCCCCTGCGGCGGCGCCGCCGGCAATAAGCGCGTCAGCCGCAATCGCAACTGCTGCCAATACAACGTACACTCTACGCATGGTCTGACCTACCTCCCGGTTGAGGCCGTCGGTAGCTGGCCTCGCCCACCTTGGCATTGAAGTTTCGCCAATGGGTCGGCTGTGCCCTGCCTCGGCGCACGCAGTGAATTGGAGCATGTCGCCGTGGCACAGGGATGTGCGGCGTGACCCGGGGGCAGCGTTCGCTAGCGCGCTAGCGAGCGCAGACGCGCGTGGGCCTGCGCGACACTGATCTTCGCGGGGCTTGGCAGCCCCTGCCATAGGTCCCCGGTCTGCGCCAGGCGCCGCAACATGTTGTCGAGGCGGTAATCCCCGGGCGCGACACGCCCCAGGTGCTCGCGGCGAAAAGGAGTAGATACGGTGGCGCGGGTGGTGGCGCGCAGGCTGTACGGCGCGACGTTGGTCTTGCCGAAGGCGTTCTGCGCGTAGTCGATGAAACAGCGTCCCTTGCGCTTCGCCTTGGAATACGATAGCGCGAGCAGCCCGGGCTCGCGCCGGTCGATTTCGCGCACCGCGTCGCGCACGAACTCGCGCACCTCGCGGTGCTCGCGCTCGGGTGTGAGGGGCGCGAACACGTGGATCCCGCGCTTGCCCGTGGTCTTCAGGTAGTAGGCGAGATCCAGTTCATCCAGCAGGTCACACACCGCCCGCGCGCCCTCAACCGCGTCCGCGAACGCGTCGGTCTGGGGGTCGATGTCGAACACGGCGCGGTCGGCGCGGTCGGGGTCGTCGGCGGTGGCCGACCGCAGTCGGCGCACCGACCACGTGTGGATCTCGATGGCGGCGAGCTGCGCCAGCCACACCAGCGTAGCCAGATCGTCGCACACGATGTAGCGCAGCGCGCGAGCCTGCCCGTGCGATTCCTGCTCGATGCCCTTCGTGCGCACCCATTCGGGTGTGTGCTCAGGGGCGTCCTTGTGGAACCAGTGCTCGCCCTCGATGCCGTCGGGGTAGCGCACCATCACCAGCGGGCGGTTGCGCAGGTGGGGCAGCAGGTAGCGGGACACGCCGATGTAGTAGTCGATAAGGTCGGCCTTGCGCAGCCCCGGCTGCGGCCAGAAAACCTTGTCGAGGTTGGTCAGATGCAGTTTGCGCCCGTCGATCTCGAGCGCGACCTCGCGCTCCGCCGCCTTGAGCTTGCGCCGCAGCTCGTCCACAGTTGACGACACCATTTCCCCTCCGGCGCGCGGCCACGCTGCGCCGACAGCCGCGAGAGCGCGGAGCCTGCGGGATAATCATTCCGCGAAGTGAGAACGCGGCGCACGAATACCATGCGCTGCTCCGCTTAGACCCGGATTATGCGCAGGCCCGCGATGATGTCATTCTGAGTGCCAGCGAAGAATCCCCTATCGAGGTTGCATGAACGTAGGGGATTCCGCCATAGGCGGACAAGTCTTCGGCGGAGTTTATCCCTTCGTTTCACTCAGGGCAAGCTCTGAGCCGCTCAAGATTCCCGCCACAGGCGGACAAGCTTCGCGGAGTTTACCCCGAGCGCAGCCTGCCCTGAGCGGCTAGGTTGCTGCGCGACCGCCGTGGCGGCCCCGACTCGTCGGGGCTTAGCCACTTGCCGAATGGGTCGAGGGGCTCTGAATGACATCTTGGCGAAGAGCTTGCCCTGCCGCCTTCGCCCGCCGTAGCGGGGCTTCGGCGCCCCGCGAAGTGCGGGAGCACAGCGAAGGGGCCTCAGAATGACATTTTCGATGCCCTGTGAGGATTTTAGGATAGCCTCTTAACCCGGATTATTCATGATGTGCTTGAATCCGACGCACAGTGCAACCTACCTTTCGGTGGCGCAGGATTGCATCCTGTGTTCATTCTTCGCAGGTTGGAAACCCGCGCCACCGGGAGTATGAATAATCCGGGTTGGTCGCCTGGGGCGTCTAGCGAATGAATATCTGGTAAGTCTCCACCCCGGCAGCAGGCCCGATGATCGCCCAGATCGAGCCGACGATGTAGTCGCCGAGGATGAGACCCAGGAAGAAAGGTATCGCGGCGCGGTGCGTGCGCATCCCGCCGTAGCGTATCAGCAGGAGCTTCAGGAACCACGCAATGAAAAAGGCGAACCAGAAATAATCCATGGCGAAGCTGACGCCCAGCGCGTAGCCCGCCGGGTGGAACGGCCACCACACGTAGCGCGAGCGCATGAAGCTCAGGGCGCCGACAAACAGAAACCCCGCCGCCGTGGCCACGCGATTGGCGGCCTGGGCCGGCTCCCCGAACTCGATATAGCGCTGCAGCCGGCCGAAAGCCTCGCCGCCCGCCCACCATTTGAACCCCAGGTCCTTGGCCAGCGCGCCGCTGTGGTAGGATTCGTGCAGGTGCGCCCAGTATGTGGCCGCCATCGCCAGCACCGTGGCGCCGAACATCACCCACAGCAGCCGCCGGCCGTCGATGGCGGCGACCTCGCCCATCTTGAACGCTTCGAGCTGGTTGGGCATGGGGTGATTACGGTAGCAGCGATTGAGCCAGTGCGTCTGCGCCATCGCCGTCAGGTTGCGCGGGCCCAGCGCGCTGGCGCCGAGCGCGTCCACCATGATCTGCATCGGGTTGACATAATAGATCTCGTGCGGCGCCCCCAGTTCGGCGCGCACCCGGGTGATGGCGATGGCGAGCAGAAAGAAAAGGCCGAAGAACAGCACGATCAGGTACAGGGACATGCCCGCGTAACGCCAGAACGCGAACAGGAAGATGAAGCCCGCCGCCAGCACCAGCAGCGCGGTTCGATAACGCATCGGCTCGCGGCTGTCGTCCAGCGGACCCCGCCCCAGCGCGGTGCTGAAGACTTGCCGCAGCCAATGCCGCCCCGCCCACAGCGCGAACACCGCCAGCCCGAGCCACGCCCCCGACGCCTGCGCGTTGATATACGGAAAGTCCTGATAGCGGTCGAAGCCGACCAGCGCTCCGCTCACACTCTCCAGCTTGCGGAAAACGTAGAAGAACCAGGCGGAGAACGAAAGGTCGAGCGGCAGGAAGTACGCCAGCCCGATGGCGAACGGATAGAACGACAGCGGCAGACCGTTCATCGCGTTCCACGGCCAGGTGCGGAAGTCGAGCGTGACCTCACCGATTCGCATCTTGAGAAACGGCAGCGTCGGGTAGAACAGGTGCAGCCCATTGAGGATATCGATGCCCGCCGCGACGGCGAACCCCATCCACATCAGGCGCGAGGCGAAGAACCGGGTGCTCGCGCCGCCCTCGGTCATCGCCAGCGGAAGCTGGATGATGGGGAAGGCGAGCTTCTCGTGCTCGGTCCACGCGCGGCGCAAGATGACGTTGAGGCTCAGCATCATCAGCACCAGCACCAGCACGAACGCCGACCACCACGCCAGCGGCGCCAGCCACGGCCGCAGGTTCGACCAGCGGTAGATGGTTGAGTGGCCCTCATAGAAGCCGTCGAGGGCGTCCACATCCAGCACCTGCAGGTGGCGCGGCAGCAGCGCGCCGAACGTTCGCGGCCACTGCAGGTCCGGGTTGTGATGGGTGTACCAGGCATAGTGGGTGATGCTGCCGAACATGTTCTGCAGCGTGTCATGGCCGGCCATCGTCTCCGACATCACGACCATGATGTATATGGTCAGCAGCTCGCCCCGCGTCAGCGCGCGCCCGGGCGCCAGCTTGCCGACCACGATATTGCAGGCCACCACCACGGCGAGCATGAAGACCGGCGTCACGAACAGGGGCAGGCAACTGCCGTCGAGGGTGTACCACCGCACCTCGACCACGATCACCCAGTAGACGTTGAGCGGAATCAACAGGACTCCGAGGAGCACCGCACGCAGGGTGACGGCGCGAGTCGCGGCAGGGGGGCTTTCGTCAGGCGATTGGCGCATGCTCGTTAGCGTCTTGCTATTTCGTAAGGCGGGAGGTCGGCTCCTGCCCCTGTGAGGATTATGCAGCGGCCGGCTGGATGGTCGCGGGAGGTCAGCGCTGCTATGCCTACCGCCGTATGCATCGGCGAGCTGCTCATCGATTTCGTGTCCACCGCCAAGGACGTGGGCCTGTCGGAGTGCCCGCCGCTCATCGGCGCCCCCGGCGGCGCCCCCGCCAACGTCGCGGTGGGTCTGGCGCGCCTCGGCGTCTCCTGCGGCTTCGTAGGTAAAGTCGGCGACGATCCCTTCGGCGCCTTCCTGCAAAGCACGCTCCAGCAAAACGCGGTCGATGCCACCCATCTTCGGGCCCAGCCGGGAGCCCGCACCACCCTCGCCTTCAACGCCACCCGCTCCGACGGCAAGAAGGACATCTTCTTCTATCGCAACCCCGGCGCCGATACCCTGCTTCACCCCGACGACATAGACGACGCCTATATCGCCTCCGCCTCCGTGCTGCACTTCGGCTCGGTCAGCCTCACCCATTCGCCCAGCCGCGAGGCCACCCTGCGCGCGGTCGAGATCGCCCAGGCCCACGAGCTCCACATTTCCTACGACCCCAACCTGCGCCCCATGCTGTGGGATTCCCCCGCCGAGGCCCGGCGCTGGATCTGGAAGGCCATGCCCGCCGCCGAGGTGGTCAAGCTGGCCGAGGAGGAGTGGGAGTTCGTAACCGGCGCCGCCGACCTGGAGGCGGGCAGCAAGAAAATCCTCGATGCGGGCCCGCGCCTGGTGGTGGTCACGCGCGGCGACCAGGGCTGCTACTACGACAATGGCAAGGCCCGCGGGTACCTGCCGGGCTTTCAGGTGGAGGTGGTGGATCCGCTCGGCGCCGGCGACGGGTTCGTTGCGGCGATGCTGACCGCCTTGCTCGAGGCGGATGATATCGGCGCCCTGAGCGCCGCCGACCTGGATGACCTGCTGACCATGGCCAACGCCGCCGGCGCGCTCACTACCCTGCGCGCAGGGGTCATCCCCGCGTTGCCGACGCACGAGGAAATCAGGGCCTTTGCGCGCCAGGCCTCCTTCCGCCCGCTGGCGATCGACGCCGATGCCGACCCTTTCTCCCAAGACGCCGACGACGAGGAGCTCGCCTGATGCAGATCGACGACGCGATTGCCTCTCGGCGCAGCATTCGCCGTTTCGAGCAGCGACCGCTGCCGCAGGACGACCTGCGCGCCATCGCCGACGCCGGCCGCCTCGCTGCGAGCGCCGGCAACCGTCAGCCCTGCAGGTTCCTCGCCGTGTCGCAAGCGGCGCTGGTGGAGCGGCTGCACGAGCATGTCGCCTGGCTCGCGGCTGCGGGCGATCCCCCCGCTGGCACGCGGGCCATGGCCTACATGATTATCCTCGCCGACCCGGCCGCCAATCGCAACTACGTCTCCGACTGCGCGGCGGCCGCGCAGAACATTCTGCTGGCAGCGCATGGCCGTGGCCTCGGGAGCTGCTGGATCGGCTCGGTCAAGCGCGACGCGGTGCGGGAGCTGCTGGGCATCCCGGCCGAACTGGAGATCTACGCGGTGATAGCGCTGGGCTACCCGGCCGAGCAGGCGACTGCGCGCGACGCGGAGGGCGACCTCGCGGTGACCCGCGACTCCGACGGCGTCATCCGCGTCCCCAAGCGCAAGCTGGACGACGTGCTGCGGTTCGACCGCTGGGATGCCCCTCGTTAAATCTCGCACATGTAGATTCACGCCCTGCCGGCTTACGGCGAGCGTCCGAACTGGGATCTGGACAGCAATGGTTCTTGACGGCCCGAGAGGATGTGGCACAGGCGCCCTCGCCTGTGATAGCGTGAGCGAAGCGCTCGCTTCGCTCGCCCCCCAAACGGAGGGACACAGCCGAGGCGGCTGTGCTACATGAGACCGCTGTGCGCGGCCTTTTGGCCGGCCCAGCAGGCGTCATCAGATGCGCGAACACAGATGCGCGACGCTCAATAGTTGGATAGAAGACGGTACGGCGGCAGGCTGCTCCCGTCGACCTGCAACAAAGCACCTGCTGCTCTGGGGCCCCTGCGAGTAGGTCTACCCCCCCAACGCGTCCTTGAGTCGCTCGAAGAGCTTGCGCTCCTTGTCGCCCATATTGTCGCCGCCGGCCTTGGCGAACTGCTCCAGCAGGCGCCGCTGCTGCGCCGTCAGGTGCGTGGGGACGACCACTCGCACCACCACGTGCTGATCGCCGTGGCGGCCGGACTGCAGGTCGGGCATGCCCTTGCCGCGCAGCCGGAAGACGGTGCCGCTCTGGGTGCCCGCGGGAATGTGGACCTCCGATTCGCCCGACAGCGACGGCACCTTGATGCTGCCGCCGAGAGCCGCGACGGTGAATGGCAGCGCCACCTCGCAGATCAACTCCGTGCCCCGGCGCTCGAAGAAGCGGTGTTCGCTGACGCGCACCGTGACATAGAGATCGCCCGCGGGAGCGCCGCGCACGCCGGCGTCCCCCTCGCCCTGCAGGCGCAGCCGGTTGCCGGATTCAACCCCCGCTGGGACGTTCACGGTAATCTGCTCGCCGCGGCGCTCGCGGCCGGCGCCATAGCAGTTGGTGCACGGATCCGACTGCACCTCCCGGTGGCCGCGGCACCGCTCGCAGGTGGTGACGGTGGCAAACCGCATGCCGAACACAGTGTTGGTGGCGTGGCGGATCTCCCCCGCGCCGTGGCAGGCGGGGCACGTCATCGGGCGCGAACCCGGCTTCCCGCCGCCGCCCTCGCACACCGGGCAGGTGCGCATGCGCGATACGTGCAGCGGCCGCTGCGCACCCGTCGCCGCCTCCTCCAGCGTGACCTCCACGTCCTCTTGCAGGTCGGCGCCGCGCTCCTCCACCCCCGCGCGGGTGCTGCGACCGACCCCGCCGAAGAACGACTCGAACAGATCGCCGAAGCCGCCGAAGCCCCCCAAGTCGAAGTCATCGAAAGCCCCGCGGCCGCCGGCGTGGCCGAACCGGTCGTAGCGCGAGCGCCTCTGCGGATCGCACAGCACCTCGTAGGCGGCCGCGATCTCCTTGAACCGCGCCTCCGCCTCCTTCTCCTTGTTCCCGGGGTTGACGTCGGGATGGTGCTCGCGCGCCAGGCGCCGGTAGGCTCGCTTTATCTCCTCGGCGGTCGCGTCGCGCGCAACGCCGAGAATCTCGTAGTAGTCTCGCTGCGTGCGCATCATGACAATGGGGCGCGCCTATTCATCTTCGCCGCGCTTTACCTTGACCCGCCCTTCGGCGACGTCGCGCAGCGCGCGCTCGATATAGCTGCCCGAACTCGGCCCCAGCGGCATGCGGGCCGCGCGCTCCTTCATCTGGCGTGCCCGCTTGGCCACCGCCACCACCAATGTATACTTTCCAAGTTTACGCGCCAATCTATCCACCTCTACCTCATGGCCCTCCTGGGATGGGCGTTCGGGCTTTCTCATACTAGGGTTCACCTCGTGGGGCGTCGCACGCTGCGGTCCGGCGACCCAGGCCCGCGTAGCTCCAAAACTTAAATATACCTGTTAGAGCCCCCCACGTCAACCGCAACGCGCTCGCCGGGTGTGACCTCGAACCTTTGGGGTGAGGATTCTTCTCCCTGCCAGGGACATGTTGGGGCACAGCATGCTGTGCCCGTACAACGCCGTCGCCCCTCGACTTCGCTCTCTTTAGGGACTGTCCCCGAATGGGGACTGTCCCCTTCCGGGCGGGTACAGTCCACGTAGGGACAGTTCCCGCCTGGAAGTCGAGGGGCGACAAGTCGGGGCCTCTCCCTTGAAGGGAGAGGCGTTATGCGCGTATGGCCGGTACCAAAGAAAAAAGGTCACACCCCGCTCGCCAATGGAACTGCACTGGTTGCCGGCGAACGCCGCTGCTGCGGCGCGAGGCGTCGCGGCCTTGTCGCCATCAGTCCGATGCGGCGCGAGCGCGGCGGTCACGCCCGGCTTGCCACAGGATGACCCCGAAGGCCGCGCAGGATAGGGCGACCTGGCTTGCCACCTCGCGCACCGGCCGGCCGTGGGCGCCGCGATGCGAAGGGAAGCACGGCCGCTCGATCACTCCCAGCGCCGCCAGCGCATTCTCCACATCGGGCGCGACGCCGCCCACCGCGCCCGCGAAAGCCGGCGAGTCAAAACCGGCCGCCCCGCCGACGGCCGTCAGCGCCGCCGCCGCCATGGCCGCCTCCACGGGAACGCTGAAATCGCGGTGCGGTACGAGGTCGGCGAGCAGGTGAGTGGCAACCCCGGCGGAAAAAGCGCGCCCGCGGCTGCGAGCGATCGCTCCAACGGCTCCGGCGAGCATGGCGTGAGCGGCACAGGTCATGAGCGGGTGCGATTCCAGCTATTGCGCCATCTCCGGAGCAAGCTGCAGGTAGATGTCTGTGACCTTGCGGATGTAGTTGCGGGTTTCGCGGTAAGGGGGCACGCCGCCGTAGCGCCGCACCGCCCCCGAGCCGGCGTTATAGCACGCCAGCGCAAGGGCGATATCGCCGTCGTTGTTCTCCAGGTGCCCGCGCACCAGCCGGATGGCGCCCCACAGGTTGTCGCGCGCGTCGTACGCGTTGCGCACGCCCAGCCCCCGTGCGGTCGCGGGCATGAGCTGTCCCAGCCCCATCGCCCCGGTGCGCGACGTCGCCGACGCGTTGAAGTTGCTTTCCGCCGCGACCACTGCCATCACCAGCCGCGCGTCCACCCCGATGCGTCGGCTGAAGTCGATTATGTACCTGGCGATGGTGCAGCGTTCCTTCTCGCTCAGGCGCGGGTTGAAATAGGCGATCGCCCGCTGGTACGCATCCAGAATGCGCGCCTCGCTCATCAGCGACGGCCCGCCGCGGCTGGGCAAAACGTAACGGGGCTGCGCCGGCTGCTCCTGCGGCTGGGGTGGAGCCACGAATTGCTGCGACGCGGGCTGTGCGTAGGCCTCCGGCGGCGCCGGCTGCCCCTCTGCCGCGGGAGCCGAAGTCATCGCCAGCAGGTTGAACGTGTACACATCGCCGCCAGGCTCCGCCAGTCGCGCGATCGCCCGCGCGTGCGCTCCGGTCGGCGTCACCTCGTGCTCGGGTCGCGCCAGCAGATGCACTATCTGCCCGCTGTCGAGCTTGAACAGCAGCGTGGTCAGCACCTCGCTGCGCAGAATCCCGCTGACACAGCCGCTCAGCTCCACTGCTTGTTTCATGAAGTGCGACGGCTGCTCGGCGATGGCGGAGAGGTCGGAGATCGCCGCCGGCTTGTGACGCAAACGCGTCCATTCATAGGTGTCGGGGTCGCCCCAAGCCGCCGACGCGAAAGCCCACACGGTCGCCGCCGCCAGCACGACGACCGGCCACCGCCACCGGTCGCCTTTCGGGGCCGGGGAAACTGCTCTGCGTATGCTGTACCGCCTCAATGCCGTCCTGAACTCCCGTTCGTATATACCACAGCCGTCGCCGATTGTCAAAGCTGCCGCTTGCACGACAACCCTCGGCGCGGCGACCATCAGGCGTCGCGCCCACCGGGCGCCTGCCCTGCGTGTGACCTTTTCTCGTTGGTACGGGCATGTAGGGCGGGCGTTCCCACGCCCGCCGTCCGGCGGGGATAGGAATCCCCGCCCTACAGATCGCCGTTTCGCCAACGTTCAGCGGTCACACCCCTTGCCCTTCCCGCGCTTGACAGGCCCATGGGCAGTCCGTACAATGGAGCCACAGTCGGAGGGTCACCACCATGTTGCCCTGGCAGGAAGCGTTCGTCGTCGCCACGGCGTTGCTCGTGTCCGCGTTCGTCGGGCTCACCATCGGCACGACCAAGGGTCATTCACCATTGGTCAGCGCCCTTGCAGGCATTCTCTTGCTCCCCCTCGGCTGGGTGCTGCTGTGGATCATCCCCTCCGGCAAGCTGCGCAAGTGCCCGTACTGCGCCGAGATCATCAAGGACGAGGCGACCGTGTGCCGCTTCTGCGGCCGGGATATACCGCCCAGGTATGAGTAGAAGCGCTTCCGATCCATCCGTAAAGCTCCCGCGCATCGACCTCCTCGGCCGCGACCTGCCCAAGCTCATTGTGGGCGGCAACCCCCTCTCCGGCAATTCGCACATGTCCGCCGCCAGCAGCCTCGCCATGCATCGCCTCTTCACCCCGCAGCGCACCGTCGAGTTCCTCCAGGCCTGCGTCGCCCACGGCATCGACTGCGTGCAAGCCCGCGCCGACGGCCACATCATCGCGGTCCTGCGATCCTACTGGGATAAGAACGGGAGAAACTTGCGCTGGATTGCCCAGACTGTGGGCGGCATTGACGGCACAGCAGCCTCTATCCGCCGCGCCGCCGAGACCGGCGCCATCGCCTGTTACGTTCACGGCGGCCTAGCCGAGAAACTCGCCGATTTCCGGTCCCGCACCATCGGCCGCGTCCCCGACTGGCTGGCGTTGATCAAGGACCTGGGCATGGCCGCCGGCATCGCCTGCCACAGCCCCGAGCTCTTGCGGATCGCGGAAGAACGCGACTGCGGCGCGCAGTTCTACATGCAGTCCATCAACCCCGTCGCATATTGCGCTGTCGCCGACACCGACCTCATCGCGCGCACCATCCGCCAGTGCCCCAAGCCCGTGCTCGCCTTCAAGATCCTGGGCGCCGGACGCGTCGAGCCGCGCGAGGCGTTCTCCTTCGCCCTCCAACGAATCAAGCCCACCGACGGCCTCATCGTCGGCATGTCCCGCTTCGAGGACATCGAGGAGGACGCCCGCCTCGTCACCGAGCTAGTGACCGGCGAGCCCGCGTGGTCGGACTGGGTCGACGGGTGGATGCGCCGGAACCGCGCCTACCCATGGGAGCCGGCGAGCTAGCTCTCGCGCTGCAGCCCCAAAGCCCGATCGCAAGATGTCATTGTGAGCCCCTTCGCTGCGCTCAGGGCAGGCTCTTCGCCGCCGTCATTCCGAGCGACAGCGAGGAATCTTGGCCGGCTCAGGGTAAACTCCGCGAGGAATCTTCGAGGGCTCAGGGTAAACTCCGCGAGGAATCTTGGAGGGCTCAGGGTAAACTCCGCGAAGAATATTGTGAGGCATCACCGCGATGATGCTCTGCTGCTCTCGGCCTGGCGCTGAGAACGGCAAGCGAGGTCTGCCATGAATCATCCTCAACCCCTGGGCGTCGGCATGGTCGGCTACGGCTTCATGGGCAAGGTGCACACCTACGCCTACCGCACCCTCTCCATTTTCTACGATCCCCTGCCGGTGGACACGCGGCTCGTGGGCGTCGCGACGTCCTCTCTCGCGACCGCCGAACGCGCGATGCGCCAGGGCGGCTACGAGATGGGCACCGACGACTACCGACGCCTGCTCGACCGCGACGACATCCACATCGTCCACTGCTGCACCCCCAACGACACGCACCGCGAGCTGGTTATCGCTGCCATCGAGGCCGGCAAGCACGTCTACTGCGACAAGCCGCTGGCGCGCAACCTGGCGGAAGCCGAGGACATCGCCGCCGCCGCGCGCACGGGCACGCGCACCTATCAGATGGCCTTCAACTATCGCTTCGTGCCGGCGCTCCTGCGCGCCAAGGAGTTGATGCGCGAGGGCTTCTTGGGCCAGCCGCTGTGCTTCCGCGTTGCGTACCTGCACGCCGGCTACGTTGACCCCGAGCGGACCATGAGCTGGCGGCTGGACGCCGAGCGCAGCGGGGGAGGGGCGCTGCTCGATCTGGGCTCCCACATCATCGATCTCACGCGGCACCTGCTCGGCGACTTCCGCCGCGTCCGCGCCATGACGCACATCTTCACCCTCCGCCGCCCGACCGGCAAGGGCGCCGGCCTCACCGCGCCGGTGGAGGTTGACGACGCCGTGTGGATGCAGGCCGAGATGGAATGCGGCGCGGTCGGAACGCTCGAGGCGTCACGGGTATCAACGGGGGCGAGCGACGAGATCCGCCTCGAGGTGCACGGACGCCTGGGGGCGCTCGCGTTCAACCTGATGGATCCCAACTGGCTCTACGTCTATGACAATCGCTTGCCCGAGGAGCCGTTGGGGGGCATGCGCGGGTTCACCCGCGTCGAGTCGGTGCAGCGCTACCCGGCGCCGGCGTCGCTGCCGGTGACGAAGAACAGCGTGGGGTGGCTGCGCTTCCACGTCGCCAGCATCCACAGCTTTCTGGAAAACGTCGCTGCCGGGCGCCCGGGCGACCCGTCGCTCCAGGACGGCCTCGTGGTGCAGCAGGTGATGGACGCGGCCTACCGCTCGGCGGACGGCGGCGGCTGGGTGGACATCGCGTGACACTCGCACGAACGACAACCGGCTCCCTCCACTGTTCCGGGGGAGCCGGTCTATAAAGAAACCCCGCGAGTGTCGTGTGCCTCTCCGTTTTTGAACCCGCCTAAGCAGGTGGGTGCTCTTGCTGATTGCTTCGCGATTCTCCCCGGGGACCGGGGAGCTGCCACTGGGCAACCGGACCGGAGCTCCCAGTTTTGGAGTGTTGGCTCAAAACTTCCGATGACAAATCACGTGCACCGCAGGGTTTCGATCCCTATTCTTCTCTTCTTCCACAAAAATGCTAGCACATCGGCGTCGGTTTGACAAGCCGCGCCGCAGCGGCCATGTCCGCCCGCGCCACAACCCAGAGCGAGCGCGTACCGCCCGACCGTGCGACACGACCGCGACCGCGCCCGGCGTCACCGCCGCGACACCCACCGGCTGCCGCGGATGAGGAACCGCCATGGCTGGTCGCAGCCCTGGTTAACCCCCACGCGCGGGCGCGCCTCCACCTGCTTCGCCGGGACCTCGCGCCCGCGCTCGATGCGTAGCGGGCCGCAGGTCAGGTCAGCGCCGTTGTCGGCCATGCCGATCGCGAACGCCTGCGTCAGTTTCCCCGGGCCGCTGGCGAGGTTGAGGTCGTCGGTCGTCCCGCGCCGCCGCCGCATGAGCTCGATCCCTTCCACCGGCTCCACCGCGCGAATCAGGACCGCTTCGGCGGCGCCCTCCTCGCGCGTCACGACGTTGAGGCAGTGGTGATTGCCGTAGATGAAATAGACGTACGCGTGCCCGGGGGGGCCGAACATCTGCCGGTTGCGCGCCGTCATCCTCGTCACCCAGCGCCCGCCCTCGCGCAGCACCGCGTGGCACGCCGGGTCGCCCTCCAGGTACGCCTCGGTCTCGACGATGCGACCCGAGGTGCGTCCCTGCGGCGTCTCGCGCACCAACAGCTTGCCCAGCAGCGCGCGCGCCACCTCGATGGTCGGGCGCAAGTAGAACTCCCGCGGCAGGGGGTTGAGCTGGGCGAAGGGCTTTTCCGAACTACGGTAACTGTGATGCTGGGTCCTTCGCCTGTCACTATCACGGCGCGGCGATTTCGGCTGGCGACCTTTGGCCCTATTTCGCACGCCGCGCATTCCTCCGCAGGCGCTTGCGCAGCTCGGCCAGCGGCAGCGTGTTGAGGACGTCCTGCGGCTCCGCCCACCCCCGCCGCGCGGTGGCGACGCCGTAGGTGATAAGCCGCAAGTGGTCGCAGTCGTGCGCATCCGTGTTGATGACCAGCCTGACTCCGAGCTCCTTCGCCCGGCGCACGTGGATGTCGCGCAGGTCGAGGCGATCGGGATAGGAGTTGACCTCCATCGCCACGCCGAGCTCCGCGGCGGCGGCGAGCAGGCGCTCGCCGTCCACCTCGTAGGGATCGCGCTTGCCGATGATGCGGCCGGTAGGGTGGGCGATGGCGTCCACGTACGGGTTGTGCATCGCGTCAATGATGCGCGAGGTCATGCTGTCCGTGTCCAGCTTGAAGCCAGAGTGCACCGCGGCGACGACGAAATCCAACTGCGCCAGAACCTCGTCCGGGTAGTCGAGGGTGCCGTCGCGGCGGATGTCGCACTCGGTGCCGGCGAGCAAGGTGATGCCCTTGATGCGCTTGCTGGCGGCCCTGATGTCCGCGGCGTGGCGCAGCAGGTCCTCGTCGAACAGGCCGCCGGCCATTCCCACCGAACGCGAATGGTCGCAGATCGCGATATACTTGTAGCCGCGACCCAGCGCGGTCTCGGCCATCTCCTCGATGGTGTGGTGGCCGTCGGTGCGCTTGGTATGCACGTGCAGGTCGCCCTTGATGTCCTCGACCTCGACCAGGTGCGGCAGCTCGCCGCGCTGCGCGGCCGCGATCTCACCGCGGTCCTCGCGCAGCTCCGGCGGGATGAGCGGTAGGTCGAGGGCCGCGTAGACCTCCTCCTCGGTGGCGCCGGCGACGCGCCGCTCGGTGGCGACCTCGAACACGCCGTACTCGCTCAGGCGCAGGCCGCGCCGCACCGCCAGCTCGCGCAGCCGCACGTTGTGCTCCTTGGAGCCGGTGAAGTACTGGAGGGCCGCGCCGAAGCTCTCCGGCTCCACTACCCGCACATCCATCTGCGCCCCGTGCTCGGTGACCACGCTGGTCTTGGTCGGCCCGCGCGCGATCACGTGATGCGCCGTCGGCAGGGACACGAACACCGACATTACCTCCTGCGGGTCGGAGGAGGTGACGAGGATATCGATGTCGCCGATGGTGTCGCGCATGCGGCGGATGCTGCCGGCCGCTTCGATCTGTTCGACCGGCGCCGCGACCAGCAGGTTCTCGACCACCTCCATGGCCAGTGGGTGAGCCTCCGCCAGCGGCAGGCGCGCCTTGTGCACGCGCAGGCGCTCGATGCCGCGCAGGATGTTGACTTCGGTCTTGGCGCCAAAGCCCTTGAGGTCGCGCAGCCGGCCCTCGCGCGCCGCCTGCTCCAGTTCATCGACGCTGGTGATGCCGAGCTGGTCGTGCAGCGCCTGCGCCTTACGCGGCCCCACCTCCGGGATGCTCAGCAGGGCCGCCAGGCTCGCCGGGAATTCGGCCAGCAGCTCCTGGTGAAAGCGGCACCGCCCGGTCGTCAGCAGCTCCTGGATCTTGTCGGCGATGCTGGCGCCGACGCCGGGGATCTCGGTGAAGGGGCGGTGGCCGAGCATGGCCGACAGTTGCATCGGCAGGTTCTCGACCGCCTGGGCCGCGCGCTGGTAGGCGCGCACCTTGAACGGGTTCTCGCCCTTGATCTCCAGCAAGTCCGCGATCTCGGCCAGGACGCCCGCGACATCGCGATTAGTCACTGGCATCTGCGGCCGCCCCCGCGCGGCGCTGCGCGGCGATCAGCGTGGGCAGCCCCTCCAGGAAGCAGCCCGCCCGCACGCGCCGCCCCAGGTAATACTCGATATGGGAGCGCATGGCGCGTTCGAGCTCGGCGCCGATCGTGCGGGTCAAGCGCGCGCGCGGCAGCAGCCCCGGCGAGGCCTTGGAGCAGATGCGCGCGGTGCGCAGCGCCCCCGCCGACATGCGCTGCCACCCCTGCTCGGACGCGGTGCACGCGCCGCAAATCGCCCCGCCCAGCGCCGGCGAGAATCCCACCCATTCCTGCGTCAGCTCCTGTCCGCAGCGAATGCACGCGCCCAGCTCCGGCGCGTATCCCAGCGCGCTCAGCAGCCTCAGCTCGAACACTCGCGCCAACAGCTCCAGGTGCTCGCCGCGCTCCGCCTGCGCCACCGCCGCCAGCAGCAGATCGAAAACCTGGCCGCCGCCGTCGCGCTCCTCGACGAAGCTATCCACGAGGTCGGCGAAATAGCTGGCATAGGACAGTCGGCGCAGGTCCTCGCGCAGGCCGTAGAAGGCGCAGCGCACGTCGCATTGGGTGACGATGTCGAGGTTGGCGCCGGCCGCGAGCTGCAGGCTGGAGCAGCACAGGAGCTGGGTGCCGGCGGCGAGCTTGCTGCGGGAGCGGCGCACGCCCTTGGCGACCGCGCGCACTTTGCCGCGTTCCCGCGTGAGCAGCGTCAGGATGCGGTCGGCGTCGCCGAGGTCGTGCTGGCGCAAAACCAGGGCGCTGACCCGATAGAGGCGAGGGCGAGGCATGGCCGGAAGCGGCGGCGCGGGCGCGCCTACTCCTTTCCCAGGGCCTCCTCCGCGATGGGCTCTTCCGCCCGCTCGTAGCCCTCGAGGATCGCGATGCCGGAGCTGGTGCCGAGGCGGTCGGCGCCCGCGTTGATGAGGGCGAGCGCGTGTCCATAAGTGCGGATGCCGCCGGCGGCCTTGACGCCGATGTCGCGCCCGGCCGCCTGGCGCAGAAACTTCACATCGTCCGGCGACGCCCCGCGGGGGCCGAACCCGGTGCACGTCTTGACGAAATCCGCTCGCACCTCCTGCACGATGCGGCACACCTTCTCCAGCTTGTCCGCCTCCTCCGGCAGGAAGTATCCGGTCTCGACGATCACCTTGACCAGCACGTCGTCCGAGCGGTCGGGGCTTTTCGCCGCGGTCACCACCTCTTCGATATCGCGCTGCACAACGTCGAAATCGCCCGACTTGAGCGCGCCGATATTCACCACCATGTCGAGCTCGTTCGCGTGCAGGCTCATCGCTTGCCTGGCCTCGAACACCTTGCACGCGGTGGTCTGCGTGCCGAAGGGAAATCCGATCACCGTGCCCAGCTTCACGTCCGAGTCGCGCAGGCAGCGCCACGCCGCCCCCAGCCAGCACGGATACACCACCACCGTTGCGAAATGCTCCTGCCGGCTCTCCTCGCAGAACCTGATGATTTCATCCTCGCTTGCCTCCGGTCGCAAGAGGGATTGATCTATCATCTTAGCGAGGGCAATCCTAGAGAACATACGGCCTCCCGTGCGCGAACCTGAAGACGCCTGCGCGCAGCGCCTCACTGGGCGCGACCCCCGCCTTCGCGGACGACGAAGTCTTGCTACAGCGGACGAAGGCGTCTTCAGAAGTCGCGATTACCCGCGCGGTCTGAAGACCGCGCGCCCGAATCTTCTTGTAAACCTATTCGCAGAGCTTGTCAAGACGCCGGCGCCGGCGCCTTCGGCGCCATCGTGCGATAGGCATCCAGCATGGTCGCGAGCGCGGCCATGCGCCGCGCCCAGCCGACAGTAGTTCGGTCAGTCGCTCGGTCAGCGCCTCGGGCTTTCCGCTCTCCGGCATCATGCGCTCCACGCGCCGCCCATCGCTCTCGGGCTCAGCTCCTATCATAAGCCCGCCGCATCTGCGGCGCAAGACCTTTCCGCGCGGCCCGAGACCGGTGGCTTGCCATCGGCGGCGTGCCGCCCACGCCGGGGACCGCCCCGCGCTCACCTGGGCGTGTTGTCCTGCGCAGAGCGAATGTAGTATAATGCTGCGGCCGGCCATCCGCCGGCCTTCGTCTTAAGGAATCACGTTCCCGCCGCCGGCCCTCCGCCGCGTCAAGCGGCACGGCCGCGGTGGCACCCAACCAAGATGGTCAAAGTAGCGATAGCCGGAGCAACCGGATACGGCGGCGTCGAGCTCGTGCGGCTGCTCAAGCGCCATGCGCAGGTCGAGTTGGTTCAGCTCACCTCCGAGACCTATGCGGGAAAGCCGCTGGAGCAGGTGTACCCGCACCTGCGCGGCGTCGCCATAGGGCTGCAGGCGCTTGACCCCGAGGCCCTCGGGCACGATGCCGATTTCGTGTTCCTGGCGCTGCCCGCGGGGCAGGCGATGGAGCTCGCGCCGAGGCTGCTCGCGCAAGGCAAGCGCGTGATTGATCTAAGTGCGGACTTCCGGCTGAAGGATCCCGCCGCTTACCCGCGCTGGTACAAGGTGGAGCATCCGCATCCGGAGCTCCTGGTCGAGGCCGTGTACGGCCTGCCCGAGCTGCATCGCGCCGAGATGCGCGAGGCGCGGCTGGTTGCCGCTCCGGGATGCTATCCCACCGGCGCCGTACTGGCGCTGGCGCCGCTGGTGAACGCTCACCTGGTCGAGCCCGAGCGCATCATCGTGGACTCCAAGTCGGGCGTGTCCGGCGCGGGGCGCACGGCCCTCGAGCT
>Ga0315294_10001041_pt1 | contig 29856 bp, 27 predicted proteins | sample YL17G13_40_MG_FD_203626 | JGI IMG/M metagenome (GOLD analysis project Ga0315294, IMG submission 203626) | Sediment microbial communities from Yellowstone Lake, YNP, Wyoming, USA - YL17G13_40 | ecosystem: Environmental > Aquatic > Freshwater > Lake > Sediment | place: USA: Wyoming | collected... | reverse complement strand
TTTATATGGTCGGGCGGAATCAATTCTTCCTTCAAATGCTTCCTCATAACATCTGCAGGGTCATCTGCCATAAATGGCACCCTGCCTGTCACCAGGTGATAAAAAGTCGCACCGAGGCCATAGATGTCCGCCCTGCCGTCAATATCGAGCTCGCCTCGAATTTGTTCTGGTGCTATGTAATAAGGTGTGCCATAAGCCTTACCAGCTTCGGTCTGCGCTGCCTTGATGTCTGTGGTTTCGCGAGCCAAACCCATATCAGCAAGTTTGACTACACCGGCGGTGTTTATCATTATGTTCTTGGGCTTGACATCACGGTGAATAAGGCCGCAGGCATGGGCGTGGGCAAGTGCATGAGCGACCTGAATAACTATATCCAGCGCTTCGTCTTCGGAAAAAACCTTGCCGGCTGACAGGTCGTCGTACAAAGTTTTGCCTTCAACATATTCCATCACGAAGTAGTGATACCCCCCTGCCTCTCCGACGTCGTAGGCCTGGACGATATTGTTATGATTGAGCTTTGCAGCGGCCCGGCCTTCTTTGTAAAACCGTTCCACATACTCAGGGTTTTCGGTAAATCTCTGAGGCAAAACCTTTATCGCTACTGTCCGGTTCAAACTCAACTGCTGGGCTTTATAAACAATCGCCATTGCCCCTGCACCAAGTTTGCCAAGAACTTTATAACCTGGAATCTGGTGTACAACGGATTTGCTTTCCCTTATGTTTTTCCTCAACCTGTCAGCCTGGGTCGCAGTGATATAACCCAAATCAATCATAAGGTCCTTGAGCGATATGGGGTTTATCTTGCGACGAGACTCCAGCTCCTCAATGGCACGGCGCAACTCGGCATCTGTACACAGGCCCTGTTCAAATGCCATTTTACCAAATACCGTATCGTAATTTGTTTCGTTGGTCATCAATTCTCTCAGTGCAAATAAGGCCTGGGACATCAAGAACGTAATTCGTCAGCCTTCAAGCCTATAGCAGCTTAAATGCCTTAAACCAGTTATTATCAATTCCCATGAAACGGTTGTCAAAGAAAATTTCCAGGCCCGCAGGTCAGGGGAACATCTGCCATCTATGCAAAATCGACTTTTTCGGACCACAGGTTTAGCGGTTTTCGACAACCGGCAGCCGGAGCCATCCCAAAACAACCCAGTTTTGGCATTGACTTGGCGTCAAATCCCGCTAAACTAATGTCCTTTCAAAAATCAGTATAATCGGAGCAGTAACCACAAGGAGGCAACAGGTGGCTTACAGATGTGTTGTTCTAATCAAACAAGTTCCTGATACCAAAAGGATTACCGGTCAGGCGATGAATGACGACGGCACCGTTAACCGTTCCGCACTGCCAGCCATTTTCAATCCTGAAGACCTCAATGCGCTCGAGTTGGCCCTGCAGATTAAGGATAAATTCGGCGGTCATATAACTGTTATCACGATGGGATTGCCGGCAGCGGGCGCGATTCTTCGCGAGTCACTATTTCGAGGAGCTGACGATGCGATTTTGATAACCGATTCCCGATGTGCCGCAAGCGACACACTGGCAACCAGTTACATCCTAAGCTGTGCGGTAAAAAAACTGCAATATGACATTGTTCTTTGCGGCAGACAGGCAATTGACGGCGATACCGCACAGGTCGGGCCACAACTGGCGGAAAAACTCAACATTACGCAGATTACCTACGCCGAAGAGCTTTCGGAACTTAGCGACAAGACTATAACGGTTCGTCGAAATATCGGAAACGGCTGGCAGCTGGTGAGGACTAAACTGCCTGTTCTGCTGACGGTGACCGGCGACGCAAATGAGCCAAGGGTTGCGGCGGCAAAAAAAATGATGAAATACAAGAACGCCGTGGCTCCAATCGAGGTCGAGCAAAAACTCAGAGCTGAGAATCCTCAGGCCGACGAGGCAAGTATCAAAAAGCTTGCCGACCGAGGGTGTGGTTTACTAGAAGAAAAGGGGTTGTTGATAAAACAATGGGATTTGGATTTGCTTAAAGCAGATTTGAAGTGGTGCGGTCGAAACGGCTCGCCAACCAAGGTCCACCGCATTCAAAGCGTGGTTCTGGCATCGAAAGAAAGCAAAAATGTCGAGGCAACCGAGCAGGGAATCTCGGATATGATACACGAGTTGATGGAAGACAAAATAATAGCCTAGAGAAAAAAACAGTCATGACAGGTGTGAACAAGAAAGGAGAAGTTTGGGTTTTTGCCGAGCAGCATAACGGTCAGCTGGAGGAGACACCAATTGAACTGATGAGCAAGGCCCGTCGGCTGGCTGATACACTGGGTGCAAAACTGGGAGCAGTACTTCTGGGCAACAATGTCAAAAGCCTTGCGACCAAATTAATACACCACGGAGCCGACAAGGTATATCTGGCTGAGCATCCGCTGCTTGGGGTTTACCAGACGAACAGCTATGCAAGAGTAATTCTCGATTTGATTTCCAAGTACCAGCCGCAGATTGTGCTTTACGGAGCGACTATCACGGGCCGAGACCTTGGGCCCCGCATTGCAAGCGCCGCAAAAGCTGGCCTCACGGCTGACTGCACAGACCTGCAAATAGGCGACTATAAGGAGTCTAAAAACGGGGAGCTTCACAAAAATCTGCTGTTTCAGATAAGACCTGCTTTCGGCGGAAACATAATCGCGACGATTGTAAATTACGACCGCTGGCCGCAGATGGCAACAGTTCGCGAAGGCGTAATGCCGGCTTCACAGGCGGACGCAACACGACGAGGCGAAATTGTTCAAGAAACCACACGATTGTCCCAACAGGATTTGCCTCTTGAGATTCTCAAGGAGCACAAACGCCCGAAGAAGGTTAACCTTAAGACAGCCAGAATAATCGTCGCCGGCGGAGCAGGAGTAGGCAGCAAAGATAATTTCAAGCTCATCTGGGACCTAGCAAACTGTCTGGGGGCGGCGCCGGCGGCCACCAGGGCAGCGGTTGACCTCGGTTTTATCGACAGTGACCATCAGGTCGGCCAGACTGGAACAACGGTGCGGCCCAGCTTGTACATAGCGGTCGGAATCAGCGGTGCGATTCAACATCAGGCGGGAATGTCACAGAGCCAGAAGATTATCGCAATCAACAATGACCCCGAGGCGCCTATATTTCAAGTTGCACACTACAAGGTAATCGGCGACCTGAATGTTATTGTGCCTAAAATGATAAAGGCGATTAAATGCGTATCTCGTGAAGCGTGAAGCGTATTGCGTGAAATAGACAAAACACGAGATATGAAATACAAAACATTATGACTGAGAAAATTAGAAATTTCAGAGATTTGGACGTGTGGAAAAAGGGTATAGAAATCGTAAAAGATGTGTACAAAACCACAGACAGCTTTCCCAAGCAAGAGTTTTACGGACTGGTCGGTCAAATGCACCGCTGTTCTATTTCTATACCTTCGAATATAGCCGAAGGTTTTAACAGGTTTCATAACAAAGAATACAGGCAGTTTTTATACATAGCATTAGGCTCCTGCGCCGAGTTGGAAACGCAAATCGAAATATCAGCAGAGCTAAAATACATTGATGAACAGAGAAAAACTTATCTACTGGAAAAGCTTGACCACGAGTCCCGCATGCTCAGGAACTTGATTAAAAAACTAGATTGATATTGGATTAATTAGAGAGTGAAGTACGAGATACGCTTCACGAGATACGAGATACGAAAGAGATTTATGGCGAATTTTTACCGGGACAACAGCGACATACAATTTTTGTTCAAGCACACGGACCTGCGCAGACTGGCCCAGATTGCGGAGGAGAACTTTAAGTTTTCATCCGAATTTGATTATGCGCCAGCTGATGCAGACCAAGCCATACAGAACTACGATATGGTACTGGATTCGCTTGGACAATTAAGCGGTGACTTCATCGCACCCCGAGCCGAAGACGTGGACCGTCAGGGCAATACTCTCAATGAAGATGGTTCTGTAACCTATGCAAAAGGTATTACCGAGTCGCTCGAGAAACTTGCGCAAGCCGAGGTGATGGGCTTTATCCTGCCGCATCGGTTCGGAGGTTTGAATTTCCCGAATCTTGTTTACTCGATAGCTATCGAGATTGTTTCACGTGCAGACGCGTCACTTATGAACATATTCGGTCTTCAGGGAATTGCTGAGACTATCGATGCTTTCGCATCGGAAGAAATCAAACAAAAATACCTGCACGATTTTGCTGCCGGCAAAACTACCGGTGCAATGGTTTTGACCGAGCCGGATGCGGGTTCAGATTTGCAGGCGGTCAGGCTCCGTGCGTTTCAAGATGACGGGGGCAACTGGTTCCTGCATGGTGTAAAGCGATTCATAACTAATGGCTGCGGAGATGTGCTACTGGTACTGGCTCGCAGCGAGCCTGACAGGGCCGGGGGACTAGGACTTAGCTTGTTTGTCTGCGACAGAGGCCCAACGGTTCACATTCGCCGGCTGGAGGAAAAACTGGGCATCCATGGTTCACCAACCTGCGAAATCTTTTTCGACAACACTCCCTGCCAGATAATCGGTGAGCGTCAGCGCGGCCTAGTGACATATGTCATGAGCCTGATGAACGGCGCCCGCATCGGCATTGCGGCGCAATCCATGGGTATCGCAGAAGCTGCCTTCCGCATCGCACGGGATTACGCTGCCAGCAGAAAGCAGTTCGGGGTAGCCATTGAGAAACTGCCAGCGGTCAGAGATATGCTGATTGACATGAAGACCGCCATTGAAGCCGGCCGAGCACTTCTATATGAAACATCGTACATAGTGGATATGGAAATCGGATGCGATAAGCGGCTTGAGTATAATCCACCCCAAAACAAGGAAGAACTTAAGCAGCTTAAGGACGACTCGCGGAAATACAAAAGGTACGCGGCGATGCTGACACCGATGAGCAAATACTATTGCTCGGAGATGTGCAACAGTGTTGCGTATGACTCGATTCAGGTACTAGGCGGCAGCGGATATATGCGGGACTACGCCTGTGAACGGCACGCACGTGACGCAAGGATTACAACCATTTACGAAGGAACAAGCCAATTACAGGTTGTGGCAGCAGTTCGCGGCGTCTGCAGCGGGACAGCGGAAAAATTAATTTCCGAACTTGCTCAGCAAGAGCATCAGCCGGAGATAAAAGATTTGCTGGAAAAACTTGCTGAAGGAACAGAACAGTTAAAAAGCTCAATTGCCTTTGTAAAAGAAAACGGCAACGAGTATATGGACCTTTACGGCAGAGCTTTAGTTGATATTGCAATAAGCCTGATTACGGGTTATTTGTTCTGCGGTCAAGCCAGCACGAAGGTCGAAATGGAAATTGCTGTCGCTGAAGATGGTCCTGCCGACAGAGGCAAGAGAATTGCCATGAGAGAGCGTAAAGCAACTATTGCAAGAAGATACATTTCCAGAAACGCACCTAAAATCGCATCACTGGCACAGATGATTTGCGCCGGTGACAAGTCAACATTCACCAAATTCCAGAGTCTGGTCGGGCCTGTATCGGCTGAGTAAGGGAATGATTTTATGCTTCGAGCGGTCATATTTGATTTCGACGGGGTGATTACAGATTCTGAGACCCTACACTTTCGCGCCTTTAATAAGGCTCTGGAACAATTCGGCGTTGAGATAACAACAGGGGATTATTACGAAGACTACCTTGGCTTGATGGATATCGATTGCTTTGCGATGATAGCCGATAAAAATCGGCTGGGACTAAATGCCCGGCAAATCAAAAATCTTGCAAGGCAAAAAAACCAGGTATTCGAAGAGCTGGCAAAAACCGAGGCGAGGATAATCGAAGGTGTGCGCGATTTTCTGGTAATGCTCAAACACAACGATATAACAATGGCTATATGCTCGGGGGCGATACTAAGAGAAATAGAGCTGATTTTAGAAAAGGCCGAGCTGCGATTTTTTTTCGAGGTTATAGTTTCTGCCGAGCAGGTAAAAAAAGGTAAGCCGAATCCAGAGGGATTTCTGCTGGCTTTGCAAAAACTTAACGAAGAAAAGGTACATCCCATCCTGGCTGGTCAGTGCATTGTGATTGAAGATTCGCACTGGGGGCTCGAAGCTGCCAAGGCAGCAGGAATGCATACCATCGCAGTGACAAACTCTTACACTGCTGAGCAATTGACGATGGCCGAAAAAATTGTAAAGCAACTCGACGCACTGAGCATAGTTGATTTACAAAAACTTTGCGTGTAATTACCCCACAACACTACGTGGTCTGGTGAAAACCGAAAGAACAGGCAACAACAAAATTACTTTGTCCAATTTATCTCCCCAGTTGGAGCGCACCAGGACCGGTTATACTGGTTGTGACTTTCTCAGCTTTTAGGTCGTATTCAATCCCGTCAACAATGGCGCCATTTAAGAAACACGGTTGTATCTGGTCGCCACGGACTGAGATTAAAGACTTGCCGGCGTCGTAAAAGAACTTGCTGCCTACAAACTGTTTATCCTCATCTTCATAAGTAATGCCATCGGTAGCGGTGAGCGTGGAAAGCTCGGTTTTCTTTTCGGAAGTTTCCATAAGCCTCGCCTCTATGTGACTGCTAGTAATTGAAAGCTGCTGAATGTCCCGCCCTGGAACAATTGGGAAATAGTCGATAAGAATTTCGTGCGAGTTAGCATCAGCGATGACCTGGCCGGTCGCTAAAGAATATTTCAAAGTATCAAAATCCCTCACAAATGCATAACATTGTCTTTGCAGACTAAGTTTGGTCGTTTTTTTCGACGGCTTAGAGATGTTGGAATTATCTACTTTTACTACACTTGGCTGCCCGGCAGCCAAGAGCAATTTCTGGCCAACATCATAGTCGAATCTAGGACACTTTAGTTCAATCCCACCGAGCAACCTCCTGCCTGCCTTTTTGATCATTGCAAGTTTGACCCCCTCTGCAGCGGTCAAATGTTCTATACCAGCAATGAACTTTGGGCGTTTTTTAGCCTTGTTGCTGGACAAATCTACGGTAATCATCGGCGACGAAAGCGTGTATTTCTGCTGGACGCCTAAACTGTCACGAAGCATTGTACACAAACAGTCACCTTGAAAAACAACCTGATTTGACGCCGGCGAGAACCAGGCTTTGTCATGGGCAACTACCCTTACCGGGACAGCGGTCCGGTTAGGTTCGGCACCAAGTATATCCTTCACATAAAACTTAAGCTCCGACAAGCCGATGGCTGCAGTATCACCGGTAGGTACGTCATAGTCAATTCTCTCGGCAACGAATGTGGTTCGTTCATCGGCATCTGCGAGAGTTTTTAAGGCTTTGGCGCCAGTCACAACCGCACCCGGCTGGGGTTTGGCATAACCGGCAAGTGCTGTAGAAACATCCATAGGCGTAACAATAATACCGCCGTCACAGGTTACAACGATATCGCCAAACTGTTCTGGTGATTCATTTGCCTCGCGGGGCGATGTGGCGGTGATATCTTGTTTTACTGTATCATCGCCACCTACGGCACCGGTTTTATCCACTTCAGCTGAGCCTGCAGTGGGTAGATTATTCGGCTCAATATTACCTGCACCAGCAGTTTTTGCTTTGGCCGGTTTCTTGGGGGAACCTATATTGTTGATGGCAACTTCATCAGCAAAAATCAACTGTTCGGGGGTATTAATGACAACATTTGTCCTGAGTACAAATTTGTAGCCTATTTTTTCGGCCTGGCCAGGTGCTTGTTGGCCGGCGGTTGATGATGCTTTCATTTTTTCGGAGTCTGCTGCCACAGGTTCGGTCGGCGGTTTAGCTTGCATGCGGTTATCTGTGCTGGTTGGGGGGGCAATACCACTCTGGTCCGACGACAGTTTTGGTGTTTGGTCTGAATGCTTGCCGCCGCGTTCGGATTGCGAAAGTAACCCTGCCTCTGAGGTTTTTAGACGGAGATTATCCAAATGAATTATTCGAAGGAACTCAAGGCGATCTAACTCATCATTGTAGACAAGTTCCATGCCTTTGCCAAGCATTCGGGCGTTTTGTGAAACGAATCTCACCGGACCAGCGGTTGAAAACTCGGACCTTTCACTATCAAAAATGATGTCGTCAAGATAAATAAAGCTCTCTTTGACGTCACCGCTGGTCGCGGGCAAAATATGGATAATAACATTTTGGCTAAGCAACGCATCCTTCGGACTGGTCTTGCCAACGGCAGTTTCAACCCTGGTTTTCCCTCTGCCAGCTGTTATGTAACATTTAAAATCACGCTGGAAAATGTTCAAAAATGGTTTTTCGACCTCCCACTCGCTGCCTGTGGTGTGGAGAAGTTTTTCGAATCCGAATTCCCTGTCGACCTGCCTTGCTTTGTTCAAGTGTGTGTATATGGCTTTTTGGATACCACCAACACCAACGTCACCAATCGTTCCAATTTCCTCATCAAACTTACCGACATTGGTATCAGAAACAGCGCCAGTGATTTCTGTTGCTGTTTCGACATCAATATGAGGCGTCCGGCTCAGCCAGCTATAAAGCACGTATATTGCAAGGACAGCCATCAGCGAGATAAGCCATACGAATAATTTTCTCGACTTAAAAATCATAGTAGACCTGCGCCAACATTAGGGCAAATACCTATCCATCAACTGCTGCCATTTGCCGGTGCTTTTTAAAATGTATTCTATCACTTCGCGTACGGCACCATCGCCGCCCCGACGAGCGGTTACATAATCAGCATACTGCTTAACTTCATCAACTGCGTTGGCAACAGCTACTCCGAACCCGGTGCACTTTATTACCGGCAAATCCGGCAAATCATCACCGACGTAAGCTACCTTGTCTGCCGAAAGGCCTAGCTGCTTAAGAAGGCTCTCAAACACCTCCAGTTTATTGTGGCAGTCCTGAAACACATGGTCAATTTCAAGTTCTTCGGCGCGGTATCTTGTTGGCTCCGATGGTCTGCCGCTCAAGAAAACAACCTTCAACCCGGCCCTTTGCCACATTCTAATTCCATGACCATCAAGCGTATTGAACGACTTGCTCTCGCTGCCGTCAGCATTGATTATCAAGGTCCCGTCTGTTAAAACACCATCAACATCCAGCACGAGTAATTGTATGTCCGCAAGATTTACCCTCTTAGAAACTTTTCTTTTTTTTGGACAAGTGTTCTTTGTAGAATTTCCAGGGGGGTGTGCTTTTGACTGCTCTGTCACTTGCTTAAACCTCAATTAACGAAGTTGCAGTTTAGTCCTTATTGATACCATCATGTCACCAGCCAGTTCACCCTACAACCTTTATCATTACAATATCCTGTATGTCGATTAGGCCGACCGGTTTGTCGCCGGCGTCAACAACCGGGAGCTCATCAACTCTATATTTATGAAAAATAGCGGTGGCCTCTGCGGCAAGAGCATCGAGTCTTATCTTTTTGCAGTTAGCTGTCATAACATCGGCAGCTTTGAACTCGAAACATTTCTGCCCCTGCTTTGTCATCAAACGTCTAATATCCGCATCGGTAATTATCCCGGCCAACTTGCCGGCTTTGTCTACGACCATCACAGCACCGTGACGTTTTACATCCTTGGTTTTTTCAAGTAATTGTTTAATCGTATCAGTAACTTCCGCGACAGGTAACTTTTCGCCCGATTTAAACATCATTGATTGCTCGACCGTCAGCAACTTTGCACCAAGCGACCCTCCAGGATGAAACCGGACATAGTCCTCAACGCTAAAATTGCGAGCTTTCATAACGGTTAGGGCAAGTGCATCGCCAATGGCCAACATACAAGTAGTGGAAACACTGGGAACCACACCGAGCGGACAAGCCTCAGTCATTCTGCCCATACAAAGCACCACGTCGGCATACCTGCTCAAGGTCGAATCACCGTCGCCGGTGATAGCAATGAGCTTTATCTCCAACTGCTTTACAAGATTTATCAGCCGAACAACTTCATCTGTTTCGCCGCCATAGCTTAATACGAGCACTATATCGTTTTTGTGCAACCTACCCAGGTCACCGTGCACAGCCTCGGCAGGATGAAGAAAATGACTGGGTGTGCCGGTGGAAGCCAAAGTTGCGCTTAGCTTTTGCCCTATAATGCCTGTTTTGCCGATGCCACTTACGATCACCGAGCCGGTACAGTTGTAAATCATCTCCGCAGCTTTTGCGAAGGATGCGTCTACAATCGATACGACCGACTTTATGGCCTTAGCTTCGACTTGAATCACTTCTCGTGCGTAATCAAGGTCGAATTCCACTTTTTGCATGCTCCTAACTTACCGCGATAAAATTAAACAACCGCTAATAAGATAATATTATCAGAACATTACCAGCGGTAGTCAAGTTGAAATGTGCTTTGCGCAGGTTAGCTTCAGACTCACAATTTTACTACCCCTCCTCGCTCGTTGTAACAGAGCAAATTGTGTTTTTCGCCGGTGTAATCCGACGCAGAGTGAACTATCACGCGTTTTCCGCTAAGGTGCTCTATATTTGCAATTGCAGATCTTTTTTCATTCTGCAGAAAGTCTGCAACTTCCGGAGAAGCAAACAGCTCAATGCGTTTTATCTGGTCCCTTGATGCTGCGAGGTTCAACAGTCGCATAATCTCAATAGTCAACGATTCATGGCTTTTAACATAGCCCACCCCGCCGCAATGCGGGCATGACAGATAAGTGCTGGATTGCAGGGAAGGACGCATCCTTTGCCGTGTCATTTCCACTACACCGAATCTGCTTATCCTTAGAATTCTTACACGGGCACGGTCAGCTTTAACGGCATTTCGAAAAGCCTTTTCCACCTCTCTGCGGTGCTTTTCACTGCGCATATCAATAAAATCGCAAATTATCAATCCGCCAAGGTCTCGGAGTCTGAGTTGGCGGGCAATTTCTGCAGCGGCCTCCATGTTGATTTTGTAAGCAGTCTGTTCGGCGCTTTTCTGTCTGCGATATCGGCCGCTGTTAACATCTATCGACACGAGCGCTTCGGTCTGCTCTATGACTACCGAACCGCCGCACTTCAAATCCACATCGCGAGACTGAACCTTAGCAATTTCTTCCTCAATGTGGTATTTATGAAACAGCGGGACTTTGCCCTCGTAGTACACAACTCTTCCCCTCAAACGCGGCATAGCTAAGGAAAGAAAATCCTTGATCTTACGGACAATGATTTCAGAATCACATATTATCCGCTCGGTCTTGCTGTCAAAAACATCCCTGAGTGTTCTGATAATCAAGTCTGATTCCTGATAAAGCTCAGCAGGCGCTTTTGATCTTTCCATACGTTTTTCAACAGCGCCCCACAACCGTCCAAGATATCTTAAATCGTTTTGAATATCTTTTTTCGAGCACCCTTGTCCTGCTGTTCTGATAATAAAGCCCGCGATTTGGGGTGGATGGCATTCTTCAAGAAGCTGCCGCAGCCTTTTGCGCTCGTCTTCATCTTCAATTTTGTGGGAAACACCATGTTCTCGCATCCACGGCATCATGACCAGATACTTACCCGGCAGCGAAAGATACGAGCTAAGGGTCGGTCCTTTGGTATTTATTCCCTCTTTGGTCACCTGGACGACAATTTCCTGGCCTTTATGAAGACATTTTTGGATAGGCTGCCGTTCCCTTAGCGATTTCCTCTGCCCAACAACTTCAGTATAGCCGGCTTCAGCAGCAGGAAAATACTTAGGGTGTAAGTCACTGATATGAAGAAAACCGTTCTTGCCTATACCAAAGTCTAGAAACGCTGCCTGTATGCCGGATTCAACATTTACTACTTTTCCCTTATAAATATTGCCAACCCGGCTGCTCAAACTTGCTCTTTCCACATATAGTTCTTCAAGCGAACCATTTTCAACGACCGCCACCCTGCATTCCTCGCCCTCAGCCACATTTATAAGCATTTCCCTTGACATTGTTTTATCCCCATAGCTTACCAAGCTAAAAATCTAAAACTCAAAACCATCTCAGTTCTGCAATTGCTCCCATTGCACGCTTACACGTCTAATTGGGGCTGCTAACTTTCCCACATCCAGTTCAAGCAGCTTCAAAATCTCATCAACTCGTATTGAACCAGCTGGGCTGATTTTGCACTCGACAATTATATTTTTATCATCCAACTGAATGCTATTTAAAAAAGGTCTGACATCTATTTGGCGAACAGTACCCTTGGCATCAACGCGTCGTTTAATATTAAGACTCTCATTTGACAGCAAATTTTCAACGTCAGTTTTTAATTTCTCGTTAAAATACTCCTGCCGCACTACGAAACAATAGGTAGCTGCGGAGGGCTGAATAGATGCCTTTGTTTTAGCAACAGTAACTGAAAGCAACTGGCAACCATCCGGCAACTGTCCAGCGAGGGTATTTTTAAGCTCCTCGGTATCAAAGGATGAAACCAATGTTCCCGATTGACTGGTAGATGGCCGGCAGAGCTGAACGCAAAGACACAGCAAGTCATCATCCGACTCAACCCCGACGCTTCGAGGCAAGGGTAGAGATAGCCTCGGACGAGGATTAAAACCCTGACTATATGTGGTTTTTATGCCCGCTCGAACACAGGCTCGCTGAAAGACCTTAACCGTTTCGGTATGTGAAAGGAATCTCAGATTACCCTGAACCTTGAACTTAATCAGTACCAAGGTGCTTGTATCTGAAACCGTTATGCCCATATTTCCCTTTGATTAAAAAGCCTCAGGCAGAATTTTTCTGGCGGCGTCCTGGAGGAAGCCGGAAATTTGCCTTTCAGAATTCATGGTAAGCACTTTTCTGGCGACATTATTACACTCTTCCATCGTGACAGAGCGAATAATCTGTTTTATCTCCGGCAGCATGGGGGGAGCCAACGAAAGCGTTCTAATTCCCATGCCGAGCATCAACATAACATACTCCGGCTCAGAGGCCATCTCGCCGCAAACACTGATATCTATTTGTGCTTTGTGCGCATCTTGAATAACCGTTCTGATAAGCCGTAAAACCGCAGGGTCCACCGCCGAATACAGGGTAGAAACCAATTCGTTGCCTCTGTCAACAGCCAAGGTATATTGAACGAGGTCGTTTGTTCCGAGGCTGAAGAAATCAGCATCTCTTGCCAATGTTGGGGCCATCAACGCCGCCGATGGCGTCTCAATCATTATTCCTATTTGTATGTCCTTATTGTATGCTATGGACTGTTCATCAAGGTCTTCCATAACGTCGCGCAAAATCATTTTTGCCTGCATCAGCTCCTGAATATTTGTAATCAACGGGAACATGACCCTAACATCTCCCAGGAGCGACGCTCTCAAAATTGCGCGCAATTGCGTTTTGAACAGGGAAAGATTCTGCAGGCAAAATCTAATGGACCTAAGGCCCAGGAACGGATTGGGCTCTGGAGCAAAACGCTTTCTCTGGGTAAACTTATCCGCGCCGAGGTCGAGTGTCCTTATTATTACGGGCCGATGTTTGAAAACACTAACGGTCTCAGCATAAGCCTGATAATGGTCTTCTTCTGTAGGCTCGGTTGGACTATTAAGATACAAAAACTCCGTCCGGTATAATCCTATGCCCTCTCCACCTTTCTGCAGGACGAGCTCGGCTTCTTCCGTAAACTCAATATTACCTAATAATGTAATTTTTACGTCATCGCGAGTTACAGCGGGTTTTTCCTTCAGCGCATCAAGTTTATGCTCGAGCTTCGCAAATTCCTGTGAATAATCCTGGTACTGGCGGATGGTTTCGGCGTCCGGATTTACAATGACGATGCCACGGTTCCCATCGATAATGACGGTGTCACCTCCGCTGACAATCTCCGTAAGGTCTTCCAGCGCCACTACCGCCGGGATACCTAAGGAGCGTGCAACGATAGCGGTATGGCTTGTTCGCCCACCTGTATCGGTAGCGATGCCTTTTACAAATTCTCTGTTAAATCCAGCAGTTTGAGTAGGACTTAACTCACGAGCAACAACTGCAACTTGTTCGGTCAGATGCTCAACGTCCTCTCGCCTGCGGCCAAGAAGCTGTTTGAGCAAGCGCTTTTCAATATCGTAGATATCAGCTGCCCGGTCGCTGATGTAGGCATCCCTTATCTTGCTAAAATGTGATGCGATCTCCCGCAGCGTTGTGGAAACGGCATATTCGGCTGTTACCAACTGCGAGTGGATATAATCCGTAATTTTCTTTCGCAGGCTTCTGTCATGCAGAAATCGCAAATGAACGGCAAAGATATCCTTTATCTTCTGCTGCTCGATACTATCCTTGGCAGCTTTCAGTTTTGTCAACTCCTCTATCGCATCATGAAAAGCGTTTCTGGCGCGTTGAATTTCCGTCATTCGCTGCGAGGGTTCTATTGATCGCCGCGGAATGCGGTAATCTTCAGAATCGATAACGAGTGACTTGGCAATAGAAATGCCCGGCGAAACAGCTATTCCCTTTTTTATTTCCATTACTTACTTCTATAAAATTCTAACATTTCTTTTTCTTATTGCTCGGCAGCGGTTCATCGAAATGCTTTTCTTCCACAAGCTCTCGGAGAGCATCGATTGCTTGTTTGGCATCTGCACCTTCAGCCTTGATTTTCAGTTTGGTGCCGCATGTTGCAGCCAGCATACTCATTTGCATAATGCTCTTGCCTTCCACGCTATTTTCGCCATTGCTGACGGTAATCTCACAGTCAAAGTGGTTTGCGATATCCACGAACTGCATTGCGGGGCGCATATGGAGTCCATCTGTGTTTTTTATCTCGACCTCTGTTTCGCAAACCGGCTTATCCAAATACACGTTCTCCTGTTTACGCATTCGGGCCCGTTTTTTTTCTGATTACACCAAACGTTTTTAGTACTACAGAGACGGGTCCTCGTCGGCCTCTCTGAGAAGGTCTTCGATTTGCTCGGTTATCTGGGATTGTCTAAGGAACTTACGGAATTTCTCCTGCTGCAAATGTTTGAAAATATTCTCCATTGCCTGCAAATGTTTTTCTGGATTGTCCGCAGGACTAAGCAAAAGAATCACTGAATAAACCGGCTGTTTATCCAGGGCAGAAAAATCAATCCCGGTGCTGCTTTGCCCAATTGTGGCAATTACACCTTTAATCGCTGGATGTTTCACATGAGGTATGGCAACACCTTTACCCATGCCGGTGCTTGCTTCTTTCTCTCTTTTTATCACCGCCTTGATAATCTCCTGGCGATTTGCTTTTCCAAGCTTGCCAGCTTTGTCAAGGGCTGAAACAAGTTCTGCTATTACGCCATCGCGGTCTTTGGCTTTGAGTTCAGGAATTACCGCGTCAAAACAAACGAAATCTGCAAATTTCATCTTATCTTCCCAGAATATCTGGTTCGGCCCACAAGGCCGAACCACAAACACGAAACAATATTATAACAAAAACGCAAGCTAATGTTACCTGTCGCAACTTGCGCGTTTGTTATCACGTTCCTTGGTTTTCCTTTTTCTGAGCTGACTTTCAAGTTTGTGAACAGCTACGTCTATGCACTGATAAACATCTTTACCTGTCTGGGCAACAATAAAAACCTTACCATGCTCTGCCCTTGCAATCACCTCTACACTGGTATTACCGCTGGTACTCGCACCAGGCTTGCCGTCGACAATTACTTCAATCCGATTGATACTATTGTAATACCTAGGAAGTTTGGAAGTCTTCTCCTGGGCATGTTTTCTAATAGACTGCGTGATATCAATATGTTTACCAGTTATAGTAAAAAGCAAAGTCGTTCTCCTTAACTGCTTCCCAACAGAATTCCTTGATTTATTAACTTTTGGTATCAGCTTTTGACAAATCTGCTATCTGCTCATACCGCTCGGTGCCAGGCGATATAACACCTCCGCTGATGATAAACCTAATCGCTTCTTCCACCGTCATGCCGATATCCACAGTTTCATCCTTAGGAACCACGATTGCAAAACCGGTAAGAGGTGACGGGGAGGTAGCTATAAAAACAGTCAAAAACTCTTTTCCCTCCCTGTCTGCCAGCTTCTTTACCCCTGAGCCGGTAACCATACCAATCGACCAGATACCCTTTCGTGGGTACTCAACAGCAACAACCCTTGAGAACAGTTTTTCCTGTTTTTCCTGCGAAAACAAGAAATCAGTAATCTGCTTCACATAAGGGTAGACTCGCCTTAAAACCGGTGCGTTCATTATGGATTTTTCGATCATTCGCCATAAGGTTCTGCCAACCACGCTAGCCAACATTGCGCCTACGACACAAACAGCAACCAATGCGACCACAAAACCTGCTAATGAGCCGGGGCCATGCACCCAAAATTTGTTCAGGGCGTCTCTGGCGACGACATCGTGGTAGTCCTTGGCAAACATTATCAAATGAACCACACCACGGTTTATGTGGATACTGATGTTCTTCTGGATGAAGGTGAAACCCAAGATGAAAATCCAGATTGTAAGGATGGTTGGCAGCAAGACTGCCATGCCACGGAAAAAGTACCTTTTGAAACGTCCTTTAATGGTCATATCTTTAACAACAGTTTTTAGCTGTTATCAGCTTTCAGATTCTGAGGCGAGCCGCTGCGAACATAAAAAGCGTACTCCAGCCGGAAAATAACAGCTTAATTTACGGGCTCAGTATAGTCAATAGAAAACTCTTTTGGCAAATGAGCGCCAATCAAATGTATCACCACTCCCGGCAAAGAACCGAACAACCAGATAAGACGCTGGCAGAAGGCAAGAACAATCGCCTGGTTGCTTGATATTGCGCTGACCTGCATAAACGCTTCCTTCAGCCATAACTCCATTATGCCGGCCCCGCCCACACTTATCGGCAGAGTCCCCAGCAACCACGAAATAGGAAAGAAAATAAAGTAATATCTGGCGTGCGCAGTTACACCAATTTCTCTGCCTATCAGCCACATGCCCACGATACATATACCCTGGCAGGCAAAAGTAAGCAGCAGCGCCCAAAAAAGGGCCAATTTTTTACCGTAGTATATACGAATTGCAATGTAAGCCTTGTGTAACATCGCTGCGCCATGCTCACAAATTAGTCTAAAGACCTTGAGCAAAAGCATTCGACCTTTCTGATTCAGGATAAGAGCCGCCATGGCAATTACAAGAGCAGCTGCGGCTGCAATAACAATCCACCTGTATTCAATGAGGCGGTGGGAAAAACCACCGCCAGAAAGTCTGGTTTCCGATTGTTCAACACGGCCCTGGGCGGGCACAAACCAATAGCAGAAAAAAGCCATAACGGCTATGCCGGTCAATCCAACGGCCCTGTCAACAAAGACACTCAGGGCAGCTTCCAGTTTTTTTTCGGTGTGTTTGGTAACATACCAGGCCCGAAGCAAATCTCCCCCTACCGAACCAGGCAGGCAGTTATTATAAAACAGGCCCAAGAAATGCAATCTGACAGCCGGCCAATATCCTATGTCAATAGACTGAACCCGCAACAGCATATACCAACGCGCAACAAATATCAGTTGGCCGATTATGTAGGTGCCCATTGCGGCGGCAAAAACCCATAAATTCAATCCCAGCAAAACCTTAGCTACCGCCCCCAAATCCTCCCCTCTAAAAGCCAAGTATAATGCGGCGGCGGCTACAGCAAAACGTAATAAATACGAGATGTATTTGCTTTTCTTAGCCTTGGCCATTAAAGCAGGTTTCCTTTAACAATAAATACTTGAGTTTGCAGATAATAACGGGTAAAACTCCCGTTGGCAAGATGTTAGAAATAACAATTTAGGAGGCCTAACAGATGGCGACAAAGCAAACGATTGAAGAAGGCTCGGAATTTACCCCAAAATTCGACGATAACGGTCTAATACCCGCCATAGCTCAGGACACCAAAACCGGCCAGATACTGATGGCCGCATATATGAACCGCCAAGCACTCGACCAGACAATCCAAACCGGCTACGCCACGTATTTTAGCAGGTCACGGCGAAAATTATGGAAAAAGGGCGAAGAAAGCGGTCATGTTCAAAAAGTAGAGCAGATACTGGTCGATTGTGACCAGGATTGCCTTATCCTGAAAGTAACCGTCGATGCGGGGCAATGCCATATTGGTTACCAATCGTGTTTTTACCGTGCACTCAAGAAAGGCCGCACTAAAGAACTCGAATTTATCGCAAAAAAGGCTTACGACCCCCGCAAGGTTTACAAATAAGACAAGACCCATCATCTTCGCAAGTATATCCGCTTTATGTAAAAGACGTTACGAATGTTGAGAGGGTTAAATGGTAAGTGGTAATACTCGATACTGGATGCTCGTTGCTCGTGGCTTGTATATCGTATGTCGCATTATAACGGACAGCGGATAGCGTTCAGTAATTTAGTTCGTAGTTCATTGTTCATTGTTTTTAACTACGAACTAAGAAATTGGTGCCCTCAGATTTCCGGCTGCCAATTGAGTCGAAAGTTTTCCTTGAGTTGAGTTACGAGCGAACTGATTTGTGAACGAGCGGTTTCGATTTGCCTGTACTCGGAATCAGAGAGAGAATCGAATCTCACCTTTATTGTTGAGTCATCTTCAAACGACACAGGTGAACCAACGGATGCAATTTCGTTAGGAACTGAGAACACGGCATATCTTTGATTTGGTATCTTGCCAGATAGCCAAGAGATATCACGTGAGAATGTTACTGCGCAGTCCTGTAGGGTGTAACCGAGGTCGCTGACAATTCTTATGCCAAGTTCGTTAGCTATGTTAGCCCATTCAGACACTCGTTTCTTGATTGCATCGTGGAGATCTTGGTTTAGATTCCAAAGACTTGTCAGTGGAACAATATGATGGCCGTGTTCTCCACCCACCGGGATATTCTGGTGATCCAATGTGCACCCCAGCTTTTCCGATGCGATGTAACTAAGACGGGCTGAATCGACGGATGAACCAAGTCCAAAAATTTTAGCCTGTGGCAAGCAGTGATAAGTGAATGAAGTAATTATGTCGACTGGATTAGTGACAACGGCTACGATGCCTCGATAGCTGATGAGTTTGCCACAAATGCCTTTTACTTGGGGAAGATCACGGAGTAATCCTGCATACCGCAACTGCTGCGGAATCCAAGTAGGCGGGGGGCTCTCTCTCAGTAGAATACGGGGGTCGTATTGCTCTTTGATTGCTATGACTATGATTTCAAGAGACTCGAGAGAGTTCCAATCAAGCTGAATAATCTTAGTTTTGGTTTTGAGTAGGCTCGCCCATATATTTAGAGATAGAATGGTTCCCCGTAGCTTCTCAGGCGATCTATTCCACAGCCAGATCTCGTCGAAGTGTCCATCGAGCACGAGTTGTTCAGCAAGGCGAGTTCCAAGTTTCCCCGTCCCAATTATACCAACTTTGCTCAATCTGTCCTCCTCTCGACGTATTTATTAATCTCCTCAATGGAGACATCCTTCGGATTTTTAATGTCCTTATAAATGGCTCCATCAAGGATGACTAGGATTCGATTTGCGTATTTTTTCGCATCAATATATCTATGTGTGATCATCAATGCGGTTGTTTGGATGCGTCGAATCTCTTCAGCAGTATATTCCATCACCTTCTCTGCATTGCGATGATCGAGCCTTGATGTGTGTTCATCAAGCAACAAAAGCCTGCACGGATTTCGATGGTGTTCTAAGTGAATGGCGATAGCTACACTAAGCATTTGTCTCTTTCCACCTGCAAGATTTCGCACAAGGGCATCTAAATCCTCGGCACCCATTTCTGCTTTGCTACCAAGATCTTGAGCGACTTCTCTCCGCCAAGACTGAGTGATTGAGAATATCTTTGATTTATGGCCACCGCCGAGTATTTGGCGGATTGCAATATTCTGAGCAACACTCAGATGTTCGATTAGGTCGGAATCATCGAACTGATGCACTATGCCAACTCCATCAATGACTTGGTTTACTGGACGATCAATAATTTGCTCCGCAATTCTGACTTCTCCAGATAGATTTCGAAGCTCGCCAGCTATAGCTTTCAGCAAAGCACTTTTCCCCGCCGCATTGCTTCCAATTACAGCCACAAATTCGCCTGGTTCTATTTCTAAGGAAATATTCTTGAGAACTTGTTTGTAACTGTATCTGGAGGGAGAGAAAGAAACATTGGTGAGTTTGACACGAAAGCCAGAACCAAAGTCAGAATTGGAAGCCGTGGGGCTCGATTTCGCTATCATATAAACATCCTCTAATCTTCTTCTTCCCATCCTGCCCACCAGACGAAGATGGCAATTATAACCGCAACTACCAAATACTGGAGGTTTGCCGGAACGTCGAGTGCAGGATGAATAGTTGTGAATGCGTTGCAGTGGATCAAACCCGATACTTCTTTGAGGAAGAGACATCCTATAACGTAAACAAAAAAGAGAAATCCAATCCGAGAGGATTCATCTCGTTCTGTAGAAACGAAGGTTGAGAATGTACGCAATAAATACTTTGAATTGGTTTGAGTTTTCTCGTCTACTGGATTTCCCACGTTGCTCTTGTTGAGTTTCCTTGATATCCATATAGCAACTGCATTGCCACCGAAAATAGCTCCTAAGCTAAATGGCAGAAAATCCATGTGTGACTGGACGTGTGCAGCATATTCTTTCAGAGCATAAAGGGCACCTGCAAGGCCGACTATTGCGTTCCCTAAAAAAAGAGTTATTAGAAAAACTTTCCCTTGTTCTCGATGTCTCAACCTGAGGAAATGTTTGTCTGCGGTCATAGCCAAAAGTAAACTCCCGAATTTTGTCCTAATGAGAAGGTGAATGAAAGAGCAAATGGTTGCCGCTACTAAAAAAATTTTTACTACATCTATAGACTTAAAGGTTGGAGAGAGGATTGAATTATTTTGAAGAGCCACTGTACCTTCCTTTGCGAGAAGGTAACCAAGTGAGTACGAAGCTGTGAAAGTAATAATCCCTGCCAGTACAGGCTGAATCTTTAAACGATGAATAAGAAATCCTGTCACTATACCTAATAAACCACCAATCAGGGAGCCAGCAATTATTCCGAAGAAGGGATTAGTCTGGTTGGTAACGGTGACGGAAACTATTCCCCCGAGCATTATCGACCCTAGAACAGTGAAATCAGGGAATTTCAGGTATCTGAAAGTCAGAGCCAATCCGAGCGCTCCTATCCCATAGATAAGGCCCGGTACAATGTGTGGTAGCATTCTTTCAATCATTTATTCACTTCTTACTTGTATGTAAGAAACTTATCAATTATAGAGCTGGTCTCGGTCGGGATCGTCAAACCGAGGGCAGCAAGAGTATCTTTGTTTACCCAGACTTTAGGATCAGGAGGTCCTTGAGGCGGAAGCTCAGAAAGTGGCTTTCCTAATAAAATCTGTTCAGCCATCGTGCCCAACTGTGTTCCCATCGACCTATATTCAAGACCCACAGCCATCAGAGGCCCTTTCGATAGAGTGCTTAGATCTCCAATTATAAACGGTTTCTTCTTTGCATTGCAAACAGAAACAACAGTTGCAACCCCTGCATTGACTGTATTGTCGTTTGCGCTGTAAATTAGATCGACGCTTGAAGCCAGATCCTCTGTCATACTAGATAGCTGAGTGGGGTCTGTTACTGTTCTTTGGATAAGTTCGAGGTTCAAAGAATCTGAGAATTGCTTAATGAGTTTTTGAACGTAGACGGAGTTTTGCTCGGCTGGATTATATATCGTTCCAATACGTCTGACTGTCGGAAAGAAGGCATGAATGACTGTAATGGCTTTTTGGATGATACTCGGCCCTGCGTTTTGTATTCCTGTTGCTCTATCAGACGGAATGATACCTGCTCCTTCTGGGTTAGCGACCGCCCCATAAAGAAGCGGTATTCTTGTAGGTGTTCTTGATACGGCTTGAGCGGCTGGGGTAGCAATTGCGACTATTAGCTGAACATCAGAGCGGCTTGCTATCTCAGCCAGTTCTTTTGCACGTTGGGGGTTCCCGTTTGCATTGTATCGCTCAATGTTTAGGTTTGCCAGCTTCGGATTGCTTTTTTTTGAAGACTCCAAATAATCGAGGAAACCATTTTCTAATTCGTCCAGTGCTGGGTGAGTGACGAATTTTATGACTACGATATTCTGAATGACTGCGATATTCTGAGGTTTGCGTTCGCAGCCCACAATCGCCAAGTATATAAAAGTCAAACACACTATTATCTTTCTTGTCATCTCTGGTCTCCTTATATTGAAATTGTCCGGAGCGGCAAAACAATTTTCACATAACTATGTTTATATCCGAACTACTTCGTTTATGCTCCCAATCTTTTCTTTGGTTTTTTGCCTTTTTTGCGATTATTCGCCTAACTGCCCCATTCGACTCCTTCGATTTGGTTCGACAGGCTCACCACAGGCCACTCAGGACAAGTACGCTCAGGGCAAGCTTAAAATTAACGACTTATGCTACTCTGCGACCCGTTCTCCGTAGCAGTCCCGCCGAAGGCGGGCTACTGCGAAGGGTGAAAGTAGCTTCCGACCTTCGCAGCCGCTATGGCGGAGTAGGCTCGCTACGAAGCACGAGCCAGCCTTTTTGCCCGTTCCTGTCTGCCGACAGCTGTATAAAGTGTTAGAACTGATGTTTGACCGGTTGCTTCTTAAGCTCAGCTGCGGTCGGCAATAATTCGAATAAATCTATCTTTTCAGCTTCAACAAATTTGTTTACCACATGCTGAATTTCGCCCATACTTCGGGCATGCATCATCGCAAACAAGTTACAAGGCCAATCTTTAACGGTTTCCCTCTCGTAACAATGGCTCACTATCCCAAAACAAGCCAATTTTTTACCAGCTTCGGCAACGTGCTGGTGACCGACTGCGCCGGCAAATAAGACATTAGCAACAAATCCGAGCTTGCGATGGTCGACAATTACTGCTATACGCCGGATAACACCTTTATCAATCAGCCCTGCAATTGTACTCAAAACTTCTTTGCTTTCTAAGCCTTCGCGCAACAAAAAATCAAAAGGATTTTCAACTATTTCCAGGTCACTTTGCAATCTTGCGAGAATCGTTCTTTGCTTATCATTTAGCTCAACGGCTATAGTGACGGGGACCTGCTCAACATCACGCAACAGCATTTGTTCCTGGCCCTCGGCGTCAAAACGAACATCAAGTTTAAAAACACGCCTGACAGGCAAACTGTGAAAATCGGTTGCGAAACGGCCCGAAAGGTTCGACAGAAAACCCTTAATTTCCTCAGATGATTGTGTTTGTAAGGTAAACCATAGATTGTAATGGTGCAGCCTTAGATAATTATGTGAGACGTTACCGATGGCATTAACCGCTTCGATAACTTCCTGCAGACTTTCCTGCTCAATATGTGCGGTTACCAAAGTGCTTACCTTGCCAATGGCACGATAGTTTATCAAAGCGCTGATCCGCCGGATAATACCAGCATCCTTTAACTGCTGCGTTTGCTGCAAAACTTCTCTTTCATCGGCATTCAACAATTTCGCCACATCGGCAAACGGCCTTTGGCAGATTGGCAAACCTTTCTGAAGCAAATTGCACAGTTGCTTCTGCAATTTTGTCAAGCGCATGCTCAATTCCTCTCTCCTGCCTTGTAATTACAAACCGGGTCCTGGCCCAGGTAATCGCCGCTCATTGAATAAGCCCTTGCCCTGCAGCCGCCGCAGAGATTGACATACTCACAAATTCCGCAATTGCCCTTGTAGATAGACGAGTCACGAATTTGATGTAAAAATTGCGACCCCAGCCAAATCTTGCCGAAATCGAAGTCGTTTTCAACCAGGTTACCTGCCGATATACCAAGAAATCCACAAGCCTGCACATCGCCGCGGGAGCTTATAAAACCAAACCCCCTGCCGCCCATACAACCAGTGACACCTTCCGTCATTTTTTCTGCTTTGGCCTTTCGGCAAACCCTTGTGAACTGAGGGCCACAGGTAATTCGCACTTCAATTTCTGATTTGAGCTTTATCTCAAGCAGCTCGTTTAGCAATTTTTCGTATCTTTCCGGCTCAAGAAGTTCGTCGGCGATTTTCTGACCCCGGCCGGTCGGCACAAGTATAAACGGATTAAAACAATAGGCCCCCAGTTTCACAGCCAACTCGGCTATCGCGCCAACTTCGGCGACATTGATTTTACTGATTGTGGTGTTAATCTGGAAACGGACACCCGCTCGTCCTGCTGTTTCTGCAGCTGCAGAAACAGAATCAAAAGCACCTTTAGTTTGCCTGAATTTATCGTGGGTCCGGGCTGAGGCGCCATCGAGAGAAAAAGATAAAGCGCCTATGCCCGCTTCTTTCAACCTAGCAATCGAATCATCGTTAATCAGATAACCGCAGGTAGCCATAACCATGTGCAATCCCAAGTCTCGGCCATATCGAATAAGTTCGTAAATATCATTGCGATGCATCGGCTCGCCGCCGGTGAGAATGCACATGGGTTTGGCAAATTGCGCGACTGAGGCAAGTATTTTCTTGCATTGCTCGGTAGTTAGTTCTGCTTTCTCGCTGCCGCAGCCGGCATCTGCCCGGCAGTGTCTGCAATTAAAGCGACATCGGCGAGTAACTTCAAAAGCTAATAGACGCAAACTTTTGGTTGACTTATTCATTTGCTTTGCTGCTGGAGTAATTTTGCCGCCTCTTTTGCAAAATAGGTGATAATAATATCTGCGCCGGCGCGTTTAATGGAAGTGAGCATTTCCATCATTGCCGAGTCTTTATCTAAAAGGCCGGCTTTTGCTGCGCTATTCAGCATCATATATTCACCGCTGACATTGTATGCAGCTATGGGACAATCGAACCGCTCTCTTGCACGATGTATAATATCCAAAAAACAAAGGGCAGGCTTGACCATAACGATATCGGCACCTTCCTCTATATCCAGTGCGATTTCCCTCATTGCCTGGCGAGTGTTTGCAGGATCCATTTGATAGCTCTTGCGGTCGCCGAACGCCGGCGCCGAGCGAGCAGCATCCCTGAAAGGCCCGTAAAAAGCAGAGGCGAACTTGGCTGAGTAGGCCATGATAGCTACCTGCTCAAAATCATTCTCATCAAGACACTCGCGGATATATTTTACCCTGCCATCCATCATATCTGAAGGAGCAACAATATCAGCGCCGGCCTGAGCATGCGACAAAGCTATTCTAGCCAACACCTGGCAGGTCGAGTCATTATCTATCCTTCCGTCTTTAACCAGACCGCAATGACCGCTTTCGGTATACGCACAAAGGCAAACATCGGTAATGACCAACAATTCCGGTACCGCTTTTTTAATTTTCTTAACAGCCCGTTGGACAACACCATCTTCCGGCCAGGCCTGGGAACCGGTTTTGTCTTTCCTGCTGGGCAGGCCGAAAAGAAGCACCGCTGGTATGCCAAGAGAGGCAACTTCCGCGGCCTCGGCGGCAACGGTATCCGGCGAGAAATGGAAACAATCGGTCATCGATTTTATAGGCTCTTTGATACCCTCACCTTCCATGACGAAAAGAGGATAAACAAAATTATCAGGGCTTAAAGAAGTTTCACGCACCAGCCTGCGCATGGAACTACTGCTGCGCAGCCTCCGCATTCTAATTTTCGGAAAACCCATTATAAACTCCCTTTTAATTGATGATTGATTATTGATGACTTGTCCAACGTAGCCTTGGCGGAGTAGGATTGATTATTGGAAACAACACCACTGGTAATTTCGTCATCTGTAAGATAGCACGGTGGTTCGTTCAGCCAATATTCGGCACCGGTTTCAGTGCCCAGGAACCTGAAGTTACCTTTGCACAAACCAAACCACCTGCACATCAGGCAGCGTTTGTCGGCGAATTTCGATTTATTTCTCAATTTTATCAAGACCGGCTCATTTTCATTGGTCCAGATTTGCTTGAAAGTTTTATCTTTGACATTACCAAGCGAATAATTGCGCCAGAACTGGTCGGGATATACGCTGCCATCCCAATTGACAGAGGCAATTTTTTCTCCGATTTTATTCCCGCCGTTGGCACGTAAAAGCTGCACAGCCTTTTGATAGCCACGATTGTTTTCTCTGGCCATCCTTATCAGAAGATAGGGGCCATCCGCGTGATTATCTACTGTAAGCACCTCATCAACCAGACCTTTTCGGGCGAAAGAATCTGTTCTTTCTATTATTGTATCAACGGCATGACGCGTTTCCTGTGCTGTCAGGGTTTGCTCGTCAAGGGCCTTTGCCCTGCCGGTACGAATCAAATGATAAAAGCATATTCTCCGCACGCCAGCCGAAGCTGCGATATCGAAAACAGCAGGAATTTGCCCTGCATTTGCCTTTGTTATGGTAAAGCGCAATCCTGTTTTCAGACCAGCTTTCTTACAATTTTCGATCCCGGCCACAGCCGATTTAAAGCTCCCTTTCACCGCCCTGAACTTGTCGTGGAAGCATTCCTGTCCATCAATAGAAACCCCTACATAATTTACTCCGATGTCCGCAAGCTTACCGGCGGCAGGTGGATCTATTAATGTGCCATTGGTCGAAAGGACTGTTCGCAATTTTAGCTGCCTGGCGTGAGCCAACAATTCAAACAAATCACCGCGCAAAAACGGCTCACCGCCGCTAAATAATACTGCTGCACAATTCACATCCGCAAGCTCCGACAACAGGTGTTTTGCCTGGTCCGTCGTCAACTCGCTGCCACATTGACTTGATTTCGAAGAACTGTAGCAATGCAGACATTTCAAATTGCATCGGCTGGTACAGTTATAAACAACAACCGGACCGAATGAATCGCCTTGCTGGTAACGCAAAGAGTCTGATTCGCTTGCCAGCCCACAATATAGTTTTGAAATACTTATCATTGATACATCCCTTTGACAGCAGCAAGCAATCCATCAATCGTATGTTCAATCGCCTCTACATCAATCCTGACGTCAATATCTCTCAATTGCCTGGAAGTAACCGGTCCTATCGACGCCACTTTTACACTGCTCGAATTTACCAATTTGCCGGGTATCTGTTCGAAAAATCCTCTGACAGAAGATGGACTTGCAAATGTCAGCCAATCAATCTGTCCTTCGGATATTTTTTCACTCAGCCAGCTGCATTGGCTTTTTTCAGTTAAAGTTTTATAAACAGGTACATCGTCAACTTCGGCTTCTGCCCCAACAAGCAGCCTGGAAAGCTCGTTTGAAGCAAGCTCGGAGCGCAAGAGCAAAACCTTTTTGCCCCGCAAATTTGCAAAGCCGATTAATTGTTTGCCGAGCTCGCTACTGGTAAAGACGCCTGGAACGAAATCCGCCTTTATCCCGAATTCGCCCAGTCGACGTGCGGTTTCACTGCCTATTGCCGCGATTTTCACAGAAGCAAAGACTCTGGCATCTTTGTTTAAGCTCTGCAAACTTTCGAGAAAAATGGCAACGCCCTTTTTGCTGGTAAAAACTATCCAATCATACTCTTTGATTTTTGCGAGAGTCTGCAAAAACTGACTGCTTTGCGTAAGGGGTTTGACTTTTATCGTCGCAAATTTTAGTGGATTACCTCCCTCGATGATAATCCTGGCTGCAAAATCGGCGTTGCCATCAGCGTCACGGGTCACAACGATATTTTTACCAAACAATGGTTTTTTCATGAACCAGTTTAAGCCCGGGTCGCTCTTTGCGCCAGCACCAATAACCAGAATTCCCGGAGGCTCAATTTCAGCTTCTTTGCACTTTTCGCTCACATCCCGAAGCGATGCTCGAACAACTCTTTGGTTCGGCAGGCTAACGTTCGTAACCACCGCCGCAGGCGTGTTCCCTTCCATACCATTTTTCATCAGCTCGTGGGCAACGGAGTCGAGATTGCCTACCGCCATATAAAAAACAATAGTGCCCCGGAATTTAGCAAGCAGATTCCAATCGATACTGCTTTGCTGTTTTTCGTCGGCCTCTCTGCCGGTGACAAAAACCACCTGTGAGCTGTATTTTCTGTCGGTCAGCATAATGCCGGCATATTCACCGGCGGCAATGCCTGCGGTTACGCCCGGCACTATTTCAAAATCGATTCCAGCTTCAGCGAGGACGGCAGCTTCTTCAGATGCCCTGCCGAAAATGCAGGGGTCGCCGCCTTTTAACCGCACGACTGTTTTGCCGCTGGAAGCCTTTTCAATCAGGATTTTGTTGATTTGGTCCTGGGTGAGCGAATAACTGCCGATGCGTTTAGGCACGTGGATAATCTCAGCGTCCGGCCGGGCATAATTTAGCAGGTCCGGACTGACCAATTTATCGAAAATTATGCAGTCAGCCAATCTCAAGACCTCTGCGCCGCGGACAGTAATCAAATCCGCCCTGCCCGGACCAGCCCCAACCAGATATACCCTGCCTCGCCCCATGTTAGTTATCTCTTTGCAACTTCTCTAAAATCTCTCTACCGCCGGCATCAAGAAGCTCGCTGGCGATTTTTTCAGCCAGCGTTTTGGCCTCAGCTACCGGCCCGGCAATCTTTCGCCTGATAAAATTCTCGGCTTCCAAATCAGATATGAACGCATCGATTATAATACAGTCTCGGTCAATTCTCGCAAAGGCCCCCACCGGCGCGTGACAGCCGCACTGCATTGTAATCAAAACCTGTCTCTCTGCAAAAGTAACCGTCCGAGCCTGGTTGTCATCAATTTCGGCAACGAGGTCATTTGTCCGGGCATCGTTAGTTCTTGTTTGAACCACCAGTGCACCCTGCGCCGGGGCTGGAATAAACTGCTCCGCCCCTAAGGGGAACGATATTTTCCCAGTTAACCCAAGTCTTTCCACTCCTGCCCTTGCCAGAATAATTGCATCAAATTTTCCTTCTTCAAGAAATCTTATTCGCGTTGTAACATTGCCTCTCAGGGACAGGGGCCTTAAGTCTTTTCTTAAATGCTTTATCTGAGCTATGCGCCTCAGGCTCGAGGTTCCCACTTTAGCAGCTTTTGGAAGCTCTTCGATGGAGCTTAACGAATTAGCAGCCAGCAGGCAATCCTCGGCAAACTGTCGCCGGCAAACAGCAGCTATGGTCAGCCCTTCCCGCTGGCGTGTGGGTAAATCTTTGAAGCTATGAACCGCAAAATCAGCCTCTTTTGCCAGCAAGACATCTTCCACCTGTGAAGTAAAAAAGCCGCTGGTCTGCAGCTTCCACAAAGCCGTCCGCTTGTCCCTGTCTCCTCTGGTTGCTACTTTTTTAATTTTGATTTGTATATCGGGACGAACTTTTTTCAGCGCAGAGATGACTATCCTGGTTTGAGCAATAGCCAAGTCTGTACCCCGAGTTGCAGCAGTAAGAACCTCCGTCATTAATCGTGTTTACCTTGTGAGAGAAACATTTTGTTTATTAAATCAACAGCCCGAAGCTGTTCTGTATTTGGCTCCTTATTGCCAATACCTTTAACAAAACTAATAGGCCCGTGCAGAACCTTTTTAACAAGTGACTCGGCAAAAAGTTCCAATTTACGGGTGTTTGTTTCGCCAAAATCTTTTGCGTAGCGAGCCGCTTCGCTGCGTGCAAGACCGATACCTTTCTGTGTCAGTTCTGAAATCACCGGCACAAGATTCAGCGAGTCATACCACCTGGAAAAATCTTCGGTAAACTGGGCAACTACCGCCTGAGCTTTTGGGATTTCGCTGCCGCGTTTTTCCTTATTTTGGGTTATCTGCTCATTCAGGTCATCAATATTGTACAGTGAGACACATTTAAACCGGCTGATATTGGGGTCTATATCCCTTGGAACAGCAATATCTATTATCAGCAGCATTTTCTCGCGGCGCTCTAAAACGTGTTCGGCCGCCCGGTATGTTACAACCGGTTCAGCAGAAGATGTTGAGCCAATGAGTAAATCAATATCGCCCAGCTTTGCGGTTATATCAGCCAGACCAATTACCTGACCTGCTTTAAGTCTTTTCACCATAGCCTCTGCTTTTCGCCTGCTGCGATTGGCTATAATCAAGTTTGACAGTTGTGATTTGAGCAGATATTTTGCGACAAGCTCAGCATTTTCACCAGCTCCTATCACCATTGCCGTGCCGGCGGACAAGTCAATTTTTTTCTTGGCCAATTCCACGGCGGCCAAACCGACTGAAACGGCA
>Ga0315294_10001040_pt1 | contig 29869 bp, 24 predicted proteins | sample YL17G13_40_MG_FD_203626 | JGI IMG/M metagenome (GOLD analysis project Ga0315294, IMG submission 203626) | Sediment microbial communities from Yellowstone Lake, YNP, Wyoming, USA - YL17G13_40 | ecosystem: Environmental > Aquatic > Freshwater > Lake > Sediment | place: USA: Wyoming | collected... | reverse complement strand
GCTTTTGGGCGCGGCGCCCGCGGCCGGCGTCCCTCCCGCGGGCTGGGCCAGGCCACGCCCTGGCTTTGGGGTGACGGCCGCGGCCGCCCGCGGCCGCGCTCGCGCGCGCCCCGCCGCCGTGCTGGCTGGCCGACGCGGACCCCCTCCCCGCTCTCCAGCCCGCACCTGGACCCGCATGCGAGGCCGGGAACGCCCCACCACCGTCCTTGAAGCGCCCGCTGGCCGCCCCCGAGTCGCCGTGCGTCCCGACGCCGCCTGCCGCCAAGCGCGCGGTGCCGCTCGACCGGCGCGCGACCGCGCCGGCCGCCCTGGCGCGCGACCTGGTGCCCAGTGAGTAGTGGAGAGAGGGAGGAGGGGCGAAGGCGCCGCGCGCGGGCGTCAGCGCCGGCGCGCCGGCCCCGGCCGGCACGCGGCCACACCTCTGCCCGCTTCCCGCGCTCACGCACACTCTTTCCTCCTCCTCCCATCAGCCCACCTGACCGAGCGGCAGATGCTGCAGATGGCGCTGGAAGAGTCGCGGCGGGCGGCCGCGGGCGAGGCGCCGGCGGCGCTGCTGCCGCCGTCGCCGCGCGCGCGGCCGCGCGCGCCGCGGCCGCCGTTGCCCCGCGGGCCCCGGCCGTCGCCGCGCGCGCCGCGGCCGGTGCCCGCGCCGCCCCGGACGCCGGGCGGGAAGCGGGCGGCAAGGGCGGCCGCGCCAGCGGACCTGGCCGAGGCGTCGGGGGATGACGCTGCGGACGACTTTGAGGCATCGCACGCGTCCTGCGCGCCGCCGCCGGCGGCCGGCCGCCGGGCGCCGGCTGCGGCCGCCGCTTCCCGCGTCCCGTCGCTCGCCGCCGCCCTCGCCGCGCTGCGCGCCCTCGACGCTCCTCCGCCCTCACGCTGCGCGTCCGCGTCCGATTGCTGGCCGCGCTCCCCGTCGCCCGCGCGCTGCGGCGGCGCGTCGCCCGCGTCGGCCGCGTCGGCGGCGGCGCCTCCGCCGCCGCTCTCGGCTGCAGGGTCTGTCGGGTCGGTGGAATCGACCCTGGTCGAATGCTTGGACGCCGCGGCGGCTGCCTTGCGCACTGCGCATGCGGCCGAGGGCGGGCGCATGCTGGCGGCCGGGAGCGGGGTGTTGGCGGCCGGGAGCGGGGTGGTGGCGGCGGCGACCGCGCCCGCGCGCGCCGCCCCTCCTCCCCCGCTCCGCTCCCGCCTCGGCAAAGCGCTGGCCCGGGCGCCTCCGCCCCCGCGCTCGACCGCTTTCGCTGCCGCCTGCGCGGGCCTCGCCCTGCCGCGGCCGCCCGCGCGGTCGTGGGAGGAGGACGACGCTCCGGCAACCGCGCGCCCTTCCCCGCGCTCCAAGGCCGCCGCCGCGACCGCTGACGACCCGGCCGACGACGCGCTGGCGCGGCAGGCGTTGGAAGCCGCGACCCTGGACGCGCTGCGCCGCTGGCTTGGCGGCGGCGGGGTGGCGGCTTGACGAGAGGAGAGAGAGAGGCCTTCTGGCTCCTGACACCACCGCCACAAACGACCCGAGAAAAAAGAGAGCGCCCGCCCCACGCACTGCACACGCCCCGGCGTGCCCCTTTTGTTTTTCCGTTCCCACACGTCCCACCCCGCGCCCCCCTCGCTGTGTGCCTGCCGCGCGCCGTCCCGCGCGCCCGCCCTCGCCCCCCGCGCGAGGGCGGCTTGCCGTGCAAAACACGCCTCGTCCCTGGTTGGTGGACAGTGAGGAGAGGGTGGAAGGGCCACGGTCGCCGCCTCTGCTCTCCTCTTGCCTCTTGCATCCGCCGGGAGGATTGGTAGCAGGGGCCGCCCAGGGCAGGGATTCGGGATAGGCACCAGGCCCTGCAGCTTTTTAGGGTTGGAGAGCAGGGCGACGCGAGCAGGAGAGGGCCAGGTAGGTTGGGGTTGGGGTTGCGCTTCAGGGCCGAGTTACAGAGGCGGGCGACGCGAGCAGAGAGGGCCTGGGGCAGGCGGGACGGGGCCAAACGCGCGGTCGGCTCGACGCGTCTCTCCCTTTTCTCACCGCCGCGCGCGCGCCGCGGCCAAGGCCGCGGCAGCCGCGACCGCGGCGACCGCCATGACGCGCGGGAGCCGCGACGGGCCCGAGACCGCAGCCGACGCGAGCACGGGGCCCACCAAAATCTCTCCCACCATCCCCCGCAGCGTCTCCAGCTCCGTCAGGGCGTCATTCCACGTGTCGCCTAAAGGGTGGGCGCCGACGTAGCGAGGCGCGAGGACGCCCAGGTAGGCGTGCGCCGCGACGGCCGGGGGCGGCGCGTCGGCGCCTTTGCCGCCCCCGCCTGCCGCCGGCACCAGCTCGCGCAACTGCACCAGCATGCGTCCCGTCGCCGCCTGCAGCGAGGCGTGGAGCTCGAAGCGGTGGGGGAAGCCTTTTTTCTTGTAGGAAAAAACCCACTCGACCGCTTCCCGCCCGCCCGGCCACGCGACGTGGGCCGGGACGGAGCCTCCTTTGGCGGGCACAAAGCCTGCTTCCACGGCCGCCGCGTGGAGCGCCAGCGCGACGCCCGCCGCGCCGTCGGGGCGCAGGCGCGGGGCGAGCGCGGAGGGGGGGCGGCCTGCCAGGCGGGCCACCGTGTCGGCCAGAGGCATCAGGGGGGGAGAGAGGACGGGCGCGCTGGAGGCGCTGGCCAGCGGGAGAGTGCGCGGAATGCGCGGCTGGCGGTTCAGGGAGCTGGGGCGCCCTCCGGCCGGCCCACCGCTCCCGATGGACGCCACGCAGCACGAGCCGTCCATCGCGCTGGCGGCGCCGGTCTGTTGCACCCCCGATGGCCTCCGCGCGCGCCGGCCGTCGCGCGGCCCAATCGGCCGCGGGCGGCCCCGATCGCCCCCCCGCGAGGCCCGGCCGCGGCCGGGGGACAGCCAGGCGACGCGTGGGGGGTAGCGCATTACGAATCTCCGCTTTAAAACCGCAAACAAATCGAGGTGAGACAACAACGACCCGGCTCGAAAGCGGTCGCTCCCCCGGGAGCTTCTGGTCTTCGGGTCGAGTCCGCTGATCCACAGCGCCCTCGTAGCACAGTTGGTAGTGCGTGAGACTCTTAAACTAGAGTAGGCTCGATGACATCTGGGCCCGAAGATTTCGGTCTTCGGGCGGTTCCTGTTCTCTCTGCGTCGCGCTTTCCGCCCGGAAAGCGCGCCGTCGTGAAATCTCAAGGTCCCGGGTTCGAGCCCCGGCGAGGGCTCGTGAAACTTTTTGCGCTTCTTTGCGCGGCGACGAAGTGATCACGTCGCGACCCTCGCGACTTTTATTTTGCCCACCCTCCCGCACGCGCCGCACCACGGGCGCTCGTCCAGGACGCCCACGGAGCATGCCGCGCGCGCTGCGTGCCCGGGCCGGGTCTGGGGGGGGGGGGGCGAGAGACGCGGGGTGGCCAGCCGCGCGGGGCGACCGGCGCGCTCTCTCTGTCGTCCACCTCCACGCGGCTGCTTCCCACACGCCCACACGCCCTCGAGTGCGCGCCACGCCTCTCTCTCCCTCACTCCCCCCCCTTCTTCTTGGCCGCCGCTGCCGCCTTCCCCTTCTTCTTCTGCCCCCGCGCCTCGGCCGCCAGCTTGGCCGCGCCGGGGGCCGACACCTTGCCGTTGCCAGGGGCCGCGAGCGCGACGTCCGTGTCGGGCACGTGGCGGACGAGTTCCCGGAGGCGGGCCGAGACGCCGGCGGATCGAGCGATGAGTTCGACGCCCGCCTTCCCAACCCGCCCGCGTTTCCCGGTCCCCGGCGTGATCTTGACCCGGTGCGGCGCCCCGGCCAGAGCGGAGAGCGGGGCGCACATGGGGATGGCTTGAAGCAGGGTGTCGGCCGAGAGCGGGGCAAAGGTGAAGGCGTCGAGCTCTTCTCCGGCATCGCCCGTGGCGCCGCCCGCGTCGTCATCGGGGTCGGAGTCGGAGTCGGGCGGTGGCGGGGCGGCGGCGGCGGCTGCGGCGGCGGCCTGCCTCTCAACCCTAGGCGCCCTTTCGACGCGCGCGACCGCGCCGACCGCCGCCAGCTCGGCCTCGGTCGGCCCCGCGTCGACCACGCCCGCGGCTTGTTTGCTCGCCTTGGCGGCTTTGCGGTCGGCCCTCCGCTCCCGGGGCCCTCTTTGCACCCCGTCGGCCGCGAGCGCGGCGTGCGCGAGCGCCCGCTCCTCCTCGTCCTGGTCCGCGTAGCGGGACGCCGCCTTTTTGGCCTTGGACTTTTTGCCCCGAGGCGGGGCAGCAGGAGGGGGTTGTGCGACGGGCGCCGGCGCGGAGGCCGGCTTCGGCGCGCCGTCGTCCGCCGCCGCCTTCCGCTCCAGCGCCCCAAGCGGCAAATCGGCCACATCCGTCACGCCGTGCTTCTTCATGGCGCGCCGCTCGGCGACGGACGGCTTGCGCCGGGCGCCGGGAAGGGCGGGGGGAGCGGGTGGCGGCGCGACCGCCTCGACCTCCTCTTCGTCCTCCACCACCACCGCCCTCGCCAGCGGGTCCGGCGCGTCCAGCGCGTCCAGCACGTTGTCCGACGATGCGGACGAGGGCGGGGAAGAAGGAGGAGGCGGGGCGGCGCCGTCGCCGCCCGACGGCGAGGAAGGGAGGGGGTGGGGGGTGTCGCCGTCGCCGCCTGACGGCGGCGCGCCCGCCTCACCTTCTCCCTCCTCCTCTTCGCCGCGCACGCACCGCTCCCCCGCGTGCGCGGCCACGCACGCGTCGTCCAGACGAAACAGGAACGTGAGCCCCATCTCGAGGCGCGAGGGCGGGAGGAAGGTTTTCTTGCCGCGGATGACAAACGCGCCGTGCGCCAGGTACTCGCCCGACGGCGGCGCGCGCGATACTTGCGCCGCGCCGACCCACCAGGCGCGGGCGACGACTTTGGAGGTCCAGGCTGCCGATTTGCAGACCGCGAAATCGCCGGCTTGGGCCAAAGACAGCGGCGGCAGCGCGACGCGCGGGCCGCGTCGATTCTTCAAGACCACCGTCGCGCCCCCGTGCACATCCGCATGGACATAAGCATCCCCTCCTTTCAAATGCTTCCGCACCAACAACTCGTTCTGGCCCGCGTCCCGGCCGGCAAGGACCAGAAAGCCTTCCGACGTGACGCACCAATCAAATTTCTGAAACCAGAGCGGTTTGAAAGAACGCGCGGCGGCGCGCGCGGCGTCCCGGGCGGCGGCGGAAGCGAGTGTCGTGGTCACCTTGGCCTCGGCCGCCGCCAACGCCGCGGCGTGGCCGGCCTTGGTGCGGTCGAGTTTGGCGAGTGCAGACCGCCGCGCGGCAAAGAGTGCGCGCGCGTTGGCCGCCGCCCGCAGGCCCAAATCCAGGTCGACGATGACAGTAGAGGCTTCATCCTCATCGCCGGGCGCCGCAGGCAGCTCGATGGACGCCATGTTCCGTTCCAGCGCCAGTCCCCGAACCGCGCCTGCAACGGGATTTCCCGCCGCCGCCTCCGCCGCCACCAGCCGCTCCACGTCCCGCCACGACATGCCACGCGCCAGCGCAGCGTTCAGAGCGTCCACAACGGCATCAGCCGCTTCCGGGCGCGCTTCCACCGCCCGCGCCCCCGCCTCGGCTCTCGCCGCCTCGGCTTCCAGCTCGCCCGCGCGCCGCCCCTGGTCGGCCCGGATGCGGTGCACGCGAGACTGGGCGGCGGCTTCCCGCGCGGCTTTCGCGGCCGCCGCGCGCTGGCCGTCGACGTGCGAGAAAAAGAGGTCGGCAGCGGCGTCCAGCGTCGACGCGGGGATGGTCGCGCGGCCGGCGAGTTGGGCCAAGGGAAAGGCTTCAAACGAGTCGTACACGAGGTCGGAGGAGGGAGGAGGGGCGGAGGCGGCCGTGGCGTCGCCCTCCCTGTCCCCTGTCTCCTTCTTCTTCTTCTTGGGCTTGTCCGCCTCGGTCGTCAGGAAGGCCGCCGGCACGGTGCCCGCCTCGCACGCGTCGATCCAAGCTTCGACGCCCGCGGCGGCAGCTGCCAGCGCGTCGGCGAGAGAAGGAGGAGGGTCGGCCGGCGCGGGCGCGCCAGGGTCGGCGCCCGCGGCCAGGGCGACATGCTCGGCGACCGCGGGCCCGTGTGGCAGCACACGCGTCAGCGCAGCTTTGATCGTCGCCCCCGCCTCGGCCCCGGCCACCAGCGCCGCCACCGCCCCCCCAGCCGTCAACGCCCTCCTTGCCCGCACCACCGCCCCCAGCGGGTACGCCCGGTTGGCCTGCACGGTGGCGCCATGGACGTCATCCTTGTGGGAGCGGAGCAGGGTGAGGACCTTGTAGGCGGAATCGGTGAGAACCAAATTCCCCGCCGCGTACATCTCCAGGAGCACGTGGTGCGTCCCTTCCCCCCCCCCAAACGCACAGTCCAACAACCTATCACACCCCAACTGCCGCACGTCCTCCAGGCGGCGCCCGCGCACGTGCTTGCGCAGCTTGAGCGCAAACCCCGACGGCGCGTCGGGCAGCGTCGGCGGCGCGGCCACCGTGTGGAACCGGGCGCCCGGCTCCAGCAGCAGGAACGCCTTGTCGCCGTCGTCGCCCGTGCGCGCGAGCTTGAGGAAGACGCCCTGAGGAGAAGGGAGGGAGGTGGGAGGTGGTGGGCTCCCGTCTCCGCCGCCCTCGCCGCCTCCTCCAGGGTGCCGCATTGGGCGCAGGCCGACGCCGGGCGCGGCTGGAGGCGGCGCGCGGGCCGGCGACAGATCGGCCTGCGCTGCAATCGCCGCAACCCCTCCCCCACCCCCTCTGTCCACGCACTTTGTGCGTGCCCGGCGCGTCGTACACGTTAAGGACGCGCATGCCGACGACGGACGCGCGCAGGTGGGCGGCGACGGCGGCGACGTCGAGCGTCGTGAATTTCGACTTCATGGAAGCGACGGCGGGCGGTCCGCCGGGCGCCGCGCGGCCCGCGGAGGGCGGCGGCGCGCCAGGCGAGGGGCTGGCTGTGATGGGCGCGTATCGGCGGCGGGCGCACACTCCGCATCGCCTCTCCCGCGCGAGCCAGGTGACGCCGCTCGCCCCGCGAGTGGCCTGCACGACGCCTCCCCCATCGAGGGTGATGGCGGCGCGCCTGGGCGCCCCGACTCCCCTCGCCGCCCGCGCGGCGACGGGGCGCGCGGCCGCTCGTGCTCGCCCGGCCGCCGCGCCCCGCCCCTTGGCCCCTCCTCATGCCATCACCAATGCCGCGACACCGTGGCCCGCCCGCCTCGCGGCCGCCGCGCTCGCCGCGCTCGTGGCCGCGGCGCCGCTGCCCGCGGCCGCGTTGCTGGCGCCGCCCGCGGACGCGGGGATGCGATATGAACGAGCGGCCACCGCTCGAGCGGCCGCGGGGCGGGCGAGCGAGAGAGCGCGCGAAACCTCCACTCTCCCAACTCGCGGCGAAGCCGCCGCCATGCTCCAGTTTGACCGCGCCGCCTTCACGGACGACGCGTGGGCCGCGATGCACATGTGAGAGAGGAAGGGAGGCGGGCGGAAGGTCGAGGGGCTGCCACCCCTTTTCCCACCCCCCCTCCTCCTGCTCCTCCCAGCATTCGAGAGTATGCGGCCTACGTCGACACCCTGGACGCCGTGGAGTCTGCTCCCGGGTGCGAGGCGTGCGAGGGCAACCGGCGGTCACTGGAGAAAGTTTGGCAGATCGTGTCGCAAGAATTCCGCCCCGCGCCCGGGGCCGCGTTCTCCCAGGCCGCCTGGGCCGGGCGACTGCGAGCGTCTTTGCGCGCCGCGGGCGGCGTGCTGAAGGACGAAGCCGCCCTCAACGCGGCCGCGAGCGACCTCGTCGCGTCGGCCGGCGACCGCTACACCGCGTTCCTCCCCCCCGCCGCCTACCGCGCCGCCCTGCGCCGCCCGGAAGCCGGCGAGCTCGCCTACCTCACCGCCCAACACGGCGGCGAGACCGGCATCGTGCTCGACGGCCCCGCGGCGGCGGGGGCCGGCGCGCGGATCGCGGCGGTGCTCGCCGAGTCGGCCGCCGAAGACGCCGGCCTGGCCCCGGGCGACGCCTTGCTCGAAGTGGACGGCTACCGCGCGTCCCGGGTCACCGAAGGCCAGCTGGCGGCCGCGCTGCGCGGGCCCGCGGGGTCGGAGACGGCGGTCGTCGTCGCGCGCGCGTCCTCCCCCACCCTCGTCCGCCTCGCCCTGGAGCGCCGCCCCGCGCCCCAACCCCCGGTCAAAGAGGCAGCGCTTGTGACGCCCGGGGGCCGGCGGGCGGCCTACATCCGGCTCCACTTTTTTTCCCGGTCTGCGACCGACGCGCTCGCCGCCGCGCTCTTGCGCGCGGCCGCCGACGGCGTCGACGGCGTCGTGCTGGATTTGAGGAACAATCCCGGAGGCGTCTTCGAGGAAGCCATCGCGGACGCGGCCATGCTCGTGGCCGACGGCGCGCGCCTCGTGTCGGCCGAGCGCGGCCCGCCCGGCGCGGCGCCCCTCGCCTACGTCTCCGGCGCCCTCCCGCCCACCGTCGCCACCCCCGCCACCCTGACCGGCGGCCTGCTGCCGCGCGGCACGCGGATCGTCGCCCTCATCAACCGCGGCACCGCGTCGGCCGCCGAAGTCCTCGCCGGCGCGCTCGGCGACGGCCCCCTCCCCCGCGCCACCCTCCTCGGCGAGCGGACCTTTGGCAAGGGCGCGGTGCAGTACTACTTTCCGGTGACGGACGCGGGGGCGGGCGTGCGGGTGACGGTGGCGGCGTACAAAACGCCGGCCGGCCACGACCCGACCGCGGAACGCGGGCTCGCCCCGCACGCGCCCTGCGCCGGCCACCCGGGGTCGGGGCCGCCGGATCCGGAGGGTGACGCGTGCGTCGCGGCCGCGCTGGCAACGTTGGACAGGGGGGGAAGGGGCGAGGGGTTGAGCGCGACCGCGACCGCGCGCGCGTTTTGAGGTGCGAGCGAGAGACGGGATTTGCTACACACACTGCACCACACCCGCACGGGCCGCCCGCTCCCCTCCCACCCCTCCCCGCCGGCCCGCCGCGGCCGGAGCTGGCGAGCGAGCGCGCGCGGCGTTCAGCGGGCCTCGCCCCCCCTTCCCCCCTCCCATGGCGCCCTCCGACGCCGCGGCCGAGCTGCCCATCGACATCAACTATGGCAAACTGACGACGTGGCTGGTGCGGCACGATCGGGGAGGGAGGGGGCGCGGTAGACGCGGCGCGCGATGCGGCGCGCCGGCCCATCCCTCCCTCCCTCTATCCTGCAGGTCGACCGCAAGCTGGTGCCCGCCGACTGGCGCGCCCGCCTGCAGGTCATCCAAGCGCAGGCCGCGGCCGCCGCGGCCGACCTCCCCCCGGAGCTCGCGCCGGCGCCCGACGACCCTCCCGTGGACGCCGACCGCGCGGTCGCCATCCGGGACGCGCTGGTGCAGGCAGGCGCGTCCAAAACCATGTTTGGGGGGTATGCCGGGGCGGCGGGGCTGTGGGGCAAAATTGTTCGCGCGTACGACCGCTCTGGCGCGCGCGTCGGCGAGGCCGCCCTCGCCATGGCGCACGGCGTGGACTTTGAAGTGCCGGCGTCCAGGGCGGCGACCGCGCGGGCGGCGCGCACTTTGGCCGACCTGGAGCGGCGCGCGGGCGAGTGCGCGCGCGGCGGCGCGGCGGCCGCGCGCGACCACGCGGCCGCGTGCGCCGCGCTGGGCATCGCGGGGCTGGACATCGACGGCGAGCTCGCCGGCCTGCAGGCCGAGCTGCCGGGCGTGTTGGCGGCGGGCGCGCAGAGGCTCTGCTCCGACGCGGTTCGCGCCGCGGCTTCCCACTACGCTTCGTTCGTCGCCTACGCCCACGCGCCTCCCGCCGGGAAGCCTTGCACGCCGGCGGCGCTGCTGCCCGCGCTGGCGGCGCTCGGGGGGGCGGACGTGGCTGGGGAAGCGGCCGCGGCGGCAGCCGCGGCGGCTGCCGCCGCGGCCGCGCCCGCCGAGTCGGGCGCACCGGTGGAGATGGCGGACGCGCCGGCGCCGGCGGCGGCGGCCGCGGCGGGCGAGGGAGGTGGCGGCGGCGACATCTCTTGGGACATCGATTTGACTGCCGTCGACGCCCCCCCCGCCGATGGCGACGCGCCCGTGGACATGGCCTGGGACGGCGCATCCTCCTCCACCGTCGAGTGGGACATCGGCGTGTCCGCCCCGGCCCCGGCCGCTGACGCGGCTGCCGCCGCGCTCGCGGCCGCCCCCACCCTCGCCCGCCTCGCCGACGACGCCGACGCGCGAGCGGCGCTCGGCGACGACGTGGTCGAACTGGCCGCCTTTGTGCGGGCGAGGCTGGCTGCCGCCGCAGCGGCGACCACCCTCCCGCCCGACGCGCCGGACGACCTCCAATCCCCCCCTTTGCCCGCCCTCAAAGCCTCTCTGGCCGATCTGGACGCCGGCCTGGACGCTCTCGCCGGCGGGCGCGCCGCAACCCTGCTCTCGCTGCGCCGCGGCGGCGCGGCGGCCGACCGCCTGGCGGCCGGGCTCACGGCGCGCGCGGGGGCGGAGGGAAAATTCAAGCGCATGGCGGCCGACGTGGAGACGAGGGCGGGCGAAGCAAGGGCGGCGCTGGCGCGCGACGGGCCCAAGCTGGCGGCCGCGGTCGCGGCGGTGCGCGCGGCGAAAGCGGCCGCCGAGGCCGACGTCTCGTCCCTGCTCAAGGGGCGCCGCGTCAACATCGTGGGCGAGATCGCGGCCGTGCTGGCGAGCGGGGAGAGCAGCAGCAGGTGAAGGGGGTGGCGCCGCTGTCCACACGGGCGACGCCCCTGTCCTCTTCCCTCTCTCCTCCGTTCATTCACGCCGCAGCCCCTCCTGCCGGCGGCGACGCCGGCGGCGATGCCGCCTCACCACCACCCGCTGCCAGCGCTGCCGCGGTGCCCGCGCTCGGCGCGGCCGCGCCGCCGCGCCGCTCGCCCGGCGCCGCGAGCCACGCGCCGCGCACCGCGTCCAGGGCGGCGGCGGCCTCGCGCGACAGCTTGACGCCCCCCCCACGCGGCGCCCCCAGCGCCCCCGCGCCGTGGCGGGACGCGCCCGCGACGAGGCCGGGAGCGACCGACCCCGGCGCGGCGACCACGCGGCCGCCCGCCGTGGTCGACCGCATCCGGCGGCCGGTGCCGGCCCGCAGACGCTTCATGACGACTTCTTGAGGTGCAGCTGTGACCCCCGGCTCAAACGCGGCGTTGGCGGCGTCCCAGGCGGCGGCCGGGGTGAGGTTGGCGTCGACGTCGGCGAGCGCGGCGGCCGCGTGCGCGCGCGTGACGCGCGCGCTGGCGCCGCCCGCGCGGGCCGCGAGCGCGGCCTCGACCTCGCCAAAGAATTCCAGGCGCTCCGCGAGCGACTGGTCGCGCACGGCTTCCGCGAATTCGCCTTGAGAGAATTCGCGGTCCTCGGCGAACAGCGAGGCGTGGTCGACCGCGCCCCCAGGGCACACCGCGTCCAGCGCCTGCATCAGCGCATCGTACCGGGGTTCCGTCTTCCCCCCCGGCGCCCCCACCCGGAAGTAGGCGCGCAGCGCGAGGCGGACGTCGGGTTTGGGGAGCGTGCCGGCGTCGGCGCCGTGCGCCGCGCGGTCCAGGGCGGCGAGCATGCCGGCGACGTCGATTTGCAGGGCAAGTTGCTGGTGGTAGACGTCTTCCCGGACCTGCGGGTGGAGGCGGGGGGGCGGGCGGGTGGGCGGGCGGGTGGAGGAAAAAACAGGCGCGGCGCCCCCCCCCCCTCCTCGCTCGCCCCCTCCCCCCACCTGCCCGGTCAGAATGCACAGGCACAGCTCGCAGTCGGCATCCCACCGGTACCGCCACAGGCCGTACACAAAGTTGTAGCCGGCCTCCACGACGGCGGCGGGGATGCCGACGCGCTTTTGGAGAAACGCAAACACAAACTCGAGCAGCTCCGCCCCCCCCGCCCCCGCCGTCACGCCCGCCGCGATGCGCGCCCTCCAAATCTCTTTGACCGTGCGCTCCGTGTCGCGCTTGGTGGGGCGCTTGTTGCGCACGCGGCCCCCGGCGCGCAGGACACGCGGGACGGCGGCGCCGGCGCCGAGCCCCGGAAACCCGTCCTTCCAGGCTTCGTCCAAGCCGGCGGCGTCCAGGGCGGCGATGAAGATTTCCAGGGCGGAGAGCGGGGGGGGGGCGTCTGGGGGGGGGGCGAGCGGCGCCGCGGTCGGCGAGGGGGGCGCGGAGGCGGCCGCGGCGCGCAGGGCGGCCAGCTCGGCGCGCAGGCGGGCGGCCTCGGTCTCAGCGGCCGCTACGCGGGCTGCGGTGGAGGGAGGGGCGGCGGACAGGGCGGCGGCGAGGGCGGGGCGCGGGGCGCGCGCGGCAGCTCCAAAGTGCGCGGCGTCGACCGCGCGGCCGCTGGAGGTGGTGCCAGTGAGCCAAGTGGTCAATGAGAGAGCGTTGGCATCGGTGGTGCAGCCGCGGGAGACGCGGGCGGCGACCCACACCGCGACGCTCCCGCCGCCGTCTGCGAGCGCGGCCACGAGCGGCGCGCCGTCGCGCGCGGCGAGCGCGGCGACGACCGCGTCCCGAGTCAGCGTCCCGGCCTGGAGCGCGGGCGCGAGGCAGGCAAACGAGTCGGAGGGCGGGCGAAGAAGAAAAGGAGGAGAAGGAGGAGGAGGAGGGGTGGGGTCGGCGGGCGAGGCGTCGCCCGGGGCCGGCGCCATGACGTCGGCAGCGGGCGCAGCGTCGCTCGGGGCAGCCGGTGCGTCGGCAGCAGCAGGCGCGGCGTCGGCAGGGGGGGGCTGCGCCGCGCCCTCGCCCTCGCCCTCGCTCACCACCGCCGCTTCTTCAGCAACCACCACGTCGCCCGCCAGCACGGCTACGAGCTCGTCCGGGTCCCAGCCGCGGCAGGCAGCCGCCGCCACGGCCACAGCAACCGCCGTCCCTTCCCCTCCCAGCGCCTCGCCCGCCGCCCCCAGCGCGCCCGCGCCGGCGGACGGGCGCGGCGTGCGCCGGCCGGCCTCGGCGAGGGCGGCGTCGCGCTCGGCCTCGAGAGTGGCCAAGCGCGCGGCGGCGGTGGCCGCGGCGGTCGCCGCGGCTTCCTCCGCCGCCGCCGCGCGCTCGCGCTCGGCGGTCAATGCAGCCAGATTGTCCTGGAGCTTTGACTCGGCCCTGGCGATGGCGGCCACGGCGGCGTCGGGGAGGGGAGGGGGGGACGCCGGCCGCGCGCCGTGCCGGCCCGCGCGGCCGGCGCGCCGGCCGGGGCGGGCGGCGGGCGAGGTCTGTGTGGGGCTCGCCGGCAAGCGCCGGGGGTCGGCCGCGGGGCGGGCGGGGCCAGCGACCGCCCCGCCCCCCTCGTCCGCCGCGCGTGAGCGCGCGCGCCAGCGCACCGCCCGCGCGCACAGACCGTCGGCCGCGTCAGCCGCTACCCTCGCCGCTCCCTCCCACAGGCTCAACAGCAGCGCGGCCCGCTCGCGCGCGCCGGGGTTGCCCGCCGCGCGCGCGAGCGCGGCCACGCCCGCGCCGCACACCGACGCCGCCCGCCGGGACGCGAGCAGCAAAAACTCTTCGGCGGGCGTGTTGGGGGGTGGGGCCGCGTGCGCGGCGTTGAACCGGGCCGCGTCGGCGGCGAGCGCGCGGGCGAGTGCGCGCGCCGCGGCGGCGGCCGACGCGCCGCGGTCCAGGGGGGCGTCGACGTCGTCATACTCGTCGTCTTCGTCGTCATCGCTGGAGGCGGCATGCCAGGGCGCGGCCGGAAACGGGCGCGCCGCCGCGTCTGCCCGTTCGCCTCCCGCGGGGGCGGCGGACGCCTCCAGGCGCAGCGTCAGCCCCGACGGCAGGTCACAGTCGACGTGGTCGTCCAGCGGTGGCTCGGGCGGCATGGCGCCGGGCCAAGCCGGGGGTGGGAGGAGGGAGAGAGTGCCGGCGAGCGGCCCTCACAACCCGGCCCGGCGCGGCCTCCCCCCCCTCCCCCCCCAACCCCCCACCATGGCGGAAGCCAAGCTCGCCATGTCCCTGGACGACATCATCGCGTCCCGCAAGTCCGAGGGCGGCGGCCGCGGCAGCGACGGCGGCCGCGGCCGGGGGCGCGGGGGCGACGGCGGCCGCGGCCGCGGCCGCGGCGGCTACCAGGGCGGTCGCGGGGGCGGCGGCGGCTACGACCGCGGTAAGCGCGAGGCGGGAGGGGGGCGGACGCGGCCGCCGATGCGAGGCTGGCGCGCCGCCCACCCTCCCCTTCCCCCCCCCAGCCCCCCGCGCCCCCCACGCGCGCGGCGCGGAGGTCATCCACGTCGCGCGCCGGGTGTATGTCTCCAACCTGTCGTATCAAACGACGTGGCAGGAGCTGAAAGATTTCATGCGCGCCGCGGGCAACGGTAGGAGAGGGAGGAGGGTGTGTGTGGGTCGGGAGGCGTCGCGTGGTGGTGGCGCCGAGGCGGCCGAGGCCGGACAACGGGTCGCCGCCGCCCGATCCCAATCCCGCATCCCCTCCTCCCTCCCCTTCCAGTCGTGCACGCCAAGATCCTGGAGACCGGCGGCCGCTCCAAGGGGTGCGGCGTGGTGGAGTACGAGGCGCCAGAGGAGGCGGCGGCCGCGATCCTCAACCTGCACGACCGCGAGCTCGGGGGGCGCCTCCTGTGCGTGCGCGAAGACCGGGAGGACCACGAGCTGAAAGCCGCGGGCCACCACGTGGACCCTCGCGGCGGCCGGGATGGCCCTCCCGGTCGCCGCGAGCGGTCGCGGTCGCCGCGGCCGCGCGCCGAGCGCTCGGGCGTCCGCGCTGACGCCGCGCCCAACGGGGTCTACGTCGGCAACCTGGCGTTTGGGACGACGACCGAGGGGCTGGAGGGGCACGCTCGCGCGATCGCGGGCGGCGGCCTCGTGTCCGCCACCGTCTCGGCTGCCGCCAACGGCCGCTCGCGCGGGTGGGGCCTCCTCCACTTTGACTCGCCCGCCGCCGCCGACGCCGCGGTCGCCGCCCTGGCCGAGACCGAGCTCGACGGGCGCAAGCTGCTGGCGCGGCTGGACAAGGGCGGGTTTGTCTCGGGGCGCGAGTGAGGGGGCGGGGGCGGGGGGAGGGCGGCGCGCGTGTCGCCCCGGGTCGCTCGCCAGCCGCCGCGGGGCGCGGCCGTGGCTACAGAGGCGCCGCCCGCGTCTCTCGTTTCTTGCCCCCCTCCCCTTCCACCCCCCCCTACTGCGGCTTGACGAGGTCGGCCGCGCGGTGCGACGCTTCATCGATCACCTTTTGCGCCGCGGCCGGCCCGTACTTCTCCACGAGCGCCGCGACTTGCGCGACCTGCTTCGACTTGAGCGCGCGGTCTGCGCCCGCAAACACGGGGTCGAGCTTGGACGCGTGCTTCTTGAGCGCGGGCGCGATCGCGCGCTCGTACACCAGGGTCGCGCCCTTGGTCTGGGGGGCGACGAGCCAGACGAGGGCGAGGAGTTTGAGTTCGTGGTAGAGCGGGACCCACTTGGTGAGGAGGAGGGCCGACTCGACCGAGGTGAAGAGGGCGGACACGATCCAGAAGGTCAGCCACTGCGGGGGTGGGGAGGGGTGGGCGGGGGCGGCGGGCGGCGGGCGCGAGGGGGCGGGACGGGAGCGGGCGAGCGTTTCGCGCGCCTGCGCGCCCTGCGCGCCCTCCTCCCGCCCCGCCCGCCCGCCGCCGACGCGCCGCAAACTATCACACCCCACATCCCTACCTGGGCGTCGTCGGCGGAGGAAGCGGTGTTGAGCGCTTTGAACGACGCGTAGCTGCAGGGTTGGGGGCGCGTGGTGGGTCTGCGGGCGGCTCCACACCTCGGACCAAGCACGCGCGGCATGCGCCGGCCCTCAGCGGGGCCGAGCGCGGGCGCCGGTGCCGCGAGCGCCGCACGCGGGGGCGCGCCATCGCCGCGGCGCGCGATCACTCACGCGGGGTACGCGAGGCCCACGAAGCCGGCGAGGACGCGGGAGATGCCCAAGCTGAGGACCATCTCGTTGGGGTGGGAGGGTGCGGGGGAGGGGCGAGGGCGGGAGTGATGGATGGGCGCGGCGCAGCGCAGCGCTGCCCACACTCCCCTCGACCTCCACCCTCCCCGACACCATGCCCGCCCTCTGGTGCCCCGATTCTGCGCTGCTGGGGGGCGCCTGCATCGGCGCGGCCGTGGGCCTGAAAGCGCTCACCGTTGGCCGCCCCCTCGGCGTCTCCGGCACCGCGGGCGGCCTCGCCCGGGGCCGCCGCGAGCCCTGGCGCCTCGCCCACCTGGCCGGCTACGGCCTGGGCGCCGCCGTACTCGCGGCCAAGCTGCCGGGCGCGTTTGAAGCCCTGCCGTCGACCTACACGATGCTGCGTGCGGTCGGCTCCGGCGCCGCCGTCGGCGCGGGCACTGCCCTGGCGAGCGGCTGCACCAGTGGCCACGGCATCTGCGGGATGGCGCGGTACGGGGCGGTGGGGAGGCGGGGTTGGGGGGGAATGGCCGCCAGCTGCGAGATGGGGCGCCGTGCGCGCCCGCAGCGCCGCCCCGGCCGCTGCGTGCCCGTCCAAAGGCGGTGGACATCGCGATCGACCGCCCGCGTGGGCGAGCGGCGGCCGCGGGCGTGGCCCCCGGGCGGCGCGCCAGACCCGGCGGACGCGCCGCCAACCCTCCACCTTCCTCTTCCCCAGCTTCTCCGCCCGCTCCCTCGCCGCCACGGCTTCTTTCCTTGCCGCCGGCATGGCGGCCGCCCCCCTCTCCGGCGCCGCCGAAGCGGTCGGCCTCTTCTCCGGCTCGGGCGTCGCGACCGCGGTCGGCCCGACGGATGCCGTGCTCACGGCCGGCGGCTCCGCCCTGGCCGCCGCCGTCGGCGGCGGCGCCCTGCTCGCTCTGGCGGCCAAGAAGCTGGCCGCCGACAAGGCGCCGACGCTCGAGCTCGCCGCGGAAGCCGCGACCGGCGCCATCTTCGCCGTCGGCCTCGGCGTCGCCGGCATGACCCGCCCGTCGCGCGTCGTCGCCTTCCTGGCCGCGCCCCTGGTGGCCGCGACGGGCAAGGGCGGGAGCGTGGTCTGGGACCCGACCCTCGGGCTGACCATGGTCGGCGCGCTGCTCTTCGCGGCGCCGGCCATCCAGTTCTTGCTCCGCAAGGCCAAAGGCACGCTCCTGGGCGCCCCGGTCGACATGCCCACCAGCACCGCCGTCGACCGCAAGCTCGTCGCGGGCTCGCTCCTCTTTGGCGCGGGCTGGGGCGCGGGCGGCATTTGCCCCGGCCCGGGTCTCGTCGCCACCATGGGCGCGGCGGCGCGCGCGCCGTACGCCGCGTGGTCGGCCGCGTTCATGGTCGCGCACGCGTTGACGACGAAAGCGCTCGACGCGTGAGAGAAGAGGAGGGGGGGGAGGGGGGAGGGGGTTAACCTACGGTTGCGCGCGTGGCGTGCGTGCCCGCACGGGGCGGCCGGGGGGGGCGCGGGCCGCGTGTTACTATGCGAGGCGGGGGAGAGAAGGGAGGGAGGGGTCTGGCGAGCGCGGTCACTCTGCGCCTCCAATCGCGCCCACTCCCGCCGTCGCCCCTTTCGCCGCCTCCCATGCAGACGCTGTCGGCACGATGCCGCGCGTCCCGCGGCGCGCACATCGCCGCCGCCGCCGGCGCGGCGCGTGCGACCCGCGCGCCGGCCGCCCGCTCTCCCACGCCGCGGGGACGCGGACGCGTGGTGCCGCTGCCGCTGCCGGGCGGCTGGCGGGCGAGGGGCGGATCGGGGTGCGGCCAGGCAAGGTCGCCGCTCTCGGCGTCGGCGTCGGCGTCGCCCTCGCCACCTCCCCCTTCTCCCGCCTCGCTCCCTCCCCCTTCTCCCGCCTCGCTCTACGACCGCGCCACCACGCTCGCGTCCTCCGCCGCCTCCTTGTTCCCATACCTCCTCCTCGCCGCCGCCGCCGCCGCCCTCGCGCGCCCCGCGGCCTTTCTCTGGTTCGAGCCCCTCGTCACGCCCGCCCTCGCCCTCACCATGGGCCTCATGGGCACCACGCTGACGGCGGCCGACTTTCGGGGCATGGCCGCCGCGCCGGGGCGGGTGGCGCTGGGGTGAGGAGGGGAGGGGGAGGCGTGTGTGGCGCGGGCCGCCTCGCTGGCCCCGCCCCAACCCACCCTCCCGCTCCCTCCCCAGCGCGGCCCTGCAGTACACCCTCATGCGTGCGTGGGAGCACCGCGGGCGGGGTTGCAGGCCGCCGGCCGGGCGGCGCGTCCCCCGCCGCCAACCTCCTCCCTCCTCCCCCCTCCTCCAGCCCTGGCCGGCTACGCCGTCTCCCGCGCGGCCGCCCTCGACCCCGCATCCACGGTGGGCATCTGCCTGGTGGCGTGCTGCCCCGGGGGGGTGGCCTCCAACGTGGTCGCGTTCGTCGCGCGCGCCGACGTCCCGCTCTCCGTGGCCATGACGACCGCCTCCACCCTCGGCGCCATCGTCGCGACCCCTTTCCTCGCGTCGTTGCTCCTGGGGTCGACCGTGGCGGTGGACGGGGGGGGGATGCTCGCGTCGTGCGTGCAGGTCGTTCTTGCGCCCGTCGCCGCGGGCGCCCTGCTCGCCGCCGCGGCCCCCGCCGCCGTCGCTCGGATTGCGCCATTTGCGCCGCTCGCTGCCGTTGTCGCGACCATTGCCGTGTGCGGCGCAGTGCTCGCGCGGGCGGCGCCGACGCTCGCCGGCGCGGGCGCGCCGGTTGTGGCCGCCGTCGCGGCCTTGCACGCGCTCGGGTTTGCGTCGGGCTACGGAGTGTCTCGCGGGCTCAAATTGCCAGGTGGGAGAGAAGGATGGGGAGGGGCAGGAAGGGGTTGGCGTGGTAACGCGACCCGCCCAAAACCCATCTCCCACCCCCCCACCCCCCTCCCACCCACCAGAAACCCAGTGCCGCACAAACTCGATCGAGGTCGGCATGCAAAACTCGGCCCTGGGCGCCGTCCTCGCGCTGCGCCACTTTCCCGCGCTCGCCGGCGCGGCGGCGCCGTGCGCCGTGTCGGCATGCGTGCACTCCCTCATCGGGTCAGCGTTGGCGGCCTACTGGAGCAAAAGGGAACCCAGGGAGGTGGCAGGGGCGGCGGTCGCCGTGTGACGAGCGTGCGGGCGTTCCCTTGCCGCGCGCCTGCGCACCTCCCCACACTCCCGCCCGCCGCGATGGCGGACGCTCCCACCGCCTTCCTGCGCCTCCCCGCCCAGCCCCACGTGCGATGGAGAAAGGGCTGAGGAAGGGCGCTGCGCCGGCGGCGCCGGCCGCCGCACCCAATGCGGGCCCCATCGCCGCCTCCCACCCCCCCTCTCCACTCTCAGGACGTGGACGTGCACCCCAGCCAATCCCTGGTGGCGGTCGGCCTGGTCACAGGTCGGGTGCAGGCCTGGGCGGCCGACGGCGCCCGCGCGCTCTCGTTCTCGCTGCGCGCCTCTGCCGCCGCCGCGCGCGCCGTCGCCTTCTCCGAGTGCGGCGCCTGGCTGCACGCGGGCGACGCGGACGGCGTGCTGCTGGGGGTGGACGTGGCGACAGGTGTGGAGGAGGGGGGTGGAGAGAGGTGGCGAGTTGGGGCAAGCACACCCTTCCTCAACAACCCTGCCCCTCCGTCTCCAGGCAAGCCCACCGGCCGCCTCGCCGGCGCCCACGCGGACGCCATCTCCCGCCTGGCCCCCGCGGCCGGCGTCGGCGCGCCGCCGGGCGCCGTGCTCGCGGGCGACGACGCGGGAGGCCTCGCGCTCCACGACCCGCGCTCGCCCGCCCCGGCCCTCTCGCTGCCCGCCGCCCACGATGGCGCCGTGAACGACGTCATCGCAGTGCCAGGCACGCGCTGCATCGCCAGCGCGGGCGGCGACGGCGTGTTGAGGGTGTTTGACCTCGCGGCGACGAAACACCCTCGCTCCGCGTCCGACCCCGACGAGGACGAGCTCGCCGCCCTCGCCATCGCCCGCGCCTCCGACCACCGCCTGGCCGCCGGCTCCGAGGGCGGCGTGGTGTCGCTGTGGACGTGGGGCGCGATGGCGGGCTGCTCGGACAGGATGCCGTTGCCGCGCTGCAAGGGCGGCCGCCCCGCCGTCGCCTCCCTCGCCACCGCCACCCCGGCCGGCGGCGGCGCCATGCTGGCCGCGTGCGACGACGGGACGCTGCGCGTGGTCACGGCGCTGCCCAACGCCGTGGTCGGCGAAGCCACGCGCGCGCACGGCGCCTCGGCCCCCCCGCTCCAGCGCGTGCGCGCGGGCGCGGGCGGGGGCGTCGTCGCCACCGTGGCCGCCGCCTGCAGGCAGGTGGCGCTGTGGGATGGGGATGCACTGTTTGGGCTGGCGGCGTCCGCGCCCGCGCCGCGCGGCGGCGCGCGCGCGCGCCGCCGCGCGGCGGCCGCCGACGGCAGCGACGACGACGAGGGAGGCGCGCAGCGCAAGGGCAAGGCGACCAAGACCGGGGCGGCCGCCTTCTTCGCGGATTTGTTGTGAGGGCGGGAGAGAGACGGAGAACGAGAAAAGACTTTTTTTCTTTCGTTTTTTCTCGAAAGTAAAAACGCTGCGCCGGTCGCCCGTCGTTGCCAGTGATGCCCCCGCCCCCTTCTACCCCACCCCACCCCCCCCTGCCACCGCGGCCGCCGCCGCCACCAGCTTGTGCAGCGCGGCGAGCGCGCCGCCCGCGCCTGGCGGCGGCGGCGCGAGGCCGTGCGCCTCGAGCAACGCCACCGCGTCCCGGTGCAGCAGGAACGCGCCATACGCCGCGCGCGCGGCGTCCAGGCGGCCGGGGCCGCGGGGGAGGGCCAGGGGGAACTCGGGGGCGGGGCCCGCGGCGGCGGCGAGCGCGCCCGGGGCGTGGCCGCCGCCGGCTGCCGCGAGCAGGGACCGCGGCAGCGCTCCCGGCAGCAACAAAGCAGCTCCGACCGCGTCGCCCGGCACCTCGAGCGGCCTCGCCCGGGCCGCCCCCGCGGGCCCCGGCGCCGCGCGCGCAGCGCTCGCGCTGCCGCACAGGCGCAACGGGTGCCTCAACGGCACGCCCAGCACCGCCGCCGCGGCCGCGATGCCGGCAGCGGTCGCGCCCAGGGCGGCGGCGGCGGCGGCGTCGGGGCCGGGGGTGGGAGAGGGGGTGGGGGCGAGGCCGGCGACCGTCAGCCGCGGAGGCGGCACCGCCCCGCGCCGGGGCGAGTCGCCGCCACCCCGGGTCGATCGAGCCACCGCGACGCGCGCGGGCGCGCTGGCGGCCGACGGCGGCGCGCCCGCGTCCGAGCCGACCACGCTGCCGCCCGCTGCGCTGCCGCCGCCGGTCCACCCCGCCTCCAGCGCGTCCCACGGGAATCCGGTGGCGGGGCGCACGGCGGCGTCGCCGGGGGAGGGGGCGACTTGGAGGGCGGCGCCGAGGCCGGCGACGAGCGCGCAGCGCCGCGCGACCAGAGCAGCCGTCGCCGACCGCGCGGCGGCGAGCGGGGCGGCGGCCGCGTCGCTGGTGGCCAGCGCGTCCAGAGCGGCGGCGGCGGATGCGAGGGCGCGCGAGGCGGTGGCAAGGGCGGCGGCTCGGGCGGCGGCGCGGCGGCGGAGGGAGGCAGCGGCGTTGCTAGCGCGCGCCGCGCGCGCCTCGGCCGCGCAGGCGTCGGCGTGGCGGGTCGCGGCCGCGCTGCGCGCCGCCGCGGCGTCCGCGTCGGCGTCGGCGTCGGCCGCGGTCGCGCACTCGAGCGAGGCCGCTGTGGCCGCCGCGCGCGCTCTTGCCGCCCTCCTCCGCCAAGCTGCCTCCCGCACAAGGGCCGCGCTCGCCCACGGGTCGGCGGCGTCGATCGGCGAGTCGTCGTCGGAGTCGGGCAGCGGCGCTTCGGCGGCGGTCGGCGGCGGCGCAGCGGCCTCCTCCCGCCCCGGCACCCACGCCACCCGCCCCCCGCCCGCCAGCCGCACCGCCACGCTGCCTGGTATTGTCAGTGCGGCGTCGCCGACCGGCGGCAGCGCATCCAGGGGCAGCAGCGTGGCGGCCAGGAGCAGGCCTGGTGTCGCGGCGCGGCAGCGCTCGGGGTCGCCCCCGCACGCCGCCTCCAACGGCCCCACCGGCGCCTCTTCAGTCTCTCCCACGCCCACAACATGCACGTGCAGCCCGGGCGCCGCGCCGGGCACGCGCGGCGCCCCGGCGCGGCCGCGCGGCGCCCAGGAGAGGTGGGGGGCGGAGCGGCCCGCCGCGGGCGGCGTCGTGTGCAGCCAGGCGAGGTTGGAGGTGGCGGGGTCGACCGTCCACATGGCGCAGTAGGAGGCGGCCAGCGGAGGAGGAGAGGGCGACGACAACGACGGCCTGCCTTCGCCGCCCGCGCGCAGCCGCCGGTCCTCGTCCGCCGCCGCCCAGGCGGCCGCATCTACACATGCTTCCACCTCGCACACGTGCCGTGCGCGGCGCGCGGGGCGCTGGAGAGAGAGTGGTAAGGAAAGGTGGGGGCTGGCACCGCCCGCGCGCCAGTGGCGCCCGCTGGCGACTACGCCACACACGCTATCGCACCCATTCAGTGGCGCCCTCGGTCATCAGCGGCGCCGTGCGCAGGCCGGCATCAGCGCGCTCAGGCGGCTCCCACGCTCGGCGCGCGGGCGATGCGCCGCCGGGAGGCGCTGGGGCCGGCGGGCGCGCGAGCGCGGTGTCGGGCCCGGCCGGGGGCGCGCGGAAGAGTGCGGCGCCAATCGGTCGCCGTCGCAGCCCGCCGCCGCCACTCCAGCCCCTGCCCCGCGCCGCCCGGGCGCGCGGCCGCCCGGTCTCCCGCCCCGCGGCCCGGCCGCCATGGGCGACCACGGCCCCGCGCTCGTGCTGGACAACGGCGCGGCGACGCTGCGCGTCGGCGTCGCTGGGCGCGACGCTGGGCCGCGGTGAGAGAGGAGGAGGGGAGAGCAGACAAGGCTGTGTGTGTGCAGAGTGGGCGCGGGCGGGCGGCCGACGCCGCCCTCTCTCTTTTTCTCAGCTCGCTGCCGTGTGCGTCTGCGCGCGCGCCCGGAGTCGCCGCCCCCCTCCTTGGCGACGCCATCGACGCCCGCGCCGACCTGGCCGGCCTCACCTTGCGCCGGCCGCACGACCGGGGGTGCGTCGTCGACTGGGCCCTCGCGCGTAGCCTGTGGGCGCGCGCGTTTGCGGCCGCGCTGCCGGGCGCGTCGACGATCCCTCCCGGCGCCCGCCTCGTGGTCACCTCTCCCCCCCTGGCGCCGCTTCAGGTGCTTGCCGCGACGCTGGACGCCGCGTTTGGCGAGTTTGGCTTCTCCGCGGTCGCCGCCGTCCCCTCCGCCGAGCTCGCCGCCCGCGCGTGGGCCGCCGACGAAGCTGCCGCCGCCGCGGACGCCCACCGCCCCCCCCACGACGCCGCCGTCGCCGTCGCCGCCCTCGTGGTCGACGTCGGCTTCTCCGCGACGACGGCGGCGGCCGTCTTCGACGGCCGCCTCATCCCGTCGACCGTGGCCCGCGTCGACCTGGGCGGCAAAGCGCTCACCAACGTGCTCAAGGACGCGGTGTCGCTGCGGTCGATCGATGTGCGGGGCGAGACGGCGGCTGTCGCGGAAATGAAAGACGTCGCCTCGTTCGTCTCTCTCGACCTGGCCTCCGACCTCGCCGCCGCCAAGCGGGGCGACTTCACGCTCGACTGGGTCCTGCCCGACGGCCTGGCCAACGCGCGCGGGTTTGGAAGGGCGCGCGGGCCCCGCGCGGCGACCGCGGGCAACCCGCTCCCCGACCCGCCGCCCCCCGCGGCCAAGGAGACAATTGTCCCTTTGACCCTGGAACGGTTTATGATCCCGGAAGCCCTGTTCCACCCCGCTGACGTCGGCCTCGCTCAGGGCGGCGTCGCGGAAGCCGCCGCGCGCGCGCTCGCCGCCGCGCACCCGCGCCTGCGCCCGCTGCTGGCCACCAACGTGCTGTGTGTGGGCGCGGGAGCGGCCTGCCCGGGGTTCGTCGCCCGCCTGCAGGCGGAGCTGCGGCCGCTCGTGCCCGACGATTTCGGCCTCGCCGTCCGCGCCGCCGCCGACCCCGCCACCGCCGCCTGGCGCGGCGGCGCCCTGCTGGCGTCCTCCCCCGATTTCTGGGGGCGGGCCGTGGGGCGCGCCGAGTGGGAGAGGGGGAGTGTGGGGGGGTGGGCGGCCGCGCCGCGGCGGTGAGAGACGAGGGAGGCGGAAGGGAGGGCGGCGCGCGGCACGCCGCGCCATCTGGCAGCACTTGCAACGAGGCACAGACTCTGACACAGGCACACCGGCGGCAGGCGCTCACCCGGCGCCCGCACGCCCCCCCGCCGCCCCCGCGCGCGCCGCGTCGGCGGGCAGGACCTTGTAGGGGTTCAGCACCCACTCCGGGTCGAATGCGGCCTTGATGGCCGCCATGAGGTCGATGGCGGGCTGGGGTTTGGAGAGCGGGAGGAGGGACGCTTTGGCCAGCCCGATCCCGTGCTCGGCCGAGACCGACCCGCGCGCCGCGGCCACCGCCTCGTAGACCCACGGCTCCAACGCGGCCAGCACGCGGGCGTCCATGGGCCCTGGGTGCGACACGTTGAGGTGAAGGTTGCCGTCGCCGAGGTGGCCGTAGCCGACGGCGACGGCGTCGCCGCGCGCGGCCGTCGCGCGCTTTTGGCACTCGTTGACCAACCCCTCAAACTCTGCCACCGCCAGCGACACGTCGTACTTGTAGCACGCGCCCGCGTGCCGCAGGGCAACCGGCACGCCTTCACGCAGGGCCCAGAGCGCGGCGGGGCGCGCGCCCGCGGCCGACGCGACACCGTCGACCGCGGCGCCGGTGGCGAACGCTTCCCCGACCAACCGCTCCATTTTGGCGGTGTCGTGGTCGCCGTCGACGCCGGCGGCTTCCAGGAGGACGAAGTAGGGGGCGGCGGAGGAGGGGAAGGGGTTGGACACGTGGCTCAGATGCGCCGTGGCGAGCGCGACGCTGGCCGCGTCAACAAATTCCGCCGCGGCCAGCGCTTCCCCCAGGCGGGCCCTCGCCAACCCCATGACGTCCTGCACCGCGGCCCAGGTCGGGCACGCCAAGTAGGCGAGGGCCGGCGCGACGGTCGCGCGCGGCGCGGCGAGCGTGACACCCGTGATCAGCGCCAGCGTCCCTTCACTTCCGATCAGAAGCTGCTTCAAATCATACCCCGTGTTGTCCTTGCGCAAGGGGCGGGTGAGGTCGAGGCGGGTGCCGTCGGCGAGGAGCGCGTCGAGGCCGAGCACTGTCGACCGCAACGTGCCGTACCGCACCACGCGCGCGCCGCCCGCGTTGGTGGCCACGTTGCCGCCGATGGCGCACGTGCCGCGGGCGCCGAGGTCCAGCGGGATGGTCAGGCCGGCGGCCGCCGCGGCGGCTTCGAGCGCGGCGAGCGTCGTGCCCGCGCGCGCGCTCACGACGCCCGCGGCCGCGTCCACGCGGGTCACGCCCACCATGCGCGCGGTGGAGAGCACGACTTCGTCGTGTAGGGGGACGCCGCCGCCGACGAGGCCGGTGTTGCCGCCCTGCGGGACGACCGCGAGGCGTCGCGCGGCGCAGCGCGCGAGCGCGGCGGCGGCTTGGGCCTCGGTGCGGGGGCGCAGGGCGACGGGGGAGCGGCCCGTGAACTTGCCGGTCCAGTCGCTGGCGCGTGGGGGGGGGGAGGGTGGTCGAAGCGGCGCGCGGACCCCGGCGCGAAACTCTCGCCAGCGCTTCGCCCAGCCCTCGCTCACCCCACTCCCTCCCTCCACTCACCGGTTGAATGTCTCCAGGGCCACCGGGTCGGTGACCACACCGCCCTCGCCGCAGATTTCGTCAAACGCTTTCAAGTCGGCATCGCTCACCCTCGCGTACGGCCCCCGCTCGGTCCAGGACGATGCGTGACGCGTGCGGGACCGCGCGGCGTCCGCGGCGCGGCCCGCGGCGGCCCGCATCGCGCGGCGCGGCAGTGACCCGGCTCTGCAGCGCTCTCTTTCCTCGCCCCACACCTCTCGCCGCTCCCTGGGTCGGCGCGCCCGCCGCGGGCCTCCACAAGGCCGCATCGGCCGCCCCCCAACTCCCCGCGATGCAGCCCGACGCGTCGCCGCGCGGCTCGGGCCGGTCGTCGCCGCACGCGCGCCGGTTCGGCAAGACGCCCGGCGGCCCCCTGAATAGGTGAGATATGGGTGGTGTGGGTGGGAGGGGGTGCCGAGGCGTGGTGCTCGGCCGCGCGCAGCGGGCTCCGGATCGGCCTCCCTTGCGCCCGCCCGCACTGCGCAGCGCATCCCACACTCCACTCCACCACTCCTCCCACCTTGATCAGCCTGCGCAACCGGGAGCTGTCCTCGGTCGAACTCCGCTCCCTCGATTTCGAGGACGCGCCCGGCTCCGCGTCGCGCACCGACCCCGCGCTGGAGCGCACAATCGAGGCACTGTACGTGGAAGCGGAGGAATCGCGCCTGGCGGCCGCTGGGCGGGGTGGGAGCGTGCTGGAGGAGTTGTTGGACATTTCGCCTCTCCTGCACGATGCGGGGGCGGCGATCGTGGACGATTCGTTCTTGCGGTAGGCGCGGGTGTGGATGGGGGGGGCGGTGGCGGAGCGCCGGGCCCAAAAATAAAAGCATAAAAAAGAATGGTCGCCGCCGCCGTCCTTATCCCCTCTTTCCCCCACCTCCTCCATCCCAGCTGCTTTCAGTCCGCCCCCGACGAGCCCTGGAACTGGAACCTGTACCTCGCCCCCCTCTGGTCGGTCGGCGTCATTTTCCGGCACGCCATCCTTTTCCCGTTGCGTGCCGCCCTCCTGGCCACCGCCTTTCTCCTCTTCTTTGCCGCGTTCTTTGGGGCGCGCCCCTTCATTCCCCGGGCGAAACGTAGGGGGTGGGAAAAGGGGTGCGTCCAGTTTTTGTGCCAAGCCTTCGTCGCGTCCTGGACCGGGGTCGTGCGCTACCACGGGCCCGCGCCCGTGCCAAGGCCGGGGCACGTCTGGGTGAGAGAGATGGAGAGAGAGAGAGAGGAATGAGTCTTTCTTTTTTCTTTTTCTTTTCGCGACCTCGACCCCGCGACCCGCCGACCACCCCTGTCTCCCGCCGCTCGCCAGGTCTCCAACCACACGTCCATGATCGACTACATCATTCTGTGCGCCTGCTCCCCCTTTGCCGTCATCATGCAGCTGCACCCGGGCTGGGTCGGCTTCCTCCAGACGCAAGGCAAGCGAGAGGCGGGAGGGGGTGGGGCCGCGCGTCGAGGGCCAAAAAAGAGACAGTTCTGACCCCCCACCCCCACCATTCTCCTCAGTCCTCAACTGCCTGGGGTGCCTCTGGTTCAACCGGACCGAGGTGCGCGACCGCGCGCTCGTCGCCGAGCGCATGCGCGCGCACGTCGCGGCGCCGGGGCAGACGCCGCTCCTCATCTTTCCGGAGGGCACGTGCGTCAACAACCGGTACTGCGTGATGTTCAAACGGGGCGCGTTCGACCTGGGGGCGGTCGTCTGCCCGGTCGCCATCCGGTACGACCGCGTGTTCGTCGACGCGTTTTGGAACTCCAAGCGCCAATCCTTCACCGCCCACCTGGCCACCCTGATGCGCTCCTGGGCGGTCGTGTGCGACGTCTGGTTCCTGGAGCCCCAGACGCGGGCGCCGGGGGAGACTGCGCAGGCATTTGCGGAGCGCGTGCAGCGGCTCATCGCGTCGCGCGCGGGGCTCACCATTGCGCCCTGGGACGGCTACCTCAAGTACTATAACCTGGGGGCCAAGGTAGGCATGCGAGAGGGAGGGTAGGAGAGAGAGAGAGAGTGCGTGGTGGCGGTAGAGAGGATTGCGTGCCGACACCCCTCCTCTCTCCTCCACACAGCACCCCGACCTCATCGAGAAGCGGCGGTCCCTCTTCGGCGACAAGTTGCGGTCGCTGCTGCGCCCGGCGAGCGGCAACGGCGCGGGCGCGTCGCGGTCACCGCTCGCCCCCCCGGGCGCGACCGCCGCGACCGGCAAGGGCGGCTTGTTTCGCAGGGCGGGGTCGAGCGGGCGCGAGGCGGCCGGGTGAGGGGGGGGGTGAGAGCGGCGGGCGTGTCGCGCGGCGACGTCTCTCACACACCCCGCCGCCTCTCACCATGCTGTCCACCTCGCGCGCCCCCGCGCGCGCCCCCGCGGCGCCCCGCGGCGCCCGCGTCCGGGCCGCGCCGCGCGCCGCCGTCGCCGACGCGGCCGCGCCCGCCGACAAGCTGCGCATCAAGCTCAAGTCCTACATGTCCGGCCCCATCGTCGAAGCCGCCGCCACCATCAAGGCGGCGGCCGAGGCGACGGGGGCGACGGTGGCGGGGCCGGTGCCGCTGCCGACGCGGTGAGCGGACGGGGGGCGGGGGGGGCGCCGGGCAGTCCCCGGCGCGCCCGCGGCGGGCGCTGGGCGCGGCACGCGCCCGATGGGAGGGCGGCAGAGGCGGGCGGGGCCCGCGCGCGGCGCGCCGCGGCCGGCGGCCGCCCCGGCGTGCCGCGCGCAGGCGGTTCGGCGCCGCGCGCGCGGCCTCCCCCACCCGGCACGCGCATTCCGCGTTGTGGGCCCAGTTGGTGGGCGGTTGGGCGCCAATGCGGGGTGGCGAGCCCGCCCGCGCCACGCGCGTGCGCGGCCGACGCGCACCACCCTCCATTCCCCTCAGCCGCCGTATCTACACCCTGCTCCGCTCGCCGCACGTCAACAAGGACGCGCGGGAGCAGTTTCAGACGCTGACGCACTCGCGCCTGCTCGATGTCTCGGGCGTCACCTCTGACACGATCGACCGCCTCATGCTCGCCGACATCCCCGCTGGTGTCGACGTCGAGATCAAGATCTGAGAGGGAGAGGGCGGCGCGGCGGTGGCGGGCGGCGTTTGGGGGCGGCGGCCGGCGTTTTCATTTTTTGGCCGTGTGACCCGCCGCGCCCCGCGCGCGTTCCTCCTCGTCTCTCAACGCGCCTCCTCCGGGTCGCGGGCGCGGCTTGTTTATTTGGTGGCGGCGGCGCGTCGCGCGGCGGCGCTCAGCGCGCCGCCGTGCCGCGCACGCGCGCAGCAGCGCTCTCGCGCTCTTCTCTTCGTTCCTTCTTCGTCTTCTCTTCTTTCCGTGGGGCACGTAGATCACTTGCCCCACGAGTTACCGTAGAAGCGGTAGTCGAAGACGCGGGCGGAGTAGACCTCCCAGGTCTGGTGGGAGGAGGGAGAGGAGGCGTGGGTGGTTGGCCGGAGGTGTCGCGCGTGCGCGGGGCCTCCCTCTCTCCTCCGTCCCTCGCTCTCCACGCACCTGGAGGTTGAGCGAGACCTGGACGGTGACGGCCTGTGCGGGAGAGAGGGGCGGGAATCGGGTGGGCCGGCTGCGCGCGCGCGCGCGCGCGCTCGCCCACCACGCTCGCGCGCGCCCCACGCACCAGTTTGTTGCCGAAGCTGTCAAACATCGTGAGGCCCATGGGCGGCGACTTCCAGCCCCAGGAGCCGTACGTGGCGGCGTACTGGGGAGGAGGGAAGGGGGGGCGGGGGGGGCGTGTCGGCGGGCGGGGACGGGCGCAGCGCGCCGCCCACCTCGCCCGCGTCCGGCGCGCCGTGTGAGCGCTCACCCGCCGTCGCCACCTCTCAAACATACCCACAAATACTCGTAGCGATCCCAGCGATAGGTGAAGCCGACCGCGGGCGCGCGGTACAGGGGTTGCGGGCCCCACCCGTTGACGCGCGCTTCCCAGTTGTCCAACACGATGGTGACGATCTGGAAAAAGGGTGGAGGAGAGAGTGGATGGTCGATCGCAAGGCCGTGGGCTACCGTCGGCCGCCGGCGGTGGCGGTGGCGCCGACCGGCGGCGCAAAGAAAAAAAACAAACACGTTTTCCTCCCCCCCAAAACACCTCCTACCTGGCTCGAGCCGATCCCGGTAATGGCGGAGAGAATGCCCTGCGATTCCCGCCGCGGGATGGTGTAGATCCCCGCGTTCAGCCAGGTCACACCGTACGACCCCCCCGACGGCCCCGACCCGCCCCACGCGGGCGCGCCGCGCAGCTCGGGCGCCTCCAGCCCGGCATTCGTGCCTTCATTGAACGTTCCCGAAAACGACTTGGAGTCGGCCTGCCTGGCCCCGGACTGAGATTTGGCTTGACCCACGTCGATCGGGACGCCCATGACCAGCCCCTTCCCGGACGGGTCCTCCTGCCGCGCCCCCGTGGTCTTGATCCCGATGTCCTGCGGCGGTAGC
>Ga0315294_10001039_pt1 | contig 29894 bp, 27 predicted proteins | sample YL17G13_40_MG_FD_203626 | JGI IMG/M metagenome (GOLD analysis project Ga0315294, IMG submission 203626) | Sediment microbial communities from Yellowstone Lake, YNP, Wyoming, USA - YL17G13_40 | ecosystem: Environmental > Aquatic > Freshwater > Lake > Sediment | place: USA: Wyoming | collected... | reverse complement strand
CCCAACTCAAGAACCAGATCGACCAGTTGTCCGACCTCTGGGGCAAGGGCGAACTGGAGGGCAAACCCGCCGGCGTCTTCGTCTCCACCGGCAGCCTCCACGGCGGCCAGGAAACCACCCTCCTGACGCTCATGGCGCCCCTGCTGCACCTGGGGTTCATCCTGGTGGGCGTGCCGTACTCGGTGCAGGAACTCTCTACAACGCAGGGCGGCGGGTCTCCGTACGGCCCCGGCCACGTGGCCGGCCCCGACGGCCGGCGCGACATCGACCCGCAGGAAGCCGCCATCTGCCGCGCCCTCGGCAAACGCGTCGCCGAGGTCGCCAAGAGGTTGCGCGGGTAAACGCCCTCTTCAGCCCCCGGTGAATACACGGGGGGCGGCGTGGCGAAGCGTGTCGGACGTTCGGCCCCCCGTGTATTCACGGGGGGCTAAAAAGGCGCCTGTGCCGTTCGCGCCCCCCGTGTATTCACGGGGGGCTAAGTGTTGGGCGCCGACCTGGCATACTCCGCCATCGCCAGGAAATTCGCATCCGGCGTGCCGCGCGGGATCTCGCAGCCGGCGCCCACGATGTAGCGCGGCCCGGCGGCCTTGTGGCATGCGGCCAGCGCGGCACGGACCTTCTCGGGCGTGCTTTCCTTGACGGCCCGCACGGGGTCGAGGTTCCCCAGGAGCGCCGGGCCGGGGCCTATCTGGCGGCGGGCCTGCTCCATCGGCACCAGGAAATCGATGTCGACGATCTCGCACCCCAGCCGCCCGATGGGCTCCAGGATCTTCCCGATGTTGCCGCAGATGTGGAGGCGCACGGGGACGCCCAGGCCGTGGATGCGGTCGACGAGTTGCTTCTCGTAGGGCCAGACGAACTCGCTGTAGATTTGCGGGCCGACGAGCGAAGCGGCGGCGTCGCCTATGCCCACCAGGTCCGCCCCCGCCTCCACCTGACGCCGGGCAAACTGGTACTCCAGTTCCACCACGAAGGCGAACAGGTCGTGCACGAACGCCGGGTTGTCGAAGAAATCGTACATCAGCGTGTTGATGCCCCGCAGGTCCGCCCCCTGGGCGCACGGTCCTTCCACCCAGCCCTCGATGGCGAAGCGGTCGCCCACGCGCTGTCTATAGAGCGCCATGGCCCGGATGCGGTCGCCCATGCGCGGGGTCGTGGCGGGGTCGGGCGCCGTGAGTTTCGCCAGGGCCGCCGCATCGTGCAGCAGGGCGTTGCACTCGTCGATGGCGGGGGGCTGGTCCTGGAAATACTTGATGGTCGCCCCCAGGTCGGCGGCCTCGCGCGCGGGGTCCGAGATGCCCGAGACGTAGTCCAGGCCGAACTTCTCGGCCGTGTGCACCTGGGCCTCGACCAGAACGCGGTGGTCCAGGGCGTAGTCGCGGTACTTCGCCCCGATCTGGTCGGCCGCCAGCATCATGGTGATGGCCATGACGGGCAGGCGGTCCACGGGGCGGCCTTCCATCATCGCCAGGATGCGCTCGCGTGGGGTCATAGGGGGCCCTCCCCAAATTCGTTTAACCGCAGAGAGCGCCGAGAACGCGGAGAAAACAAATCTTGGGTCTTGAAAAACAGGTTCTTCTCCGCGCCCTGTGCGGTCTCCGCCGTGAACGGACGTGCTGATGCTATCGCCCGGTCGCCTGGGCCGCAAGCGTTCGCCGCCGGCCGTCCGGGCCGCCGCAACGCTGCCCCGGTCGGCGGGGTGACCCCGCCCCTGCCGGGGCTTCAAACAAGAAACGACCGTGGGACACTTCGCCCGCCTACCCACGGCTCACGCCGTGGGCTGTTACCTGGCGCCCTTTCAGGGCTGCCAAGCAATGCAGCCACACCCCTGAAAATCCGCTGCCCGATTTGACAAAAGGGCAATTCTGCGGTATGATGGGGGTTGTTGACAGAGAATGGGGCAACCCATGAAGAAATACGCCATAGCGATGATGCTTGTCTTCGGCGGTCTTGTGCCGGGCCTGGCCCAGCCGGCCTTGGCCGAGCAGGCCGACTACGTATTTCACATCAGCATCGACGGCCTCAGGCCCGACGCCATTACGAACCTCGGCGCGGCGGCAGTGCCCAATTTCTACCGCATGCGGACCCAGGGCGCCTTCACCGACAACGCCCGCGCGGACTACTTCTACACCGAGACGCTCCAGAACCACGTCACGGAGTTGACTGCGCGCGGCGTGAAGGACCCCTATGGAAACGTCGGGCCCACCTACTCGGGACACGACTGGACGGGGAACTCGACGCCGCCTGTCGGGGCGACCCTCGCGACCAACAAGGGCGCCTACGTGGCCGGTGCGTTCGACGTCGCCGACGCCGCCGGCCTGAACACCGGGCTGTACGCTACCAAGACGAAGTTCTCGCTCTTCACCCAGTCCTGGCCGACGTATATTGACCATTACAGCATCGTCAACTATGACTCCCCAACGGTCATGACCCAGATGAAAAACGACATCGCCGCCCAGGCCCAAGGCTACACGTTCCTGCACCTATACAATCCCGACAAGGAAGGGCACGATCACGGCTGGATGGGCACGGAATACCTGAACTCCATCAAGACGGTGGACGGCTACCTGGGCGAGATCTTCGCGTTGATCGCCACGAACCCGGCCTACACGGGCAACACGGCCATCGTCCTGACGGCCGACCACGGGGGCACCGGCACCGGCCATGGCACAGAGACCGTCCTCGAAAACTACAGGGTTCCCTTCTACGTCTGGGGCCCTGGCGTGACGGCCGGCGCCGACCTGTATGCCCTGAACCCGACAACCCGCACGGCCCCCGGGACGGCTCGGCCGACCTACTATGCGGCCGGCCAACCCATTCACAACGGCGAGGCCAGCAACCTGGCCCTTGACCTCCTGGGCCTGGGCCCGATCCCCGGTTCGAGCCTTGATTCGCTGCAGAACTTGGCGGTCCCCGAGCCGGCCACGCTGGGCCTCTTGGCCCTGGGCGGCCTGTTGGCCCTGAGGCGGCGGGGGCGGTTGTTCGACGGCGGCGCAAGATCACGGGTTGCAAGCAACCCGTGGCACGTGTAGATGCGGTTGTCTCTTTCATGTGCCGCGGCCCGCCTGGGCGGGCCGTAATGAACGCCGAGGTTCCTACCCCGGCGCCCCAGGGGGAGTACCCGCCTGCCGCGCGCGGCACAAGTATTCCGTCACAATTGAATCTGCGGGTGCCACGGCTGCGCAGTTTGCAGCCGTGCATCCCAGCCGACGACCACGGCTGCACAAGGCGCAGCCGTGGCACCCGCGTAATCAAAGTTGCCGGAATACTAGGCTCCGTTGCGTCGCCGCAGCCCGCAAGCCGTCGCCCAGACCTGGGCGGCGAGGATACACGCCGCGCCGGCAATCTGGATGGCCGTCAGCCTGTCCCCGGCCAGCCAGTATCCGAAGAGGGCGGCAAAAACCGGCTCCATCGTCAGGATGATGGCCGTGCCGGCCGCCGAGAGACGCTGCTGCACCAGCGTCTGAATGTAGAAAGCAAGCGCCGAAGCCACGATGCCCGTCAGGAGCAGGCTGAGCCAGACCTGCCCCGAGGGCTGGGCCATCGGCTCAACGAACGGCCACGCCGCCCCGAAGAGCACGGCCGCCGCCAGCATCTGGCCGAGCGCCAGGACCAGGGCGTCGTGCTCGCGGGCGTAGCGGGACAACAGCGCGATGTGGAGTCCGAACGCGGCGGCGCACCCGAGCGTCAGGAAGTCGCCGGCCCTGAACTCCCCCGGCACCTGCCCGGTCAGGAGCACCAGGCCGATCAGGCTGATGGCCACGGAGACCAGAAGGGTCCAATCCAGGCGGACGCGGAAGAACGCCCCGGCGCTGATCGGCGCGAACACGACGAAGAGGCCCGTGATGAGGCCGGAATGGGTCGGCGTGGTGTACTGGAGGCCAAAGGTCTGGAGCAGGTAACCTGCGGCCATCGCCACGCCAATCCCGGCCCCCGCCCGCAGCGTCCGCCACGTCGCCCGCTTCAGGCAGATGGACCCCAACGCGGCAGCCGCAATCGCGAACCGGATGGCCAGGAAGCCCATGACGCCATACGCCGCCGTGGCATCCTTCACGACCACGAAGGTCCAGCCCCAGATCGCCGTGACCCCGATCAGGAGCACCGTCAGAAGAATCCGTTTCACACACACCGCCTCCGGCCGGGGTCAGAGCGTCAGATCGGTTCCAAGGTTCAGACGTTCCGCCCCGGCCAGGACCTGGTTGGCCGCCGCTATATCCTGCACGGCCACCCCCACCGACTTGAAGAGGGTGACCTGCTCCGGAGACTCCCGCCCTTTCTTAAGGCCGGCGATGATCTCCCCCAGTTCTGCGTAGATGTGGTCCTTCTCGATCAGGCCCTGCTCCATCGGGATGATCAGGTCCCCCGCCTCGGCGAGCGCGGCCGGGCGGTGGTCCACCACCACGCGGGCGCGCCGGACCGTCTCGGCGGGGATCTCGCGGACCGTGGGCTTGTAGGAGCCGACGGCGTTGATGTGCGTTCCCGGGGCGACGTCGCGGTCCGCAAACACCGGCTCGACCGAGGTGGTCGCCGTGCATACGATGTCGGCGCCGGCCAGTGCCTCGGCGGGAGACCGGGCGGCCAGAACCGCAATGCCGAGCCGCGGCGCCATCTCCCTGGCCAGGGCCTCGGCCCGCCCGGCGCTGGGGTCGAAGATCATGGCCCGCCGGATCGGGCGCACCACGCACACGGCCTCCAGTTGAGTTTGGGCCTGGGGCCCCGCCCCGAAGATGGCCGCGACGTTTGCGTCGGGGCGCGCCAGAAGGTCCGTAGCCGCCCCCGATGCGGCCCCCGTCCTGATGGCCGTGAGCGAGGTCCCGTCCATGACGGCAAGGGGACTGCCGGTGGCCGCATCCAGCACGATCACGAGGGCCTGGATCCGCGGAAGCCCCCGGGCCACGTTGTCGCCGAAGAGCGTCACGATCTTCAGGCCCATCCTGCGGGTGGCGGGAACGTAGGCCGGCATGAAGAGCGCGTCGCCGGGCGGCGACGCCACCGCGATGTGGGTCCGAGGGGGCACCACCGCCTCGCCCGCCGAAATCTGCCGGAAGGCCTCCTTCATGGCCTCCACGGCATCTCGCATGGGCAAGGCCCTGGCGACATCTTGGCCGGAAAGGAAGCGCAGCCTGCGTTCCATCAGGGCTTCTCCCGGGGTCCGCGGCCTTCCTGTCGCAAGAGCCGCATGGCCCTTGCCGAGGGCGTCGCGGCCAAGCCGCCCAGGGCGGTGCAGCGGAGTTCGTCGGGAAGCATCTTCCCCACGGCGTAGACCGCATCAAGGGTCTCGTCCAGCGGAACCGGGTTGGCGTAACCACCGAGGACCAGGTCGGCACACACGAAGGCGCTGGAGGCCGCCACGGCGTTGCGCGTGTGACACGGGATCTCAACGATCCCCTGCACGAGATCGCACACGGACCCCATGGTGTTCTGGAACGCGATGGCGGCGGCATCGGCGGCCTGAGCCGCGCTGCCGCCTGCGGCATCCACCACGGCGGCGGCCGCCATCGCGCCGGCCGCGCCGATCTCGACCTGGCACCCGGCGACCTCGGCCGCAAAGGTGGCCCGGTTCGCCACCACCACGCCCACGGCCCCCGCCGCGAGGAGCGCGAGCGCGGCCTTCTCGCGGTCAAGCCCCTTCTCCTCCGCCAGCGTCACGAGCACCGCGGGGATCACGCCCGCCGATCCGCCCGTGGGCGCGGCACACACGACGCCCATGGCGCTGTTGACGTGCATGGCGGCCAGGGCCCGCGCGGCCGCGCGGGTGTGCAGCCCCCCAACGGCGAGGCGACCCTCGGCCTCCGCCGCATAGACCTTGCCCGCGCTCGGGGCAAGCAGTTGCATGCCGGCGAGCGCCGGGTCCAGCCCGCGCTCGACAGCGCGGCTCATGACGTCGAGCCGCCGCATCGCCTCCGTGAGGATCTGGCTCTTCGGGAGGCCGAGCAGGGCCGCCTCGTATTCCAGCGCCGCCCGGCCCAGCGACAGGTCGCGGTCGTGGGCGAGGAAAACCATCTCCTGGGCGCTCGCCCATAGCGGCGCCCCGCGCTGGACGAAGAAGACCGGGTCCGACGCCCAGAGCCTGCGTACCCCGACAAGCGCCGCAATCTGGCGCCGAACGTCTTGCGGCAATGGCTTGCGCCGCCGCACGCAGAACAGCGTAACGCCCTGGCGCCCCACGCGAGCCGCTTCGCCCATCGCGGCCCCGTCGCGCGAGAGCATCTCCAGCGCCTGGGCCTGGGCACCTGGCTCCACCTCGACGGCCACCTCGTACGCGTCGCCCGTGAGGTGCACCGGCCAGTCGCCCAGCCGGACGAACTCCACGGCCCCGCCGCCGATGGAATGGGCTCGTGCCATCAGTTCGCGGCCGTCGGCCGCCGCCAGATGGATGTCCACCGCGTTCGGATGGTCGGCCCGTTCCAACCTCCGGATCGCGAAAGTCACGTCCAAGCCGGACGCGGCCGCCGCCTTCAAGGCGTCGGCGAACCGGTCGTCCGTAATGGACCAGCCCATGAGGCCTGCGGCAAAGGCCAGGTCCGCCCCCTGCCGCTGGTAGCACTTGCCGTAGGACCCGTCTGGGTCAAACGTGATATCGGCCCTCGCGGGCGCGCCGCCGAGCAGCGACCGCGCGATGGCCCCGATGTGAAACGCCCCGGCCGTGTGGGAACTGGACGGCCCGCGCATGACCGGCCCGATGACGTGGTTGAAGATACTGGCTGCCTTCATGGATCGCCCCCGACTCGCCCCGACTTCGGGCACCGGATTACCGGGCTACGGTAACGTCTGACAGCGCAGGTGTCAAACCTCTGGCCGACACCGGCCGGGCCTCGTGATTCCTGGTGCGTGCGACCCGGCGAGCGGATAGAATGTCGGCGACCCTCGCTCCCACAGGATGGCAAGGCCGATGGCTGCCGTGGCCATAGAACCCGCTTCAAAGGAGCATCCCATGCCATGCACGCATTCGCACTTCACCGGCAAACCGGCGGCAATCCTCGCGCTCCTGCGTCGACGGGCGGTGTTTCTCAGTCTTGCCCTCTTGCCGTGCGCCGGAGCCGCCGACGTTGCCCTCGCGCAGCAGGCCGCGCCTGCCGCCTCCATCCGCACCCGGATGACGGAAGAGGAAGCCCGGCAGTGGTACGACCGACAGCCCTGGCTGATGGGCTGCAACTTCGTGCCCAGTACCGCCGTGAACGATACCGAGATGTGGCAGGCCGAGACCTTTGATCCCAAGACCATCGACCGTGAACTGGCCTGGGCCGAAGGGCTCGGCTACAACTCCTGCCGGGTCTTCATCCAATACATCGTTTGGAAACAGGACCCCAAGGGCCTCAAGGACCGCTTCGGCCAATTTCTGTCAATCGCCGACAAACACCGGATCAGCGTCATGCCGGTCCTCTTCGATGATTGCGCCTTCGACGGCGGCCGCGACCCCTATCCCGGCAAACAAGAGGATCCGGTGCCGGGCGCGTCCAACGCCCGCTGGGTGCCCAGCCCCGGTTTGAGGCTCGTGACGGACAAGTCGGCGTGGCCCGAGTTGGAGAAGTATGTCAAGGACATGGTCGGCAGTTTCAGGAACGACAAGCGCATTGTGCTCTGGGACCTTTACAACGAACCCGGCAACTCCGGGATGGGCAACAAGAGCCTGCCGCTCGTCGAGGCGGTGTTCGATTGGGCGCGCCAAGCCAAACCCTCTCAGCCTTTGACCGTCGGCGTGTGGGGCGGCACAAAGGAACTCAGCGATAAGCAGATCGAGCTCTCGGATGTGATCAGTTTTCATTTCTACGGCAACAATGCTGGTATGCAAAAGCGCATCGCCGATCTCAAGAAGTTCGGCAGGCCGGTTCTCTGCACCGAATGGATGGCGCGGACGATGGGCAGCAAGTATGAGACTGAACTGCCTCTGCTCGGGCAGGAGAAAGTCGGCTGCTACAACTGGGGCCTCGTCAATGGCCGCACCCAGTGCCAGTATCCGTGGGGCTCGCCGAAGGATGCACCCGAGCCGAAAGTGTGGTTCCACGATCTGCTGCGGCGGGACGGCTCGCCCAAGAACCCGGACGAGGTGGCGTTTATCCGCAAGTTCACCGACGCCCCCGGCACAAACCGCCTCAAGCCGCTCTTCGACTTTCCGGTTCGTGACACCAGCATCTGCGTCGGCCCGGACGAGACCTACTATCTTGCAGGCACCACCGGCGCTCCCACGTGGTGGAAAACCAACGAGGGTATCCGGATGTGGAAATCCAGGGATCTGAAGACCTGGGAACCGCTGGGCCTCGTCTGGTCGTTCGAAAAAGACATGACGTGGCAGAAGAAGCGGGGAGAGAATCAGGCCATCTGGGCGCCGGAAATTCACTACTTCAACAAGACGTTCTGGATCGCCTACTGCGTGAACTACCGGGGCACCGGCATCCTCAAGAGTTCCACCGGCAAACCCGAAGGGCCCTATGTGGATATCAAACCCGACGGCCCGCTGACCGGCGAGATAGACGCTTCACTCTTCCGCGACGATGACGGCAAGGTATATTTCGTCTACCAGAACGGCAAGATCGCGCGCCTGAAAGACGACATGAGCGGTTTGGCCGAGAAGTCCAGGCTCCTGAAACCCGCCAACGCCGCCCACGTCGGCTTTGAGGGGGCGTTCCTCTTCAAGGCGAACAACCGCTATTACCTGTCTTGCGCGGACTTTACGGACGGCCGCTACCACTGCTACGTCGCCAGTTCCAAGGATCTCTACGGTCCCTACGGCGACCGCTATCTGGCGGTCCCGCATGGCGGGCACAATATGTTCTTCATGGATAAGGATGGTAACTGGTGGAGCACGTTCTTCGGCCACGACGGCGATGCCCCGTTCCGAGAGAAGCCGGGCCTGTTGCGCATCGAGTTCGGCCTCGACGGGGAGCCCAGGCCGGCGCCCATCAGATAGAATCGCGGTACAACAATCGGGGAATGAAATCTCTTTTGACACACGGGACGTGGCCAGAACGGGTGCCGGCCCAAATGCCCGGCAGGGTCGCTTGGGAGGTTGCCATGGCTTTGAAAGCAAGAAGTTTGGTTGGACTCATTGCCGCCGGAACTTTGCTGGCGACGGTCGCCTGGGCGACCCAGTTCGATCCGGGAGGCTGGCAGAAGACTACCGCAATCCCGGATGCCAAGACGCACCTCGTTCCCCGGACCTGGACACTCGACAAGTACCCCGATGCGCCAACCCTGACACCGCACTCCAAAGTGACGCTCTTGGACCAGGATGGGCCGGGCGTCGTGACTAACATCCACGTGTCCAACTACGCTGGTGGTGATGCCGGCCAACTCCTCCTGCGGGTCTGGTATGATCGCCAGGACAAGCCCGCCATCGACATGCCGCTGATGGACTTCCTGGGCGACATCCAGGCGGCGGCAAAGCCGTTTCACACCCTCTATTTCTCGCGGGTTCGCGCCTCCCACAACTTCCGGCTCCCCATGCCGTTTCAGAAGCACATTCGGATCGAAGTGGAGAATCCGACCGACCGCTACCTCATGGGATACATGGAGGTTCAGTGGGATGAGGTCAAGGCTCTCCCGAAAGATTCCGGCTATCTGAGGGTCGTGTATCGGCAAGGGACTTTCAAGTTTCCCCACGAAGAACTGGTGCTGTGCGACATCCAATCACCGGGCAGCATCGTCGCCCATTCGCTCCAGTTGGAAGGCGATCATCCATCGTGTGCCAACGGCCAGGGAATCTGCGAGGCGAACCACGAAATCTACCTGGACGGCGACAAGGAGCCGACCTACGAGAGCCTCGGATGCGAGGATTTCTACGGTCACTCCTGGGGTTTCCAGGGAATCGAATCGGACTTTTATTCAGCCATCGTCCGTCACGAGAGAACGCCTCAAGGCGGAACCCTTGTCGCAATGGTCCGCACACGCGACACGGACAAGATCACGTTCAAGAAATCCTGCGTGATCCGCCTGACCTACAAGCACGACCTGGGTGAGCCCTACAACCCCGGCACCCGGAAGGGCAAGGCCCCCGCGCTCCAGCCCTTTGTCGGAGGCAAGAGCCTCGACGTACCGTACCGCAGTTGCGTCTATTACTACGCGGCCCCGTGATCGGCAACGGCGGGTGCCGCGCATCCCGGCACGACACGCGGCACGCCGTTTGGCTATCCGCTGTGGGAGGTTGGCGTCTATCAGTGAAACCACTGATTGAAAAATGAGGAGAGCAAAATGAAACTGGCAGCCATCACGTTCTCAGGCATCATCGCACTCGCTGTTGCCGCTCACGCCACCGAGTTTCACGTTGCCCCGAGCGGCAAGGACTCCAACCCCGGCACGCAGGCGGCCCGACTCTGCACGATCCAACGCGCCGCCGACCTTGCGCAGCCGGGCGACGTCATCACCGTGCATGAAGGCGTTTACCGCGAACGCATCGCCCCGCCGCGCGGGGGCGAATCCGACGCGAAGCGCATCGTCTATCAAGCCGCACCGGGCGAGAAGGTCGAGATCAAGGGGTCGGAAGTCGCTCGGAACTGGGTGAAGATTCAGGACGATGTCTGGAAAGTGACCATTCCCAATTCGTTCTTCGGCCGCTTCAATCCCTACAGCGACCTCATCCGCGGCGACTGGTTCAATGCCAGGGGCCGCCAGCATCACACCGGCGCCGTCTATCTCAACGGCGAATGGCTGGCCGAGGCGCGCAAACTGGACGACGTCCTCAAACCCGTGGGAGCCACCCCGCTTTGGTTTGGTGAGGTGGACAAGGAGAACACCACGATCTGGGCGCAGTTCAAGGGCGTCAATCCCAATGAGCAGCGGGTGGAGATCAACGTGCGGCGAACGGTTTTCTACCCGGAAAAGCCGGGCATGAACTACATCACCGTGCGCGGGTTCGCGCTGCGCCATGCGGCCACGCCGTGGGCGCCGCCCACAGCCGAACAGGTCGGCCTGGTCGGCACGCACTGGAGCAAAGGCTGGATCATCGAGAACAACGTGATCAGCCACTCGGTTTGTTCGGGAATCGCGCTGGGAAAATACGGCGACGAGTGGGATAACCAGTCGGCCAATTCGGCCGAGGGCTACGTCAAGACCATCGAGCGAGCCCTCAAGAACGGCTGGAACAAGGAGACCATCGGCCACCACATCGTCCGCAACAACACCCTTTCGCACTGCGAACAGGCGGGCATCGTCGGCAGCCTGGGTGCCGCGTTCAGCACCGTGACCGGCAACACCATCCATGACATCCATGTCCGGCAGTTGTTCTCAGGCGCGGAGATGGCGGGCATCAAGTTCCACGCCGCCATCGATGTCGAGATCAGCCGGAATCACATCTACCGGACCTGCCGGGGACTCTGGTTGGACTGGATGGCGCAGGGCACGCGCGTGACCGCCAATCTCTTCCACGAAAATCAAAACGAAGACTTGTTCGTCGAAGTGAATCACGGCCCGTTTCTGGTGGACGACAACATCTTCCTCTCCCCGACAGCGGTGCTCGACATGTCGGAAGGCGGCGCCTATGCCCACAACCTGATGGCGGGCCGCATCCTGCTTCGACCCGAATTGAGGCGCTCGACGCCGTTCCACAAGCCGCACTCCACGGAGGTCGCGGGTCTCCGCAACATCCCGGGCGGCGACGACCGCTACTACAACAACCTGTTCGTGGAGCGCGCCGATCTGGGACAATACGACGGGGCCCGATCGCCTATGTGGATGGACGGCAATGTGTTTGCGAAAGGCGCCAAGCCGTCCAAGCACGAAAAAGATCCGCTCGTCAGGCCGGAGTTCGATCCGGCGCTCAAACTCGTCGAGAAGGCCGACGGCTTCCACCTGGAAGTCACGTTCGACAAGGCCTGGGCCGGCGAAAGGACACGCAAACTCGTGACCACCGAACGGCTGGGCAGGGCGGCCCTCCCCCATCTGCCCTACGAACGCCCCGATGGCACGCCGATTCGCGTTGACACCGACTATTTCGGCAAGAGCAGAAATGAAACGAATCCAACACCGGGGCCGTTCGAGAATACCGGAACCGGTCCGCTCGTGCTCAAGGTCTGGTGATAGAAAGAAGACAACCATGAAGCGTCTGATTCTCGCCCTCTTCGCCCTGCTGCTGGCCCCGCCGGCCGTGCTGCACGCCGCCGAAACGCAGGCGAAACAGGACGCGCGGCTGCGGCGTGACGAAAAAGCGAGAGAGGCGTTTCGCTCGCGCGGGGATGGTGGGCGCTACAGGACTTGAACACCCCCTCTGGCGCGCCAAAAACGCGGAAAGTTGGCGAAGCGGCGCTAAAAGCGGCGCACTTTGCGGCCCCGCCGGCCCTGCCGCCCGACGTGGCGGACCTGGCCCGCCAGTTGGCCGATCTGCCGCCCGACGTGCGGGCGGCGCTTGCGGCCCTCTTGCAGAACGCCCCGTCAACGGTTGCAGATTCCGCAAGCGGCAAGTAGAATCACGAAATGGGTAGCCCCGCGACGGTGGGGCTTGCGGCCGACCGGGGCCGGGGTTCCCGTCCTTGCCCTGGACCCGGCGGCCGGCCCGAAGAAAGGACGGACCATGCCTAAGCAATCGTCCGAAGAACGGCAAGTGGCCGACCTTGCCAAACTTGTGCGGGAGATCGTGCGCGACCTTGCAGTTGGCATCCCGCCAATGAACCTGTCCGGGCCGTTCGACAAGGCTTTCAACCTGTGCATCAGGGTTAAGCACGTTGCCGAGTGTCTGGCTCGACGGCCCGCTCCAACGGGGCTGCGGATTCCCCCCCCCGACGTGCAGACCGCGCGCGTGATGGCCGTCCTTGGGTGGATGCTGGTGATACAACTGCGCGGCAGGAAAGGCCACGGGGCGGCAGCCGACGATCTCCTCAAACTCAGGGTGCTTGCGGACAGTCTGGACGGGGGAAAAGCCCCAGGCGGTGCCGGCAAAGAGGAAGCGGGCAGGACGGCCGCCGAACTGAGTCAAGAGGCCCTGGCAATTGGCGCATTTGTGGATCATCCCGGCTGGACGAATAAACAGATCGCCAAGGCGGCCGGCTGCAACCCCAAGTCACTCTACCGCTGGGAGTTGTTCAAGTCGGCAAGGGCGGTTATGCGGGAAGGCAAGGGCGAACTCCCCAAGGGCGCGAAGTCCAAGGACGGCGAACTTGAAGCCTACTCCGAGAACCCAAAAGGTGAATCCCGGTTCAAGGATTACGAGTAACATCCCCATTGGCACGGTTACCATTTCGGTTACCGTCCACATCACTTTCGGCCAATGAATTCGGGCATTTCCGCATAAAGTAGCGCTACCTTGCTGTTACCTGGCGCATTCTGGGAAGGGGTGCTAACTTTGGAGGTGGCCGATGCTCAAGACCGGACCCGGATCAAGGGAGGCCCTCGATAGCCCCGCGGCCTGGTTCGCTGTCCTGGAGCGCGCCAGACAGGACCGGGACTATCGGCGGGCGGCCCAGGCGCTTCAGGAACTGGACCGCTTGGGCGTCCGCGTCAAGTACCGCCGCCGGCCAAGCGCGCCCGGAGGGCAAACCCATGCCTGACACCGCGACCCTTGCCGAGCCGCTGCTTTTGACGGTCCCCGAAACCGCCCGGGCGCTTTCGATCTGCGCGAAAACGCTTTGGGCGCTGACAAAATCCGGCCAGTTGCCGGCCTGCCGAATCGGCCGCGCCGTCAGATATTCGCGCGAAGATATAGTGCGCTTTATCGAGCGCGCCAAGTCGGGCGCACCCCTGGAGGCCCGCCCATGACCCCCGACGCCGCGACCGACGCCCTACCCGCCGTGCCGCCTGCTGCCGCCCCCGTGCCGCCCGTCACCCCGCCTGCCGTGGCGCCGCCCCCGCCTGTTGGCCCCGCGCCGCCCGACGCCGAACGGCAGGCCGCCCCGTTGCCGGCCGCCGCGCCGCCTGCGAATCGTCAACGGTTCGACCTGGAGCCGTTGACCTTGACGCCGCCGCACGACGTGGAGATCGAGCAAGCCGTTTTGGGAGCCATGCTTCAGGATCAGGATGCCATGCGTGTCGGCTTGCGAGAACTGCTCCCCGGCGATTTCGCCGACCCGGTGCATGGCGGGCTTTTTCACGTTCTGGTGGATGTAACCCAAAACAGGGAGTCGGACGAACCGCCGCTCGACTTCGGGCGCCTGATGAACATCCTGCGGACCGTCGCCCCGGACTTGCTTGAATTGCTCGGCGGGCAGTCGGGAATCCTCGGCCTATGTGATATCGCGCCGTGTCCGGGGAATGTTCACTACTACGCGAAGATCATCCGCGCCCTGGCGGCCCGACGCCGGATGATGCAGGCGGCCCAAGAGGTGATGCGAACGGCGGCGGACCCGCGAACGGACCCGGCAAGCCTGGCGGTCCTGGCGCAAGCCGTTGCCGATGCCGCCAAACCGATCGCGCGGCACGTGGAACCCAAGACCCTGCGGCAACTTCGGACGGCCTATCCGGTCCTGCGGCCTGCCGTGCTTCACGGGTTGCTGCGCGAAGGGGAGACGCTAAACGTGATCGCACCGAGCAAAGGCGGCAAGTCCTGGCTGACCTGCGGTCTGGCCGTTACGGTGGCGGCGGGGCCGTCCTGGCTTGACCGTTTTCCGGTAGAGCGCGGCGCCGTGCTCATTGTCGATAATGAACTGCATCCCGAAACGGTTTCCGACCGGCTGCTGCGCGTGGCTGAGGCACGGGGCATCGCCTTTGAGGACGTGGCCGACCGCATTACCGTACTCAACTTGCGGGGACACTTGACCGACCTGTACGGCCTGCGGCCATTGTTTGATTCGTTTCAGGCGGGCCGGTTCAAGATTCTGATAATTGACAGCCTGTATCGGCTGTTGCCGGCGGGAGCCGACGAGAACTCAAATTGCGATATGATGCACATCTACAATGCCCTGGACACCTTGGCCGACCGCCTGAAGTGCGCGATCGTGGCTATTCACCATTCCTCAAAGGGCTGGCAAGGCGACAAGGCCATTACCGATGTCGGGTCCGGTGCGGGATCAATTTCCCGCGCCGTGGACGGTCACCTTATCCTTCGGCCGCACAAGGAAAAGGACGCCTTTGTCTTAGAGGCCGCCGTGCGGAACTGGCCGCCGGTGGAGCCTTTCTGCCTTCGCTGGCTGTGCCCGCTGTTCACCCCTGACAGTACCCTTGACCCGGCCGACCTGCGGCGGGGCGGTAGGCTCAAAGCCGACGACAAACCTGTCAAGTCCTGGACCCCGGAAACCTTCACGTCCGACTTTGCGGGGCCGGACCCCCGCCCAAAGGCCGCGATCCTGGTGGCGGCCAAGGCAGGGGGCCTGAGCGAGCGGCAGGCCAAGAACCTTCTGGAGGCCGCCGAGAGCCGGGGCCTGCTCTTTCGGTGGAGTTTTGAGGACCGGCGAAAGGTGTTTTGCGCGACCGTGCCTCAGCCTGAACTGACCCCGGAAACCGACCGATGACCGGCAAACTATATATCGCGCGCACCCCCCACACCCCCCGGAAGTGTGCGAGACACTTTCCGGGTAGGGGTTTTGTGCGCGCGCGATATATATCACCTGGCAACCTGTTGCACGGCGCGGCTGAAACCGTAACATGTGGTACTGAAACGTAACATGCGGCACAGAAAGAACTTATGAGGAATTGGCCAGACAGCAGCGGCAAGCCGACACCCGCCGGTAGGGGGCTTTCTCCGGCGAACACACGGCTTTCGGACGCTGCGGCCTGTGTTCCGGGTCGCGTTGCCGACGCCGTGGCGGTCCTGGGCGGTCCTGGCGATCCTGGTGGCCTACCTGGGGCCGCTGGTGGACGGCCTGGGGCCGCTGGTGGGCGGCCTGAGCATCCTCGCGCGGCTCGTATCCTCAAGGCCGTCGATGCCTTCATGGCAGGCAAGGCGGCAGGTTCAGGCCGGGCAAGGCGAGAAAGCGGACCCCGTGCGCCCGAAACTGCGCCGCCTGTGGGGGGATCGCTGTTTTCAGGGTGCGGTGCGGGGTGTTCAAGTCCCTGTGGGACTACACAGGCGCCGGGGGCCGGTGGTCGCCACCTCGCGGGCCTGGGCGGGCAACACCCTGGCACTACGGCCGCCGCAAGCGGGCAGGCGGACGGGCGGCGGACGGGGGCAGGGCAGCGCGAGCGAGACACCCGTCAACCCCCCAAGCCTGCCGGTGTCGAGCGCTGATAGGGGTCTCAGTAGTTCTGATGCCCCTGGGACTTATATGGAGCAACTTGCATAAGAAGGAGATTGGCAATGGCCGAGCGGGATGAGAACACCTGCCGCAAGGACCTGCTGCCGACGGAGGCCGTCGCCCTGGGCGCGGCCATCGAGGCGGTCGAGAGCAAGGCGGCCAAGCAGCGACAGGCGGTGGCGGGACCGAGCACGGGCAAGGGCAAGAAGCGGAGCGCTTGTGGCAAGTTGCCACAAGCGGTCAAGGGCAAGACCCGGGAGAAGGTCGCCGCTGCCGTGGGCATGAAGGCCCGGACTTACGAGAAGGAGGTTTGACGATGGCCGAACACGAGTTGGCCGAGACTGACGGCGGCGCCCCGGTTCCTGGGCTGCCGCTGACGCCGCGCGAACTCAAGTTTTGCGAAGCGTTTGGGAATCCAGAAAGTGAGACTTTTGGCAGAGCGACGGCGAGTGCAGCGGCGGCTGGGTTCATTCAGCCGCGCAGCGCGGGTTGGAAACTCAGGCGTAGGCGCAGAGTTATCGACAAATTGCAAGAATATCATGCGGCGGTGCGCGTGGAGATCGGGAAAGTTCTTTTCGACCTTGAAACCGAGCGCCTGCAAGCCCTCGCAAAAGGCGACATTGCAACCGCCGTCCGTGCCAGCGAGTTGCAAGGAAAGCACCTGGCCATGTTCACGGACAAGGTGGCGGTGGACGATACTTACGTCCATGTGTACGACGAGCGCCTGGCGGTGGAGGCTCGACGGATTACGGCCGTCCTTTTGCTGAACCCTGGCCTGGGCTTGCCGCCTGACGTGCCGCAACTTCCTGCGGCGGTAGAGGCGATCCCTGCGCCACCGCCGGCCAGAGCGACACCGGAACAAATCGAACGTGCACAAGCGCCGCGCGAGCGGCAAGAAAGGACTGACCAAAATGAAAAGTTACCCCGTACCGAGTGACCCGGCCGGTATGACGTCGGAGGAGGCAGGCGCGGTCCTGCGACAGATGTACGCGGACGGTTTGGAGCATCCGCTTTTCGATCAAAATCATCCGCAACATCGGGACTACGTGGCCTACTCCACGCGGTTGCGCCGGCTCATTATCCAGGACGAAAGTGATCAACAGGATGCGCTCCAGGCGCAGAAACTTGAGGATGCGTGCGAGGTAACTGGCGATCTGTCCTCGACGGAATGTTTGGCTCGCGGCAAGGCGCTGCTGAAAACGAAAGGCTTTCTTGACGGCACTATGCCAGAGGCGGAGCGCGCGGAACTGAAAAGGCAAATTGACTCCCTGTTCCTTGTTGGTTGTCAAGAACCTGAACCTGAACCGAGTACCGAAGAAATGGAGAACTCCGATGACCTGTGACCTGAAAATGAGTCTTGCAGTTGCGGCCGAAAAGTCAATCCGGCCTCTGGCCGAGACCGTGCGGAAATTGACCGGGCAGTTGGCACACTTGCGCCAGCGGCTTGAAACTGAGCGCGGAAACGTTGGAAAGCGCGAGGCCGACTTGGAAAGTCTGAAAGCGGCGGCTTCGTCGTATCTGGCGGAAAATACGTTCCCTACGTTCAAGGTTCGACTGAAGCGCGCAACGGAAAACTTGTCGGCTGCGCGGGAAAGCGTGGTGCTTTTTGAGACCGACCTGATCCCGCGCACGGAGAAGGGGCTTCAAGAAGCGCATGAGAAACTGGCTCAGGCGTTTACGGCCACGTGCGCGGCGGCACGAGCCGACTGCGAAGCGTCGATGGCGGAAAAGTTGGGCGCGATCGTTGCCGAACACGATGCGTTTATGGCCGCAATCGCGGACCTCGGCAAAGACTTCGGCACGGCCTACCACGGCAAACCGCCAGTGATTTACAGTCCCCGCCTTGACGAAGTGCGGCACACCTTGACCGGCCGTCGCTGGCTGACATTCTTGCACGCCCCTGCCGTGGCCGTCCCTGCCGCCCCTGTGCCTGCTGCCACAGGCCCGGCCGCTGCGGTTCCTGCAAGGCCAGTGTCCGCAGAATCGACGGCGACCGCCGCCGTAGGGGAATCGGCCACGGGTGGAGGTCCGCTGCCGCCAGAGGCCGCCGTAGTGCGTCAAACAGAGGCCGCCGACCCCCTCGGTGCGCGGGCAAGGGCTCTACGGTTGCGGCCCCCCGTGGTCGAAACGCCGCAAGAGCCTGCGCCAGAGGCCCTACAAGCCCCGCCGACGGACGATCTTGACACCCTGGACGTGGACGGCCCGGACCTGGACGCCGCCGACGCCGATCAGGGCGAAGTCGATGACGCGCCGGACGATGGCGACCTGGCCGAAGTGCCGCCGGCTGACGGGTGAAAAGATATTCCGGAAATCGCGGCGGATTTTAGTTGACAAGCATCATATTGCGGGCTAGGATACCGTTATGAGCAGGCAGCGGCAAAAGGTGACTGACGCGGTGCGGCGGGCGATTCAAGAATCCGGGGTGTCCCGGTATCGCATCTGCGGGGCAGCGGGCATTGACAAGGCTTCGATCAGCCGCTTCATGGCGGGCAAGACGGGCTTGACGTTGGCGACCCTTGACGCCCTGGCCGACGTGCTGGGGCTTGACGTGGTGGCGCGCGGGCCGGTGAAAGTATCTCCGCCGGCGAAGCGCGGGCCGAAACCCAAGAAAGGACGGTGAACCGTGGCGAGTATTTCCTGCAACGCAAAGACGGGGCTTCGGATGCTGCTGGTGATCTGCCCTGACGGCAAGCGCCGCCGGCTTCGCTTGGGCAGGGTGACGGCGCGAGAGGCTGAGGATATTCGGCTGCATGTCAGACACCTGGCGGCCTGCCGAAAAACGGGATCGCCCTTGTCGCCAGTTACGGCGGAATGGCTTGGCGCCATACCCGATACGCTGCGGGCCTGGCTGGTGCTGTGTGGGCTGGCCGCAGAACGGGCGCCGGAGCCGATGCCGGAGCCGAAACCGGCCGGGCCGACCTTGGGGGAGTTCCTTGGCGGCTACATGGGCACGAGAGTTGACCTGAAGGAAAGCACGCGCATTGCCCTGGGGCATACTGTCCGATGCTTGACGGAGTTTTTCGGGGGCGACAGGCTCTTGGCGACGATCTCGGCGGGCGACGCCGACGAATGGCGGCAGGGCCTTATCGGCGCCGGCTTGTCGGACAACACGACCCGGCGGCGCTCAGGGGTGGCCAAGCAATTTTTCCGGGCGGCCGTGCGCAAGCGCCTTCTGGCCGAGAATCCCTTTGCGGACCTTGTGGCGACAGTTCACGGCAACCGCAAGCGGCAGTTTACTATCACCCCCGAAATGGCCAAGAGGGTGCTGGACGCCTGCCCGTCCGCAGAATGGCGGCTGATCTTCGCGTTGTGCCGTTGGGGCGGCCTGCGCTGCCCGTCCGAAGTGCTGGCGCTGACCTGGGACGATATTCATTGGGACGCCGACCGCATGACGGTGCACGCCAGCAAGACAGAGCATCACGAGGGCGGCGGCATCCGGCAAGTGCCCTTGTATCCTGAACTGCGGGTTCATCTGCGGGAAGTGTGGGAGCAAGCCGCGCCGGGAACCGTGCACGTGATCAACCGCTACCGGTGCTCGACGCAGAACCTTCGGACGCAACTTTGCCGGATCATCAAGAGGGCGGGATTGACACCCTGGCCGAAACTGTTTGTGAACCTGCGCAGCACGCGGGCAACGGAACTGGTGGACGCCGGATACTCGGCACACAAAGTTTGTCAGTGGATGGGGCATGGGGTGGCTGTGGCGCTGGCGCACTACTGGCAAGATTCTACGGACGATGACTACCGGCAGGCGGCAAAGGGGAGCCGGGAAGCGGCGCAGAAAGCGGCGCAGTACCCTGCGGAATCGTGCTTACCTGAGCGGAAAGCGGAAGTCGCTGACGTCCAGAAAACCCCGGATTTACGGCAGGATTCCGAACTATACGAGAAGGTACATATGAACGAGTGGGCGCTACAGGACTCGAACCTGTGACCTCGTGGGTGTGATCCACGCGCTCTAGCCAACTGAGCTAAGCGCCCACGCGACGCGATGCGCCGAGGCCGGAACTATACCGCGCCCCCGGGCGGCTTTCAAGGGCCAACCGGCCGCCGCCTGGGCCATCGAGACCTAGAGCATCTCACGCCGGCTTGTTTGACAACCCGCAACCCCCTGTTTACGCAGGGGGCTGGTCACGGCGCCCCGGCCCGCCGAGCGATCGGCGGGTCAAAGGCTTGACAATCCCCGCCCCCGGCGCGAGCATACGCATTGCCGCCCGCACCCGTTGACCGTCCAACCACGCGATGTGGCACGGCCGGCCCTTTTGGCTGTGAGCAACTCTGGCGCAAACACCGCGCGGAATGCATATTGTTTAGTGGCGGGTCCCCATGAGGCGTACTACAATCTTATCAACCTGACCGCCGGGGAATCGGCCATGGCCTGGACGTGGAGAAAGACGCGCCTCCTGCTGATGGGCCTTGCCCTTCTCGGTCCCGCGCTGCTGGCCGTTCATCTTCTGTGGCTCCCGGACGTCCCCAGGCTCTCTTGGCAGGCCTCGTACGATCGGGGCACGAGTCTGTCCTCGCACGGGGAACTGCGTCTGGCGCAGTGGCACCTTCAGCGGGCCCTGTGTCAAGTCGAGTCGCTGGGACCCGAGTCGCCCGAACTGGCCGATACGCTCCTTGCCTTGGCCGGTGTGGAAATCAAGCAATCGCGTCTGGCGGAGGCGGAACCGCGTTTACGTCAGGCACTGGCGATCCAGGAGAAGGTCTACGGGGGGGACGGACTCGCCCTCGAAGACGTGCTGATGGACCTAAGCGACATTTACGTGAGACGTGAACAGTGGCGCGAAGCCGCAGGCGTTGTGGAGCGCCTTGTTGCGGTCTGGTCCAGGAACAGGGGGTGGCAGTTGCCCTGCACGCGGATCATGGCGGACTGCTTGGGCATGGTCTATCAGCACTTGGGCGAGTACGAGCGCTGTCGCGCGGTTTACGAATCCATACGCGACAATGTGAGCGACCCGGGTTGGAAACACTACGCCTCCATCAAGTTGATTGAATGCTGCAAGGGCCAGAAGGACTGGGGGGCGGCGGAAGCCGCTGCCCGAAACGCTTTGCAGTTCCTGGGGGAGAACCCTGGTTGCGAAGAAAAGAGGGGCCAGGTTCTTCTTCTGCTGTCGGGTGTCTACGCCGATCAGAAAAAGTACCCGCAGGCACAGGAGGCGGCGAGGACAGCGCTCAACCTGTTTCGCAGTTTCGCGGCTTCGCAAGAGGGGGCCGTGGCTGCATTGGTGGCGTTGGCCTACGCCCAGCGCAGCGCGGGCGCTTTGGCGCAAGCCGTGGCGACGGCCAAGGAGGCGATGGATATCCTGGAGCGGCGTCCCGGTGCAAGTCTCGGGCAGCGAACGGCCGCAAGCGCCATGCTGGGCGGTCTTTACTTGGAGCAAGGCAACTACTCCAAGGCCGTCGAGATTCTCAAGCCGGCGCTGGCAGCCAGCGAGCAAAGCGGGGAGCACGAAGAAGGACTCACCGCCGGCCTGTTCCTGATTCTGGGCGCTGCTTACTTCGGGCAAGAGGACTATTCCCAAGCCGCCCCCTTGTGGTCGCGGGCCATCGAGATGACTGAGAAGGCTTCGAGCGAGACGCCGCCACGGAAGCAAGCCCTCGTGAAGGCGGCCCTGTCGGTCCGCCTTGATGAATATGCCGTGATCCTCCGCAAAGCAGGGCGGCAAGGAGAAGCCGATCAGAAAGCGGCCCGGGCCAAGGCGCTCCGGGAAGAAGTTCTGGACCAGGATGCCCAGGGGCGGCTCTTCGAAGGCATTGAACCCCTTCTACCGCGCTAGCCGTACTGCCCCGGACCTGGTCGACCCGGCGCGGGGATATTAGACGTTGCGCCGCCGGAGCCGCGGCCGGAAGGCGGCGGGTATCTCGTGCCGGGGCGAACGCCCGCCGTCGTGGAACGCACCCGCCACTTCACGGTGGCGGCTCGGTGTGGGAATACGGCAAGGGGGCAACCATGCCTTTCGACATCCATCGCGGCACGAACGTCTCGCACTGGCTCAGCCAGTCGAAGGCCCGCGGGCCGGAGCGCCGGGCGCATTTTACGCGGACCGACGTCCAGCGCCTGGCCGGCCTCGGCCTGGATCACCTCCGCATTCCCATCGACGAAGAGCAGATGTGGACCGAGCGCGGCCAGCGCGAGAACGAGGCGTTTGACCTGCTGGACGCCGCCCTCGACTGGTGCAAGGAAGCCGGCCTGCGGGCCGTCGTGGACCTCCACATCCTGCGCACCCACAGTTTTCCGGCCGGGGAGGAGCCGCGCCTCTTTACCGACTCCGCCGAGGAAGGGCGGTTTGCGGGCCTCTGGCAGGACCTCTCGGCCCACCTCAAGCGCCGGTCCAACGACCTTGTGGCGTACGAACTCCTGAACGAGCCGGTGGCCGCCGACCCGGCCGACTGGAACCGCGTGGCGCGCGCCGCGGTCGAGGCCGTCCGGCGCCTGGAGCCGGAGCGGAAGATCGTCCTGGGGTCGAACCGCTGGAACTCGGCCGCCGCGTTCTGGGACCTCGAGCCGCCCCAGGGCGACCCGCACCTGGTCCTTGCGTTCCACTATTACCGCCCCATGCTCATCACGCATTGCCGGGCCTCCTGGGTGCCCCTGGGCAAGTACGACGGCCCGGTGCATTATCCGGGGCAGCCCATCGGGCCGCACGACTGGGAGAAACTGCCCGGCGAGATGAAGACCCTGCTGGCCGCCGAGAACGCGTTCCATAACGCCTCGGTGATGGAGCGCGACCTGGCCGCGCCGCTGGCCGTCCGGAAGGGCATGCACCTGGGGCTGTACTGCGGCGAGTTCGGCGTCATCCGCAGCGCGCCCGAGGCCGTGCGGAAGGCGTGGCTCAGGGATTTCCGCTCGGTCCTCGCCAAGCACGGCATCGCGTGGGCCAACTGGGACTACAAGGGCGCCTTCGGCCTCTTCGACGAGAAGGGCAGGCCGACCGCCGTCGTCGAGGCGCTGCTGAAGTAAGGAAGTTCAAGGTTCAAAGTTCAAAGTGAGGGGGGCGGCAGAATGGCGACACGCGTTGCGCTGCTGATGTTCCTCTGCGTAGCCGCGGCGGGCAAGAATGCCCGGCCGCGCGATACGTAGGGCGACCCTATGGGGTCGCCCTCGGCGTCTCAACCGACCACGTTGAACTCCCGCACCTCAAACGCCACGCCCAGGTCCTGCTCCGCCAGGCGCCTGACGGCCTCCAGGTCCAGGCCCGGGATGGCCACGGCCGTGGCGCGGACGGTGGGGATGCGGCCTTTGCACGCACGCACGAACTCGCACACGGCGGCAAACGCGCTGGGCAGGGTCGGCCGGCACAACTTCTCATATGTGGCGGCGTCCGGGGCGTTCAGGCTCACACTCACGGCGTCCACCAGGCCCACGAGTTCCCCCGTGATGTCGCGGCCGTTAATGACCGAGCCCTGGCCGTTGGTGTCCAGGCGCGTCCGGAGGCCCCAGCGGCCCTTGACCTCGCGGGCCACCTCCTTGACCACCTCCAGGCGCAGGGTCGGTTCGCCGAACCCGCAGAAGACCACTTCCTCGTAGTTGCGGGCGCCCGCATCTTCGAGGGCCTTGAGGGTTTCGGCGGCCGTCGGCTCGCGCGGCAACTTCAGGTTGTGGCCCATGACGAGAAGTTCGCCCGTCGAACGCGGGCAGAACGTGCAGCGGTTCGAGCAATCGTTGGTCACGTTCACGTAGAGGCTGCGGCGGATGGGATAGACGATGCACGGGCCGCCCGCCTCAAGCGGCAGGCCGAACAGGCGGGCGGCGTTGCGGGTCGTGATCCGCCGCACGTCATCCTCCGTCAGGCCGTACAGGTCCGCCAGGAACCGGAGGGTGTACACCACGTTGGCGGGCTCGTTGGTCTTGCCCCTGAGGGGCACGGGGGCGCAGTAGGGCGAATCGGTCTCCACCAGGAGGCGCTCCAGCGGCGTGACCTTGGCGGCCTCGCGGACCTCGGGGGCGTTCTTAAAGGTGACCACGCCGGAATACGAAATGTAGAACCCGCGGGCCAGCACCTGGCGGGCGAAGGCGGCATCGCCGGTAAAGCAGTGGAGGACGCCGCGCGGCAGCGGCGCCTCGGCGGCGGCCTGGTCCAGGACGGCCAGCAGGTCCTCCTCGGCCTCGCGGGCGTGGATGACCAGGGCCAGGTCCAGGCGGCGGGCCGCGCGGATGCCCTCGGCGAACACGTCTTTCTGGGCCTGCGGCTGGGACTCCTTGTAATGGTAGTCCAGGCCGAACTCGCCCAGGGCCACCACCTTCGGCCAGCGGGCCAGTTCCTCCAGGGCGGGCCAGTCGACGGCCTTCACGCGGTCGGCGCCGTGGGGGTGGAACCCGATGGCCGCGTAGAGCATTTTCTCGCGTGCCGCCATCTCCACCACGCGGCCGTTCTCGGCGGGCGAGGTGCCCACGTTGATGATGGCCGCCAGGCCTGCGGCTTGGGCGCGCTCCAGGACGCCCAGCATGTCATCGGCCAAGCGGTCGAAGTGGATGTGCGCGTGGCTGTCAACGGCGGGTTCGGGCATGGCGATTTCCAGAGTCCTTCAACGATTCGTTTAACCGCGGAGAGCGCAGAGAACGCGGAGAAGGATTCCTGAGTCAAAGCCCAAAGTCTTTCTCTGCGCTCTCTGCGTTCTCCGCGGTGAATCGAACGGCCATGAGGCCGAACAACCGACGACGGCCTACAGCAACCGGCCGCGGAAGTCAAACGCGCCGGGGTAGTGCCGGATGTCGGGCTGCTTGCGGTCCGCCCCCTGGAACCGCACGGCGATGACGTCGAAGCGGATCGTGCCGGTGTAGGCCTCCGCCCACCGCGGGATGCCCGGCGCCCGGCGGTCACCCAGGAACCGCCGCGAGGCCCGGATGATCCGCCGCCGCTTGGCCGGCGTCACGGTTTCCTCGGGGGCGACCCTGGGGTCTCCGTCGGCCTCCGCGCGGCTGCGGACCTCGACGAAGCAGAGGGCGCCCGTGCGCTTCTCGACGGCCACGAGGTCCACCTCGCCCTGCGTGTACGTCACGTTGCGCGCCAGGATGCGGTAGCCGTGCTTGCGGAGGAACCGCTCGGCGGCATGCTCGGCCGCGCGCCCGGTCTGCTGGCGCGGGGTGCGCCTGGCCTTTTTCCGCCGCAAGAAGCCCAAGATGTCGAACATGGCCGCCTCCCGTGCGGTTGGCCTGCCCTCCGCCGCAACGGTGCGATTCTAGCCGCCGCGTGCGCTGCCTGCAAGCGGGCACCATCCGGCGGCCCCCGCGGGCAGCGGCGAAAAAGGGGTTGCATCGGCTCCTGGGGCGGTGTATATTCACGAGCCAATGGTTGCTCGGTGGGCCCGGAAGGGTGGTCCCGACGACCCTTTCAAGGCAGCGAGCGGGCGTAGCTCAGTGGTAGAGCGTCACGTTGCCAACGTGAATGTCGTGGGTTCAAGCCCCATCGCCCGCTCCACTCTCATCGTCGCCTAGGCGGCTCGGCGAACTCGGGCGCTACGGGTCAGCGCGAGGCCGCCTGTTATGTCCCGGCGGCGGGTCCCCCGCGCGGTACACTGGAGAGGTCGGAGTCGGCCGCCTGGGCGGCCTGCAAGGAGCAGGGTCGATGGACGTCAAAGTGGAAGACCTGGCCGCGTGCAAGAAGCGCCTCTCGATCACCATCTCGCGCGAGGAGATCGAGGCGAAGATGAACGAGCGGTTCATCGAACTGGAGCGCGAGGCCCAGGTGCCGGGGTTCCGCCCCGGGCGGGCCCCGCGGCGCCTGGTGGAGAAGCGGTTCCATGACGCCGTCAAGGACGAGACCGGCGCGAAACTCCTCTCCGACTCGTTTGCCAAGGCCATCGAAGAGCAGAAACTCGAGGTCATCGGCGAGCCCGACGTCGACCCGGAGAAAATCAAGATCCCCGACGACGGGCCCCTGACGTTCAGCATCGACCTGGAGGTGCGGCCGGCGTTCGACCTGCCCGACTACATCGGCATCCCCATCAACGTCGAGCCGCTCGCCGTGACCGAGGCCGACGAGGCGCGGGCCCTGGATCGCCTGCGCGAGTCGCACGGGCGCCTCCAGGAGGTCCCCGCCGGCGCCGAGGCCAGGGCCAACGACATCGTCACGGGCGACCTGGCCGTCCAACTCGCCGCAAGCGACTCGACCGGGCGAGCGGGCGACCAACTCATCCTGGACCGGCCGAACGCCCGCGTGCCCGTGGCCCCCATCGCCGTCGAGGGCATCCCCCTGGAGAAGTTCGCCGAACTCCTGGCCGGGGCCAGGGTGGGCGACACCCGCAGCGCCAAGATCACCATCGGCCCGGCGGCCGAGAAGGAGGACCTCCGCGGCAAGGAGGCCGAGGTCCGCATCAAGGTCAATAAGATTGAGCGGGTCGCCCTGCCCGACGACGCTCAACTCCTCGAGATGACCGACCACAAGGACATGGACGCCCTGAAGCGCACCGTCCGCCGCGAACTCGAGGGCCGCAGCGACCAGGCCTTCCACGAGCGGCAGGAGCGCGCCGTCGAGGACTGGCTCCTGGAGCAGGTCAAGTTCGACCTGCCCGAGGAACTGGCCAAGCGCCACGCCAACAGCCTTCTGCAGCGGACGGTCACGGGCCTCCAGTACCGCGGCGCGGCGGTCGATGAAATCGAGAAACGCCTGGAGGAAATCCGCGGCGCGAGCACCGAGCGGGCCGCGCGCGAACTCAGGCTCCTGTTCATCCTGGACGCCATCGGCAAGAAGGAGAAGATCGAGGCGACCGACGAGGAACTCGACGCCCGCGTCCGCTTCATGGCCGCCCAGCATGGCCGGCGCGACGACCGACTCCGCGAGGAAATGGAGGCCCAGGGAACCCTGGACAACCTGCGCGGCCAGATCCGCGACGACAAGGTCGTCCGGTTCCTCCTGGCGAAGGCGAAGATCGCCGGCCAACCGCCCGCCGAGGCGGCGCCCGCGCCCGAGACGCCCAAGGCCGACGGCCCGGTCGAGCCGACCTGAGCGCCCGGCGCGCTTGGGCATGCCTTCTTTAGCCCCCCGTGAATACACGGGGGGCCGGGCGGCGCGACGTGCGCCCCCGGCGATTCGGCCCCCGGTGTATTCACCGGGGGCTAAAAAGGCAGGCCGGGGGCTAAGTCGGGCCTTGCGAAACGCGGCGCACAAGCGGGCGCCTGTGTTGCGGCGGGCGGGCTGCGGCGCGAAAGGTTGAACCGGGGCATACGAAAGGAATCCGCACCATGGCCACTCCTCCTCCGCCGCAGGGCTTCGACGGCCGGCTGGTCCGTCCCGCGAGCGCCATGCCGCCGTACCAGCAGCAGCGGTGGCTGACGCTGTCGGACCTGCTGCTGGAGAACCGCATCGTCTTCCTGGAGGGCGTCATCGACGATGCCGGCGCCAACGGCGTGATCATGAAGTTGCTGTACCTCCAGAGCGAGAAGCGCACCCAGGAAATCAGCCTGTACATCAACTCGCCGGGCGGATACGTGTCGAGCACCCTGGCCATTTACGACACGATGCAGTTCCTGGATTCGCCGGTGGCCACGTACGCCATCGGCCTGGTGGCCAGCGGCGCGGCGCTGCTCCTGGCCGGCGGCGCAAAGGGCAAACGCTACTCCCTGCCGCACGCCAAGATCATGCTGCACCAGCCGGCCGGCGAAGTGGGCGGCCAGGCGTCCGACATCGCCATCGCCGCCAAGGAAGTCCTCCGCGACAAGGAAACCCTCATCCGCATCTTGGCCGGCCACACCGGCCAGGACCCCGCGAGGATCCGCTCCGAGACCGAACGCGACCGCTACTTCACCCCCCAGGAGGCCAAGGAATACGGCCTGGTCGATGAGGTGCTCGAGCATACGCCCGAAGTCAAAAAGTAAAGGCATTCGACGTTTACCCGCCGCCGGCGCGGCGACGGACGTTTCATCGTCAACGCGACAAAAGGATGCCCAACCGTGGAAGCGCGAAACCAGTTGGTCCCGATGGTGATTGAGCAGACCGGCCGCGGCGAGCGGGCCTACGACATCTACAGCCGCCTCCTGAAGGACCGCATCATCTTCATCGGCGGCGAAATCGAGGACGACATGGCCAACCTGGTCATTGCCCAACTCCTCTTTCTCCAGAACGAAAACGCCGAGGCCGCCATCTCCATCTACGTCAACTCCCCGGGCGGCGTCATCACCGCAGGCATGGCCATCTACGACACCGTCCAGTTCGTCGGGTGCCCCGTGGCCACGTACTGCCTGGGACAGGCGGCCAGCATGGCGGCGGTCCTCCTGGCCGCCGGAACCAAGGGCAGGCGATTCGTCCTCCCCAACAGCCGCATCCTGATTCATCAGCCCATGGGCGGGGCGCGCGGCACGGCCACCGACATCCACATCCAGGCCGAGGAAATCCTCCGGGTGCGCGCCCGGCTCAACGAGATCCTTTCCAGGCACACCGGCCAGCCGCTGTCGAAAATCGAGGAGGACGTCGACCGCGACCGCTTCATGAGCGCCGAGGAAGCCGTCGCCTACGGCATCGCCGACCAGATCATCCAGAGCCTGCCGAAGAAACAGAAGGCGTGAGGGTTTCGGGCCTGCCCCAGCCCGCCGCCGGCGGGGCAGGGGGCCATTTGGCCCGGCGGGCGCGACGTCGCCATAGCGGCTATGTCGCGTCGGCGACTTGCCCGCCGCGGGCAGGGGCGCCAGCCGCCCGGCCGGCCGGTCGCAAGGGCGTGTGGCGCCTTGCATTGGGATTCTCGGGTCGTATAATACCGGCCTTTCGCACCTGGCCGGGCGGCCACAAGGAAGGTTGAGCCATGAAGAAGGACATTCATCCGAAATACGTCGACTGCAAGGTCACCTGCGGCTGCGGCAGTTCGTGGATGACGCGTTCCACGGTCGCCATCCTGGCGGTCGAAGTGTGCTCCAACTGCCACCCGTTCTTCACCGGGCAGCAGAAGTTCATCGACACGGCCGGCCGCGTTGAGAAGTTCCAGAGGAAGTACGCCTGGGACGCCAAGCAGGCGGTCACCAAGGCCGAGGAGGCCGCGAAGGGAGCCGTCAAGGCCCCCGTCGCCAAGCCGAAGCGCAAGCCCCCCATCGCCCTGCGCCTGCACACGACCAGCGGATGGCCGAAGGCCCTCCCCAAGGCGGGCGAGGCCGCCGGCAAGGCCGAGGGCGGCAGGCCCGGCGGCAGGCCGGGCGGCGGCCCGGGCGGCGGCAGGCCCGGCGGCGGCCCGGGCGGCGGCAGGCCCGGCGGCGGCCCGGGCGGCGGCAGGCCCGGCGGTCGCGGCGGACGCGGACCCAGGAAGGAAGCCCCCGTCAGCACCGAACGCCAACGCGTCGGAAAGCCCAAGCCCGAAGAGCCTCCGGCCGAGGCGCCCAAAACCGAAGCCCCCAAGACCGAAGCCCCCAAGACCGAAGCCCCCAAGACCGAAGCCCCACAGACCGAGGCCCCTAAGACCGACACCCCCCAGGCTGCCGAAGGCAAGGCCTGATTTATCCGCTCCTCGCGGAGCCTGAACACGAAAACACATCGGCCGCCCCGACGGGCGGCCGATTGCCTTGCCCACCGCGCGTATGCGGCTGCATGGGCGCGGCGTTCGGGATTGAAATACCTGCCGCCGGAGCGTAAACTCACGTACGCTGATGTGCCCAGCAGGGCGGCCCCGCGGCGCGCGGACGCGCCGGGTTGCGCGCGGGCGCGGGGCGCCGTCATCAGGCGGGAGCGGGTGCGTGCCGAACATTGCCGTCCTGGGGTCAACCGGGTCCATCGGCCGAATGGCGCTGGAGGTGGTGGCGTCGCTCGGGCCGCCGTTCCGCATCGTGGCGCTGGCGGCGGCCCGGCAGGCGGCGCTCCTGGCGCGCCAGGCGGCCGAGAC
>Ga0315294_10001034_pt1 | contig 29946 bp, 25 predicted proteins | sample YL17G13_40_MG_FD_203626 | JGI IMG/M metagenome (GOLD analysis project Ga0315294, IMG submission 203626) | Sediment microbial communities from Yellowstone Lake, YNP, Wyoming, USA - YL17G13_40 | ecosystem: Environmental > Aquatic > Freshwater > Lake > Sediment | place: USA: Wyoming | collected... | reverse complement strand
GCCGGATGTGTATCAATGGCTCCAACAAAGCCGAGAACTGCTTGCACAACGATTTGGAAAAAAGCCACTGTGCAGACTGGAACTGGAATTAAATCCTTTTCGCAAGGCAGGCGTTATCTGGGAGAACAGAAAAATGCTGGTCTATACGGAACGGTTTGAATTCGCGGCGATGCACAAACTGTGGAATAATCGGGTTGACGAGCAAGCCAACTTTGCAATGTTCGGCCAATGCGCCAATCCCGCCGGCCACGGCCATAACTATATTTTGGCCGTAACTGTTTGTCCGCCGAAAAACAAAACCGGCTGGCTGGGGCATTTGCAAAAAACCGTTCAAACAGAATTTTTAAGCCTTGTGGATCACAAGAATCTCAATTGCGACGTAAAAGCGTTTGCGAAAACCAACCCTACAGTGGAGAATATCGCTCAATACGCATGGAAAAAACTCAAGGGAAAGTTGACTCCATGCAAATTGGTCGAGATTACGCTGTGGGAAAATGACAGGACGTATTGCAGGTACAATGAAGATTAAGAGCCTCTAACAAAATGCCTTTGCATTCAAGCGGCTTATTTTGCGTCCGGCGGCGTTGGCCGAGCCAAAATCGTCCTCGACGTAGTATTGGGCTACGCCTGCGGCGGTTTTGCCCCGTCCGCCTTACCGGACACAAAACCGCTCGCTTTCGGTGCGACAATTCATTTTGTTAGAGGCTCTAAGTAAGGGATGTCCGATAAAAACAACCCTAAAAAATGGGTAAAAAGCCCGAACTTTTTGCCATAAAGGACTTAATTCTATATATTCGGATATCCGATATTTATTCTAAGCGTTCCTGAAAGCTTTCTTTGGACACCCAATATCCAAAATTACTGTCCAGAGCAGGCAAAATCAGATATAAGTTCTTTATTCACAACATTCTAAGCGAGAATCTGTTGTCTTTTTCCAGGCAACTGACAGGCACGGAGTGTGGATTAACAAAGCGATTTTTATCTGTCGGCAACAAGATGAAATAATTGGAAGGATTAACCGGTGAAAGTATCTGTCGTCGGTGTTGGGTATGTAGGACTTGTGACGGCGGCGTGTCTGGCTGATGGAGGGAATCACATAATCTGTGTCGATAACGATCAGAAAAAGATCGACGATCTCAAAAAAGGACTCATTCCTATTTATGAGCCGGGGCTGGCGGAGATTGTCGCCCGCAATGAAAAGGCGGGGCGTCTGACTTTTACCACGGAGTTGAAAGAAGGAGTGGATAACTCACTGATCATTATTCTGGGTGTAGGAACGCCCAGCACCTCAGATGGTTCGGCGGATATTTCAGCGGTTTTGAAGGTCGCCGAACAGATTGCCGGACTGATGAGCGGTTATAAAATTATTGTCACTAAAAGCACGGTTCCGGTGGGAACACATAAAATCGTCGGCGACCTGATTCATTCCAAAACTGAAGTGCCGTTTGATTATGTGAGCAACCCGGAGTTTCTCAAAGAAGGCTCCGCGGTGGAGGATTTTATGAAGCCCGACCGTGTTATCATCGGCACGACCAACCCGGCGGTGATGGAGATAATGCGGGAGTTATACGCGCCGTTTATGCGAAAGAGCAGTCGGGTCCTGTTTATGGACCCGGCCAGCGCCGAAATGGCCAAATACGCGGCCAATACGATGCTGGCCGCCCGTATTTCGTTTATGAACGAATTGTCTGTGTTGTGTGAGAGATATGGCGCCGACATCGAGCAGGTGCGTGCCGGAATCGGCAGCGATTCGCGGATTGGCAACGCGTTTTTGTTTGCCGGCGTCGGATACGGCGGCAGTTGTTTTCCCAAAGACGTGCGGGCGCTGATTTATATGGGCAATCAGGTCGGCGTGCCGATGACCATTGCCCGGTCCATCCAGCAGGTCAATCTCAACCAGCAGACACGATTTGCCCAAAAGGTCATACAGTATTTTGCCGGACGAAAGAATGTTCAGCTTGGCGTCTGGGGGCTGGCGTTCAAGGCCCGCACCGACGACATTCGGGAATCGCCGGCGATTTTCTGCATCGAGAAATTTCTTGACGCCGGGTTGAGGATTATCGCATTTGACCCGGAGGCGATGCCGCCGACAAAACAAAAATTCGGCGACCGCATTTGGACTGTCGAAAACGGATACGATGTTCTCGAAGGTTCCGACGCACTGGTTGTCTTTACCGACTGGCAGGAATTTCGCACGCCGGATTTTGAGCAAATCGCCAAGCGTCTGAAAAAGCCGGTAGTCTTTGACGGCCGCAATCTTTATACCCCCTCGTTCGTCAAACGGTTTGGGATTGAGTATCACTGTATCGGCAGGCCACAGAAAGGGTAAACATGATTATTCACACCTGGGCGTATCCCCGCGCGGCATTGGTCGGCAATCCATCCGACGGCTATTTCGGAAAAACGATTTCGTTTGCGTTCACGAACTTTCGTGCGGAAACGATCCTGTATGAAAGCCCGGAACTGGAGATTTTACCGTGCGAAAAGGACCAGTCCTGCTTTGGGGGTATTTATGAGCTGGTGCGGGACGTAAAATTGCACGGCTATTACGGCGGAATCCGTCTTCTCAAGGCGACCATCAGGCGGTTTTACGATTATTGCCGGGACAACCAGATTCGGTTGCACGGTACGAATTTTACCATTCGGTACCAGTCCAACATTCCGCACAGCGTCGGCCTGGCCGGTTCCAGCGCGATTATCACGGCCTGCCTGCGGGCGTTAATGGCATTTTATGGCGTTTCGATTCCCAAGCCGATACAGGCCAACCTGATTCTGTCGGCGGAAAAAGACGAACTGGGCATCTCCGCCGGGCTTCAGGACCGCGTCATTCAGGTCTATGAAGGCCTGGTGTATATGGACTTTGCGCGGGAGCTGATGGAAAAGGATGGATATGGATTTTATGAGGAAATGGACCCCCGGCTGCTGCCGAATCTGTATATCGCTTATCGGGACGATTTCAGCGAGCCGACGGAGGTGTTTCATAATGATATCCGCAGCCGTTTTAATCGCGGCGAAAAACAGGTTGTTGACGCGATGCGTTTCTGGGCGCAGCTTACGGATAAGTTCAAGGCGGCCTTGTTGGCCGGCGGCCTGAATCGGATGAATGAGTATATCAACACCAACTTTGACCGCCGGAGAAAAATTTATAAAATCAGCGAAGACAATATTCGGATGGTGGAAACCGCCCGTTCCGTCGGGGCCAGCTCTCAATTCACCGGTTCCGGCGGCGCCGTTGTCGGCATTTACAGCGACGAGAAGATGTTTGTCCGTCTGAAAAAAGAACTGGGCAAACTTCGCATTAAAGTAATCAAACCCAAAATTGCATTACCTATCAGGACGGAGCAAGGATAAATGATACGCAAAGCGGTCATCCCCGCAGCGGGTTTTGGGACCCGTTTTTTGCCCGCGACCAAGTCGCAGCCCAAGGAAATGCTGCCGATCGTGGATACGCCGGTGATTCAGTATGTCGTGGAAGAGGCGGTTGCCGCCGGCATCACGGATATTCTGATGGTCATCGGCAAGGGCAAACGGGCCATCGAAGAACACTTCGACCGCAGCTTTCAATTGGAAGAACAGCTTCGGACTCAAGGTCGCACCAAAGAACTGGAACAGATTCGCCGCATTTCCGAAATGGCGGACATTCATTTCGTCTGGCAAAAGGAAATCAAAGGGCTGGGCGACGCGATTTATTGCGCCCGGCATCATATCAATGATGAGCCGTTTGTAGTGCTGCTGGGCGATACGGTGATAGATGCAGCGGTTCCCGCCGCCCGCCAGCTTCTGGAAGTGTTCGAAACGGTGCATAATCCCGTCGTGCTTCTGGAAGAAGTGGATCGGGCCAGGGTCAGCCGTTATGGAGTGATTGACGGCAGACAGACACTGCCGGGCATTTATGAGATTCAGGATTTTGTGGAAAAGCCGTCGGTGGAGGAAGCTCCTTCAAATCTTGTTGTTGCCGGGCGGTATATTTTCACGCCGGATATCTTTGGCTATTTGGAACAAACGTCTCCCGGCAAAGGCGGCGAGATTCAAGTTACTGATGCGATGCGTCTGATGGTCAAGAAACGACGGATGTACGGTCGAAAACTTCAGGGACGCCGCTGTGACATCGGCGACAAGGAAGGTTTTATCCGGACGAATCTGGAATTCGCCCTCAAAGACCCGGATTTGGCCGAGCCAATGAAGGTGTATATCAAGAAACTGGCTCAGCAATTATAAAGCGGCGGGAAAATTATGACTATATTGGTGACTGGAGCGGCGGGATTTATTGGTTCTCATCTGAGCGAAAGACTTGTTCGTCAGGGGATGAGTGTCGTCGGGCTGGACAATTTTGACCCGTTCTATGAGCCTGCGGTCAAGTGGAATAACATCGCCGAATTGCTTACCTCCCCGAATTTCAAACTTGTCGAGGGGGATATTCGAAACCCTGTTTTAGCAGAGAAGGTTTTTCGAGAGGGTCAGTTTGATATGGTGGTTCACTTGGCCGCCAAAGCGGGGGTAAGACCTTCCATTCAGGACCCTGCCGGCTATGTGGATGTCAATATCAATGGCACAGTAATCCTGCTGGAAGCGGCCCGCGCAGCAGGGATTAAAAAATTCATTTTCGCTTCCAGCTCAAGCGTTTATGGCAATAATGAAAAAGTGCCGTTTTCAGAAACGGATAACGTGGACAATCCCATCTCGCCGTATGCCGCGACAAAAAAAGCTGGCGAGTTGATTTGTTATACCTATAGCCATCTCTATGGAATGGATATGACCTGTTTGCGTTTCTTTACCGTGTATGGGCCGCGGCAGCGGCCGGATTTGGCGATTCATAAATTCGCCCGCCTGATCGAGCAGGGCAAAGCCATTCCCATGTACGGCGACGGGTCGATGGAGCGGGATTTTACATATATTGAGGATATTATCGACGGTGTCGTTGCGTCGATGAAACAATGTCAGGGATACCACATTTACAATCTCGGCGAGTCCCGGCCGGTACGGCTGGATGTACTGATTGGGGAACTGGAAAAGGCGCTGGGCAAAAAAGCGATTATCGACCGGCAGCCCGAGCAGCCCGGCGATGTAAAACGCACCTTTGCAGATGTTCAAAAAGCGGTTCGGGAACTGGGATACCAGCCTAAAACACACTTGGCGGACGGTTTGAAGGCGTTTGTCGTATGGATGCGAAAGGGCAGAGGATAAAAAGGGATTATATGAAAAAGGCATTGATTACAGGGATTACAGGACAGGACGGTTCGTATCTGACGGAACTGCTTTTGGCAAAAGGCTATGAGGTTTATGGCATTATCCGGCGGGCGTCTTCTTTTAATACCGAGCGGATTGATCATCTCTATCAGGATCCGCATAACCAGCCGAAATTGAGATTGATTTACGGCGACCTGACCGACGGCGGCAATCTGTCGGCGATTCTCGCAGATATTGGGCCGGATGAAGTTTATAATCTCGGTGCGCAAAGTCATGTTCGGGTCAGCTTCGACCAGCCGGTTTATACGGTCAATGTCGATGCGCTGGGAACATTGCGGTTGCTGGAGGCGCTGCGGATGATGAAAAAGCCGCCGCGGTTTTATCAGGCCTCCAGCAGCGAGATGTACGGCAAGGTTTTAGAGACGCCGCAGACGGAAAAGACGCCGTTTTATCCAAGAAGTCCATACGGCTGCGCCAAGGTATATAGTTTCTGGCAGACGGTTAATTATCGTGAGGCTTATGGTCTTTTCGCCTGCAACGGAATTTTGTTCAATCACGAGTCGCCCCGCCGCGGCGAGACGTTTGTAACTCGTAAAATCACCCGCGCAGCCACCCGTATCAAGGAAGGTCTGCAGGACAGGCTCTATCTGGGCAATCTCGACGCCAAACGCGACTGGGGGTTTGCGGGCGATTATGTTGAGGCGATGTGGCTGACGCTCCGGCAGGACAAGCCGGATGATTATGTGATCGCCACCGGCGAAACCCATTCCGTGCGGGAATTTCTGAACGAGGTGTTTGGGTATCTCGGCTTAGATTGGCAGAAGTATGTCGAGATTGATCCGAAGTATTTTCGGCCGACCGAAGTGGATTTACTGCTGGGCGACGCGTCCAAGGCCCGGAAAGTTCTCGGCTGGAAACCGAAAGTGGATTTTAAGCGGCTTGCCCGGATGATGACCGATGCCGACTGGGAGACCGCCCGGAAAGAGCGGATTCTGAAAGAACACGGCAAATAAAAAATTACGGTGGATTTCATCTCCAGGTTCTCAATAAACCATGCTTGATTTGACGAAACAACGCATCGTTATTACCGGCGGGGCTGGATTTTTAGGTCAACATCTCCAGCAGAAACTGTCCCAACGAAGCATACCGCAACAAAATATGCTGATTCCTCTGATTACGGATTATGACCTCACTAAAGAGGCCGATGTGGTTCGGATGTATGACCGGATGCGACCGGACGTGGTGATTCATTTGGCTGGGGAAGTAGGCGGCATCGGGGCCAACCGCGAAAATCCAGGCCGGTTCTTTTACGCCAATATGGCGATGGGACTGCACCTGATTGAACAGGCCCGCATTCGCAAAGTCAAAAAGTTTGTCCAAGTGGGAACGATTTGTGCGTATCCGAAATTCACGCCGGTGCCGTTTAAGGAAGAGAATTTATGGAACGGGTATCCCGAAGAAACCAACGCGCCGTATGGCATAGCCAAAAAGGCCCTACTGGTGATGCTGCAGGGGTATCGTCAGCAATACGGATTGAACGGCATTTATCTTTTGCCGGTCAATTTGTACGGTCCCGGCGACAATTTCAATCCGGCCAGCAGCCATGTCATTCCGGCATTGATTAAAAAATGTGTTGATGCCGTCGATGCGGGTAAAGATTTCATTGAATGCTGGGGAACAGGCTCGGCCAGCCGGGAATTTATTTACGCTGCCGATGCTGTGGAGGGTATTGTCCTGGCGACGGAGAAATATGACAGTCCTGAACCGGCCAATATCGGCGCCGGTTTTGAAATCACGATTAAAGACCTGGTTGAGAAGGTTGCAAAGATAACCGGTTTTACCGGTAAAATTATCTGGGATACGACTAAGCCGGACGGCCAGCCCCGGCGTTGTCTGGATACCAGCCGCGCATTTCGGGAGTTTGGCTTTAAGGCCAAAACCGATTTTGATGCCGGTCTCAAGGCAACCATTGAATGGTATCGAGCCAACAGAGACAAGTTAAAATACGCATAATATGGAAGCAAAAACCTTTGCATTAATCGGCGCCTGTGGATATATCGCTCCCAGGCACTTAAAGGCGATTAAGGATACGGGAAGTGTTCTCGTGGCCGCGCTGGACCGCAGCGATTCGGCGGGTATTCTTGACCAGTATTTCCCAGACGCCCACTTTTTTACGGAGTTCGAGCGATTTGACCGTCATCTGGAAAAACTCCGTCGCAAGGGAGAGCGTGTGGATTATGTGTCTATTTGCTCGCCCAATTATCTGCATGATGCTCACGTGCGTTTTGCAATGCGAATTGGGGCCGACGCGATTTGTGAAAAGCCACTGGTCATCAACCCCTGGAACGCGACGGCCCTGGGCGAAATCGAGGCCGAAACCGGCCAGCGGATTAACACGATTCTGCAATTGCGTCTGCATCCGGTGATTCGACAGTTAAAAGACGATGTGGCGAAATCCCCGGCGGATAAAGTCTATGAGGTTGACCTGACGTATATCACCTCCCGCGGACGGTGGTATATGGCTTCGTGGAAAGGGGACGCGAGCAAATCCGGCGGCGTCGCCACCAATATCGGCGTTCATTTTTTTGATATGCTGACGTGGATTTTTGGGCCGGCGAAAAAAAATGCGGTCTATTTATATCAACCGACGAAAGCATCGGGTTTTCTGGAACTGCAAAAGGCCCGCGTGCGGTGGTTTTTGTCGATTGACCGGACCGATTTGCCGACCGACCCGCAGCCGGAGAAGCCCGCGACCTATCGTTCCATTACGATTGACGGCAGAGAGATGGAATTTTCCGAAGGCTTTGCCGACCTGCATACCGAAAGTTATAAGCAGATTCTGGCAGGCTCGGGCTTTCGCTGGCAGGAAGTGCTGCCGTCCATTCAGATTGTGTATGACATCCGCAACGCAAAACCGATTACACCCGGCCAAAACGCACATCCGTTTCTAAATCAAAGGCGAAATCCATGAGCGAAAAAACAATCAAAAACTGGAAAGCCCTTGCGGAATATGATTTTGAAACCGCCGCGGTTATGTTGGAGACAGGACGTTATTTATATGTCGCCTTTATGTGCCAGCAGTGCATCGAAAAGATTCTTAAGGGAATTTATGTTGCCGAATTTCATAAAACGCCGCCCTACACTCATAGCCTGGTTCGCCTGATTGACGAATTATCCGGCCATATCGTTGTTTCCGATTCCCAACGCCGTATCTGTGAAGAACTCAGCTATTATTACATAGAATCCAGATATGCCGAACAAATTCAGGAATTGACCCGGATAGCGACGCCGGAAAAAGCCGGTGAAATTTATTCTTTGACAAAAGGATTTTTTGAATGTCTCAGGAACAAAATATAATTTGTCAAAAAGTGCTTGCTTTTTATCAGGTTGCAAGAAGCAGCGTTCCAATCAGGAAGGTATTTCTGTATGGCTCATGGGCCAAAGGCAATCCGAAACAAGAGAGCGATATTGATGTTGCGGTTGTCGTGGACGAAAAAAATCATTTGAAAAGAATTAATATCGGTTCGACGTTGTTTCATTATGCTTCTATGGTGGATTCAAGAATTGAGCCCAAATGCATATTTTATGACGAATATCGGCATCCTGAACCGGCGAGTATTTTGTCGGAGATTCTTGCAACAGGGATAGAAATTGTTTAAGTGAATTCATGGCAGATTTTTTTATCCATCCGACCGCCTGTATTGACCAGCCCTGTACGATTGGGGCCGGGACAAAAATCTGGCATTTTTGTCATATCTGCGCTGGCGCTCAAATCGGTCAAAATTGCAGTCTGGGTCAGAATGTTTTTGTAGCAGGCGGCGCAGTCATTGGCAACAATGTGAAAATCCAGAATAATGTTTCTGTTTATGATGGCGTCGTCTGTGAGGATGATGTGTTCCTGGGACCAAGCTGCGTATTGACCAACGTGACCAACCCGCGCTCGCAAGTCAGCCGTAAGGGGTTATATGAAAAAACGCTCATTCGGCGCGGGGCGACTATCGGCGCCAATGCTACGGTTGTTTGCGGAATTACCATTGGTCGGTATGCGTTTATCGCCGCCGGCGCCGTGGTGACAAAAAATGTCCCCGACTATGCCCTGATTATGGGAGTGCCGGGACGGCAGAGCGGATGGATGAGCCGGCACGGAATTTTATTGTCAAAGCCGGATGACAATGGGATTATGACCTGCCCGGAAAGCGGCTGGCGGTATAAGGAAACGGAACCCGGTCGGGTTCGCTGCTTAGATTGGGATGAAGAAAAACTGCTGCCTGCCGATAAGGCCGTGGGCAAGCGGAGGTATGATGAATTTAAGCGATAGAAATGGAGTGGAGATGCAAATACCTCTATTGGATTTAAAAGCTCAGTATGCCACCATTAAAGAAGGGATATTGAAACAAATTAATGAAGTGCTGGACTCGCAGCGGTGCATTGGCGGACCCAAGGTTGAAGAACTGGAAAAGAAAATTGCCGAGCTTTGCGGATGCAGGTATGCGGTGGGAATGTCCAGCGGCACCGATGCGCTGCTGGCCAGCCTGATGAGTCTCGGCATTGGCGCCAACGATGAAGTGATTACCACGCCATTTACCTTTTTTGCTACCGCCGGCAGTATCGCCCGCGTCGGGGCGAAGCCGGTTTTTGTCGATATCGACCCCAAAACTTACAACATCAACCCGACCCTGATTGAGACGGCCATTACCCAAAAAACCAAGGCGATTCTACCGGTGCATTTATTTGGTCAGGTCGCCGATATGGACCCAATTATGCGGCTGGCGGCGAAACGCAATCTGACGGTGATTGAGGACGCCTGCCAGGCGATCTCGGCTTCCTACAAAGACAAAAAGGCCGGCGGTATCGGCGCCTGCGGCTGTTTCAGCTTCTTCCCCAGCAAAAATTTAGGCGGCATCGGCGACGGCGGAATGGTAACGACGAATGATGAGAAACTGTATCATAAGTTGCTGATGATGCGCAATCACGGCAGCGAACCGAAGTATTATCATAAATACATCGGAGGCAATTTTCGTCTGGACCCCATTCAAGCCGCGGCCCTGCTGGTCAAATTGCCGTATCTGGGAAAATGGTCTGAGATGCGCCGCAAAAACGCTGTATATTACAATAAGAAATTCAAAAATTCCGTCGTCGTCGCGCCGTACATCGCGGACGATTGTATTTCCATCTTCAATCAGTATGTGATTCGCGTCGGCCGGCGGGACGAGCTGGTTAAACATCTGCAGACTCACCAAATCGGCTGTGAAATTTATTACCCGGTGTCTCTGCACCTGCAGGAATGTTTTGCGTATCTGGGTTATAAAGTCGGCGATTTTCCGGAGTCGGAAAAGGCCGCCCGGGAAGTTTTGGCCCTGCCGATTTACCCGGAGCTGACAAATGAGATGAAGGATTACGTGGCAAAAACCATTTTGGAGTTTTATCAATAAGTTCTTTATTCGCACTAAAATCCGACTACTAAAATATCGGAGAGGTTATGCTGGATCTGGAACAGAAAATTGAAAAGAAGCAGGTTCTTGTGGGCATTCTTGGTCTTGGTTATGTTGGATTGCCCCTGGCGCGGGAGTTCGCCACATCCGGCATAAAGGCGCTGGGGTTTGACATTGATGATAAGAAGGTCAAAACGCTCAACGCCGGCCGCAGCATCATTAAACACGTCCCCCACGAGCAGGTTAGGCGAATGGTCAAGAGCGGCAAATTTTCCGCCACCAGCGATATGTCGCTGTTAAAGAAGCCGGACGCGATTTTAATTTGTGTGCCGACGCCACTAACAGCCAATCGCGAGCCGGATATGCAATATGTTGAGAACAGTACCCGTACCATTGCCAAGTTTCTCCGCAAGGGTCAGTTGATTGTGCTGGAAAGCACGACTTATCCCGGCACGACGCGCGAATTGATGAAGCCGATTTTGGAACAGACGGGACTTGTCGCAGGCAGGGATTTTTACCTGGCTTTTTCGCCGGAACGGGAAGACCCGGGCAACAAAAAATATACCACCAAAACCATTCCTAAAGTAGTCGGCGGTCTGACGCCGAAGTGCCGTGATTTGGCGCAGAAGATTTACGGCCTTGCGATTCAGACGCTGGTACCGGTGTCCTCGCTGGAAGTGGCTGAAGCGGCCAAGATTCTCGAAAATACCTATCGCTGTATTAATATCGCCCTGGTCAATGAGCTTAAGAGGCTGTTTGACCGGATGGGTATTGATGTCTGGGAAGTGATTCGTGCCGCCAGTACAAAACCTTTTGGGTATCATCCCTTCTATCCGGGGCCGGGTTTAGGCGGACACTGCATTCCGATTGACCCGTTCTATCTGACCTGGAAAGCCCGGCAGTATCACATGACTACCCGCTTTATCGAACTGGCCGGTGAAATCAATACCGATATGCCCAACTATGTAGTGCATAAGGCGATGGAAACCCTTAACCGTCGCAAAAAGAGTCTCAATGGAGCAAAGATTCTGGTTTTGGGGTTGGCGTATAAACCGGATATTGATGATGTCCGCGAGTCGCCGTCGCTGGAACTGATTGAATTACTCAGGGAGCACGGCGCGAAGGTGGATTACAACGACCCCTATATTCCGCGAACTCACAAGATGCGCGACTATGACCTGAAAATGAAAAGCAAGCCGCTGTCTGCCGGAATGCTCAAACGGTATGATGTGGTGCTGATTTCCACTAATCACAGTGATTACGATTATAAATGGATAGTTAAAAACGCACGGCTGGTTGTCGATACGCGCAACGCCTGCGCCAAAGTTAAAGCGGGAAGAAATAAGATTGTAAAAGCATAAACCCAAATGGCCCCGGATAGAAGGGAATCAAATGGCTGATGGAACCAGGGATGTTCTTAAATGGATAAAAAAACAGTTTTAGCGATTATATCCGACTTCAAAAAAGCGATTGAATCGGTCGGGGTCAGACCGCAAAAAATAATTCTGTTTGGTTCATACGCTGTCGGCCGGCAGCGGCAGGACAGCGATATTGATGTCGTGGTAATATCGGAGGATTTTGAGAATAAGAATTACTGGGAAAGAATTGACATATTGTCGGCGGCTATTTATAAGGTATTTAAGCCGATAGAGGCGGTGGCGATGACGCCGCGAGAATGGCAAGCCGGCGATTCTGTAATTGCGGATTATGCTCGCAATGGCGAAGTGGTATGTGACTAAGCCCTGTCGGGCTTTGTAAAAACAATAACGATAGACCAATATTTGAAAGGGGTCGGTATGAAGAGGGTGATGATGTTTTTGATGGCGGCAATGATTGTCAAAGCGGATTTGGTGTCGTTTCCAGTTTGTGAAAATTCTTTTTCTCAGTCGGCCCCGGCGATTGACGGCAGCTTAGTCGCCTGGGTCGATGAACGCAATGGAACTGGAAATCATGATATCTATGCCAAATTATTGCCGAGCGGTGGTGAACAGGCAATTTGTATCGCCACAGGCAGTCAAACTGCTCCCGCTGTCAGCGGCTCTGTCGTTGTTTGGCAGGATAGCCGCAAGGGCGGCGGCGACGATGATATTTATGCGTATGATACAAGCACCAGTCAGGCGATAGCCGTGTGCACCGATACCTATAATCAGCAGTACCCCGACATTAGCGGCCGAATCGTCGTATGGCAGGAATACAACGGCAGCAATTGGGATATTTATGCCATCAATCTTGATGGCGGGGCGAAATATGTTGTTTGTGACAATGCAGCCAATCAGCAATATCCCGCCATCAGCGGCAATTATGTGGTCTGGATGGATTACCGCAACAGCGGCGTCAGTGGAGGCGATATTTATTGCAGGGATTTAAATGCCCAGGCCGGTTCGGAATTTCTGATTTGCGGCGCATCGGGCGATCAGTTTTATCCTGATATCGACGGCAATATTATCGTCTGGCAGGACCCGCGAACCGATTCGAACAATGATATTTATGGTTATGAACTTGGCGTCGGTGAATTTCCGGTCTGTGTGCGTGCCGAAAGACAGAATCAGCCGGCCGTTTCCGGCAATTGGATTGTCTGGCGTGATCGGCGAAATGGGACGACCAATTATGATATTTATGGATATAACCGCCAGACCCATGCAGTAACCGACATCTGTATCGCAGCGGGTCATCAAAACAGCCCTGCGGTTTCCGGGCAATATGTGGTTTGGCAGGATGCCGTGGGTTCGGGCGATATCTATGGGGCGGCATTTCCAGTCCAGGCAAGTATTACGGTCATTTTGCCCAATGGGGGCGAGACTTGGATAGCCGGCTCCCAGCATCAGGTGCAGTGGCAAAGTCAGGGCGTCAGTACAGTTAAAATTGAACTCTTCGATGGCACCAGTTGGCAAACGATAGCCGATGGTATAGCCAATACCGGCAGTTATAATATCACTGTCCCTGCCGGGATCAATTCGCAGCAGTGTCTGGTCAAAGTCAGCGACTCGGCGAATGCATCAGTTGCCGACCAGAGCGATGCGGTATTTACAATATTTCAGTGTACCCTGAAAGCCGACCTGACCGGCGATTGTTTTGTAGATTTGGCTGATTTTGTGGAGCTGGCGTCTCAATGGCTCCGATGCGGCAACCCGTTTGACCCGGGTTGGTGCGGGAATCCATAGACAACCAAGGACGAATTCCCAATCAGCAGGTATCTGTATTTATGAAAGTACTTATTACCGGTGGCGCTGGTTTTATCGGCAGCCATATCGTGGAACATTTTCAGGGCAAGGCGACCGTGGTTGTCTTGGACAATCTGCGAACGGGTTTTAAGAAAAACATTAACGGGTTTGAGTGCCGGTTCATCGAAGGCTCTGTGACGGATACGGTTGCCGTCAAAGAAGCGGTCAAAGGCGTCGATTATCTCTTTCATCTGGCCGCGATGATCAGTGTTCCCGAATCGATGCAGAAGCCCAAAGAATGTGTCGAAATTAATACGCAGGGAACATTGACGGTATTGGAAGAAGCCGCCCGTGCCGGTGTTAAAAAGTTGTGCTTCAGCAGTTCGGCGGCGGTCTATGGCGACAGTCCAAAATTGCCCAAGACGGAAGATATGCTCCCTGAGCCGAAAAGCCCGTATGCGGTAACTAAGCTTGACGGCGAGTATTATTGTCGGATGTTTCATAATGAAGGCTGGTTGAAGACGGCCTGCATGCGGTATTTTAATGTGTTCGGTCCGCGTCAGGACCCCAAAAGTCAGTATGCCGCCGCAGTGCCGATATTTATTGATAAGGCATTACGAAATGAACCCATTACCATTTTCGGCGATGGCCTCCAGACACGTGATTTCATTTATGTCAAGGATGTCGTTGCCGCCAATGTCTTTCTGGCCGAAAGGCCGGAGTTGGCCGGCGTCTATAATGTCGCCTGCGGCCGGAGTATTACGATTCAAGAGCTGGCCGAAAAGATCGTTATGCTAACCGGTTCAAAATCGACCATTCAATATGCCCCGCTGCGGGCGGGTGATGTGAAACACTCAAGAGCGAGCGTAGATAAGATAAATAAAACCGGATATCAAGCGGTGACAATTTTCAAAGAAGGGTTGCAAAGAGCTATCCGGATATGTGGTCAGATAAATCATAAAAATATAGTTAACATATTGTAAATGATAAGGTTACAGAGGAAGTTGATTAAAAATTAACTATTTTGAGTCATTATATGGTAAAATTCTAGGGAAACGGGGGCTGGTAGCGTTGCGGTCGCAAGACCGTATTGTACCCGCTTTCCTTTGGAGTTGTACGGGTGATTAGGATAACCTCATTCAGGATAGAATTATGCACACCAACGGCGGTTATTACCGTCTGATGATATTTCATACGGTTTTTATTGCAGCGATTGTCTCAACTGCTTGCAGTCAGGTTCTTGACCTTTCCAATGGCACGTTTCATCGCGATGGGACTGCCTATTATAGCAATGATGGCCTTACAATGCAGTCTTATTCACCTGATGTTCCTCGTACAGATACCGTTCTTGCTTGCAGTGCAAGTGATGGGAAAATGATATATGGCGAAGGACCTTCGGGTGAAAATATAGCGCCATGGTGCAGCAATTCAAGAGGCCTGTACGGTATTAGCGTCAGCAATAATTACAAACTTTATCGGTCCAGCGATGGTGTGTCCTGGACGAATATCTATACCTCTCCATATGTTATAGCGTCGGTGTTCTCCGCGGCCAATGATATGCTCATTGCGTGGTTTCGCACAGCCACAGCCCATGGAACAGACCCCGAATATTTCACGGCATATTACTCGATGAATTACGGAGTAACGTGGAATGCCTGTATCAATGCCGACGGCGGAACGGTTGTATTTCCGGGCAGGTACCCCTATCCATGGAATTTCAACCAGCGGCCGGCCAAAGAAGGGGAATCGTACGGTACAATTATTGCCAGCACCTATAGCAGCATTTACACCACGCCGAATCAGATTTGGCGGTCTACGGACAATGGCATTACCTGGGGGAAAGTACTTGAACTTGAGCCCTATTATATTTTGCACTTCCATGCGGTAGGGTACCATGCTGCACTGGGTAAATGGGTTGTTGATACCGGCGATAACCAAAATCCAAATCCTCCGTATAATACGCGCCAACATACGTTCGTCAGCGATGATGACGGCCAGACCTGGCATGAATACGCCTATAATGACGACGGCAGCGGTAAGCGTTCGAATTCAGGTCAGGTGACGCGTTTTCGGGACTATGGCCATCCTACGAGGATTTTAATCGCCTCGGACGAATATCAGCGGATTGGTTGGCTGGACCTGGTGACATGGGAGGTGGGGACATTTATGAAAGCCCCGCCGAGAAGTTATTCAGGCTCCAATTATTTCTTTGATGTATTTAAGTATGATAATCTCTGGTATGCCAGTCTCTTTTCGAGTGGCACGGCAGGGACTCACAATTCTGCCATTTATGTAAGTCCTGATTTGGAACAATGGGCTATTTATCACAGGTTCTCTGATGCATCTGTTCTGGGCGGCAATCAATTTGCGGGATTTTTAGGGGGCAAACTCCATATAAAAACTTCTACGGACAGTTTGGGCGCAGCTGGTCACTTCAGCATATCACCGGCCAAAGTAGCTATCGTCGATAATGCATTAGTTCTGACGCCGCAAAAGTTGAATTTAATGACCGAATCTCAAAGTAAGTGCAACAGCACTTCCGGCTGGTTCTATTGGTCGGCTGAGTGGTGGTCGCCGACCATCTTTAAAACAGTGGACGACCCAAACTTTGCCGGAAACAAGAGTATCTATCTGGAAAAAACATTGTCCGGAACAGTGAATCTCTATAGCCCTGCTGTTGCTGTTACACCAGGCCAGACGTATATTCCTCATTTTTGGGTACAGGGCACGATGAGACTTGTAGTAATAGGTTTTACCGATACAAGGTACAACATACTTGGGACGGATACGAATTGGGGGATACGTGGAGATAATAAGTGGACCGAGGTATGGGGCGCTCCCTATACGGTTCCTTCGAATATCACCTCGGTGCGGTTGAAGGCTGTTTACTATGCCGATCGAATGGATGGAGTGGTCGAAGCATGGCTCGGTGCGGCGGAGATAGCTGCTTCACCTTATTCTCCGTGGCATGTCGGTCAGGCAACATCGTCCAAAGAATATCTTGACCACACAGTGAATCTGAGCGCCAATTTCACCCACATTTTTTCCGCAGAATGTATGCCCAATGCCGTCGAGGCCGGCAATAATCCCCTTTATTTGTGTACCTATTATATTTCGCCAACCGACTATGTCGAGTTGTATTACGGACCTTCACAAGACAAATTCTATCTGGAGTCAACCGGCTGTGATCCAGGCGATAACGGCATCATTTCTTCCGGTTCTCAATGGCTCCATCGTCATACGACGGTAAGAGTTGCTGTTCGTTACAGCAATGGAACGATGAGACTGTCTCTGACGGATGGAGATGGGGTAGAGCATGTTGGCAATGTATTAGTGCGCCATAAGAAACTGTTGCACGGACAAGGCCGGATTATTCGCACGGGCAGCCACGATGGTACCGCGGTAATACCGCACATTTTATACGATAGTCATCTATTGAATGGCGTACTCAGCGATGAGCAGATAAAAACCATATTCAGCGCTCCATTGGTCAATGAGCCGAATATCGTTATTGACAGTGACGGTGATCAGGTCCCGGATGCCAATGACAATTGTCCTTATACCTATAATTCCAATCAGGCGGATTTGGACCACGACGGCGTCGGCGATGTCTGTGACAATTGCCCCTCGACGTATGATCCCAATCAGGTCGATTCTGACTACGATGGCGTCGGCGACGTCTGTGATAATTGCCCCTCGACCTATAATCTCAATCAGGCGGATTTCGACCACGATGGCGTCGGCGATGTCTGTGACGATTGCCCCTCGACGTATGATCCCAATCAGGTCGATTCTGACTACGATGGCGTTGGCGACGTCTGCGACAATTGTCCTTTGACCTACAATCCCGATCAAGCGGATTTGGACCAGGATGGCGTCGGCGATGTCTGCGACGATTGTCCCTCCACGTATGATCCTAATCAGGCGGATTCCGACCATGATGGTGTTGCCGATGCCTGTGACGATTGTCCCACGACGTATGATCCTAATCAGACAGATTCCGACCACGATGGCGTTGGTGATGTTTGCGACAATTGTCTATCCGTCTATAATCCTAATCAGGCGGATTTGGACCAGGATGGTATCGGTGACGCCTGTGACAATTGTCCCTCGGTTTATAATCCCGACCAGGCGGATTCCGACCAGGATGGAATCGGGGACGCTTGCGAATGTTCAAGCCGGTTTAATTTAGACGGCATAGGCGCTGTGGATATAGACGACCTTGTGATCTTTGCGTCAAATTGGCTTGCTATAGATTCCGGCCTGCTCGGAGATTTTAATAACGATAATCAGGTTGACCTTTCTGATCTTGCGATATTGAGTCAGCATTGGCTGGCCCTCTGTAATGAATCCGATTAAATTATCAGGTATTGTTCTCGTTACAAAATTGAACAAGACTTGCCATGGTTGATTCAAAGTATTTGAACAATAAGGACAGATGAAGGTTGTATGCGTTCGATCCGTATAGGATATTTCATTTATTTAATTTTTTTATTTTCTCAAATTGGATTGGCGGCAGATAAGGCCTTATTTGAATCAAAATATCGGTGGTTTTATCTTTCCTGTAATTTTCAGGATAATAACTCTGTTGAAAAAGCCATATCCCTTGTCCATACGGCTAAACAATATGGTTATGATGGGGTTGTTGTTGCTGACCCGAAATTCGGAGCGATGAAACAAAGACCTTTGTATTATTTTACCAATCTGAAAAAATTTATAAAATCCGCGGATTCTGCATCGATAGAGATTATTCCTGCTGTTGTGGGTGTGGGGTATTCAGAGTCGGTCCTTCAAAATGACCCATCGCTTGCGGAAGGAATACCGGTCAAAGATTGTGTTTTCAAGGTACAGGGCAAAAAAGCAATTGTGGAGGATGCGAACAATTATCTGGATTCCGCAAAAGCCTCCGATTCGGAAGCGGATTACCTGAAACAATGGGATTATGTTGATCAGCCTAATGAATTTGTTACGGCTCAGGTGTTAGGGGCTGGTCAGACAATTATTCAGATGAAGGGTTTTCAGAATCCCAAAAGCAAGGGAATGGTAAGGGTTTCCAAAAAACTGAAAGTTCAGCCTTTTACTCAATATCAGATCGATTTGGATATTAAGACTGTTAATGTGGTTAATCCGGGTGGAATTCGTATAACAGCTCTTGGCCTGGATGAAAAAGGACCTGAATTAAATTATACTTCTCTGGGAGTTAAAAAGACCCAGAACTGGACAAAGCATTCTGTTGTCATAAACACAATGGCGAACTCGAATATTGTTGTATGGATGGGTTGCTGGGGGGTTCAGGATGGTGTGGTATATCTGCGGAATCCGGCATTTTACGCTGTTGGGGGGATTAATCTTGTACGCCGGGAAGGTTGTCCTGTTACGGTCACCAATATGAACGGGGATATAAGTTACGAAGAGGGCAAAGATTATTTCCGATGGGAATATAAGGATTTAGGAAACAATGGTTGGATGGGAAGATACCATGTAACCCATCCGCAAATACCTATTCAGATTACTCCAAATTCGGCAATCCAGGAAGGGCAGAAAATCAGGGTGTCCTATTATCATGTTCCGGTGATTTATGATGGACAGGTCTGTTGCTGTCTGACACATCCAAAGACATTTACCTGTTTTCAGGATGAGTTGCAAAACATTATAAAAGTTTTTCAGCCTAAGCGGATTTTGTTGAATTATGACGAGATCCGGGTCGCCGGCCAATGTGAGCTTTGCAGAACAAAAAATAAAACCTGCGGCGAATTGCTTGCCGACCATATTCGAAAAATAAGAGAAATGATAAAAACGCTGTCGCCCCAGGTCACGGTTTATGTTTGGAATGGCATGTTTGACCCGTATCATAACGCGGTTGATAATTATTATTTTGCCGCAAGCACCTTCAAAAATTCGTGGCTGGGACTGGATGACACCGTGAAGATTCTCAATTGGAATTTCCCCCGTCGGAACGAATCGCTTCGATTTTTCTCGGACAAGGGGATGTGTCAGGTAATCGCCAGCAGTATTGACGCAGGTAATTATGAAACGACGGTTCGTGACTGGGCAAACTCCGCGAATTCCTTGAAAGGGCTCTGTCTGGAAGGGTTTATGTACACCACATGGCGGCAGGATTATTCAAAATTGTCGGATTATCAGGAATTGCTTGTTGAATATACTCTTCCTGATAAAAATGTCCGGAAAATCAAGTGAATTGCAGTGTTTGTCTGGTAATAGGGGCACGAAGGAATTTGAATTGCCCGAGTCAGAAGTAATCCGATTGAAAGTCTTGCGTCGGCAACTGGCTTTGTCAGAATTCCAACCTGCTTGGTGATTCAAATAAAAGAAAGCCCGTAAGAGAAAATATGTACTTTATAATTACCATCGATACAGAGGGGGATAATCAGTGGTCTGAGGCTGGTCGAAGGAATATCACCACAGACAACGCAAAATATTTGCCTCGTTTTCAATGTCTGTGTGAAGAAGATGGTTTTAAGCCTGTCTATCTTACAAGTTATGAAATGACAAAAGACGCTTTTTTTGTCAATTTCGCAAAGTCATGTCTGAGAAAAGGAACGTGTGAAATCGGGGCTCATCCGCATGGCTGGAACTGTCCGCCCCCATACAATTTAACCGGCGATGATCCGCATTATGCGCCCTATCTGATGGAGTATCCGAAGGAAGTTATTTTTAATAAGATGGAGTATTTGAAGAATATTCTCGAAAACACGTTTGAAACCCAGGTGGTGAGTCATCGTTCCGGAAGATGGGCATTTAATGAGGATCATGCGAAAGCGCTTGATTCCCTGCGGTTTAAGGTCGATTGTTCTGTTACGCCGTATATTTCCTGGGCAAAGCAGCTTGGCAATCCGAACGGACACGGTGGAACGGATTATACGGGATTCCCTTTAGAGCCTTATTTTGTTGATCTTGACGATATTTCTAAACCGGGCGATTCACGCCTGCTGGAAATTCCGATGACAATCAGAAAAAATCGATTGCCAACTATGGAATGTTTTTATAACGGTCTTAAGAGAGGGGAAATAAAAACACTTGGCAAGATATTGTTAAATGGCCAGATGACTTGGTTTAGGCCGGATAAGACAAATGCAAGGGAGATATTGCATTTGATAAAGAGACATGAGGATGCAGGCGGCGAGTATTTGATGTTCATGCTGCACTCTTCTGAATTTATGCCGGGCGGAAATCCGGTTTTTGTTTCGGCGGATGATATAGAACGGCTCTTTGTGGATTTGAATATGATTTTTGAGTCTCTCCGTCAGATGGATGTTAAGCCTGTAACATGCAGCGAGTACTATAAAACAGTCAAGGATAATATTCAGCGGGCGGGGGCGTAAAAAAAGAAAACCAGGAATTTGCAGGGCACAGTATGCTTTATGTTTAAAAAAATGAAACAATTAATAGCGACGGCAATGATTAATTTGCCTGGTGCACGTTATTATTTTTATAAGTATTATGTTTTCCGAAAGCCACTGAATGAAAAAGCGTTAAGAGGGAAAATTCAATATTTAGGTCATTGCATCGATTTGGGTTTTTCTAATAGCTGTTCTATTACGAAGGCAAAAATTTATGAATTAAGGTATCATCTCAAAGTGTTTTTCAGGAACAAATATCAAATCGACAATTCAGTTTTATGGGCAATAAAACTGTTTCTTTGTTACCAATATAGAATAAAACCGGCAGAAAATCCTCCTCACACTTCATTGGATTCGGACAGTATCCGGAAATTTGAAAATATTATCAAAGACCGAAGAAGCATTCGCAAATGGCTGCCGGGAGAGGTTCCTGATTCGGATATCACAAAAGTGATCGAGTGGGCCACATGGGCCCCCTCATCCTGTAATCGACAGCCGTGGCAGATAGTGATATTTAAGAAAGAAGCGGACAAGCAGGAGATTGCGAAATATTTCCCGAATAAATTTTATACCGCCGCTCCCGTTCTGCTTCTTGTTTTAATCGAGAGGACATTATATGGTGATACAGAAAAGCCTTTTATCTATCTGGACGCGGCCGCTTTTATTCAAAATCTATTGCTGGGCTTTCATGTGTTGGGCTATGGAGCATGCTGGATAGGATTCAATGCCTGGAATGCGTTGAATGATTCTGATTTGCATCTGCCCCAGCCTGAACGGTTCTATAAGGACTTCAGAGTGGACAAAAAAATGGTGCCGGTCAGCCTGATTGCCGCAGGCCGGCCCGCGGCAGTCCCCAATGCGCCGGCTCGACAAAACCCTCAAAACATCCGGATTGATTTTAATAAGTGACCCAAGGACAAATCCATGAAGAAAATTGGCATTCTGACCTATTTTGGACTCGACAGCAATCCGGGAACATTTTTACAGGCGTATTGCACTCTAAAAAATCTGGAACAAGTATTTCCCGGTGCCGATATTCGTTTAATTAATTATCGGTTTGCTCGGTGTAAATTTACAATCGGGAAACGGCATCTTGTGAATCCGTATCTGCTTTGGAAAGATTATGCTTTTTATTCTCAATTTCGAAAGATTGAAAAGAGGTGTTTTCGTACCCGGGGCGAAGAATTGATATCGCTGGATTATTCGCGTATCAACGAATATATCCGGCAAATGGATTTGGATTTAATAACGGTGGGAGCGGATACGATATTGCAGTTTCTGCCGCAGCATCGAAAAATAAACCAGGTTCCCGCCTTCTGGCTCTCGCCGGAAATCCGGAGCAAAAAAGTATTGTGCAGCGCGTCGTGTGGCGGGCTGGATTTTCAGAGCATAGATGAAGAGACAAAAGTTCAATTGCGAAAGTCAATACAGGAATACGCCTTGTTGGGTGTGCGGGATGATGCGACAGTTCAATTGATATCGGATTTGAATCCATCAAACATAGCAACGCTTCAGAAGGTTCCGGATCCGACAATTCTTCATCAGATTGATTATGCTCCTATTGGAGAATGGCTTCAAAGAAATAAAGTATCACTGAAAGAACCTGTGGTTGCAATCAATTTACCGCATTGTCATCCATGTTATCCCCGCTTGGTGGATTATTATCGGAACAAAGGATATAAAGTTGCATCATTGACATTTCATGGGCGTGGAGTGGATTACAGTTTCAGGCGGTTAAATCCTTTTGAGTGGACCGGGATTCATAAATATTTTAAGCTGATTATAACGGATCGGTTTCATGGGACGATGTATGCGCTAAAAAATGGAACGCCTGTTCTTGCTCTGGATTTGATGCCGATTAAAGTGACCCGCAAGGGCTTCTCCAAGACATACAGTCTTTTGAAAATGTTTGGCTTGCAGCAAACGAATCACGTTACGATAGATCAATCGAATAATTTCGACTATATCGTTGCCAGGGCGGAGGAAGTCGAAAAGAAATTCAATCGCGAGTATGTACGGAACTGCTGTCAAAAGCTTGCGGATGAATTGCGGTCTTTTCTTCTAAAAATAAAACCTCTTTTAGACGAAACAATTCGGTAATGAGCAGAGCCAAGAAGGCTGTTTTTCACGCCATCGTTTTGACAGCCAGCCAAATCATTGGAATGCTTGCCGGGATAGTTACGCTGATAGTGTATGCCCGGGTTATGCAGAAATCTGAGCTGGCGGTTATGCCCGTATTTCAAATGCTGGCGATGCTTTGTTGTAAACTGTTCGGATTGGGTCTGGATCTGGATATGCAAAGGAAAATGCCCGGTATGCTGGAGGCTCAAAATCAGGACGCCCGAGAATTGAGCCGTTCATATTCTGCAATCATGCAGGTGGGTACGGTCCTGTTTTGTTTGGGGATATTTATCGGGTCCAAACCCCTGGCAAAAATGCTATTGGGTGGTTCTGACCGCTCTCTGGAAATTGTATTGTTGATCCCTGCTATTGCAATGTATTCACTTTTTACCATAATGGAACAAATATTAAAAGGAATTGGAGATTTTTCTCGAATCAGCCTTTATACGGTTATAATGCCCTTTCTCAATCTTCCTTCGACAGTGTTGGGGTATCTGTTTTATGGTGTCTATGGTCTCATAGTGGGGCTTGCACTGCCGCGTATTTTGCTCTGTGTTTTTCTGGCACCCTCTCTTTTTACATATATGATTGGCAGATTCTCGCCTCGCAAAACAGTTCGTTTTTTAACCGATTCCTTTCCCTATTTAGTTGAGAATTACATGGGATATGCCGTCTCTTATGCCGACCAATGGATCATCAGTTGGTTTATGTCCCCGGAGATTCTGGCGATGTACTATATTCCCAAAACGATTATTTCCAGGATCAGCTCCCTGATGGAATCCATCAACAACATTACAATAGCCAATATGTCCCGAATCGGCAGCTATGGTGTACAATCGGCTAAAGAAGCGTTCTTAAAGACAAGGCGAGTCAGCATCTACGCCTTTACCCCTCTTTTTCTGCTGTTGATAGCTTTTTCCTACTATATTATTGATCTCAGTGCGGGGAAAGAGTATTTGGAAATGGCAATCCCCTTCGCACTTCTCGGGATAGCTTCGATGATTACAATGATTTATGCCCCTCATCGGGTCAGTGTGATGACCCTGTGTAAACCGATTCATCGGTTGTATTCAGCAGCATCACAAGGTCTGGTCTTGCTGATATGCCTTCTTATTCTGGTCAAACCTTTCGGTGTCCCCGGAATCGCGGGTTCCTATATTATTGGACGAGTGGCTGTTGTTTCGGCGTCAACGTATTTCCTCAAGAAGCTGTTTTCTTTCACGGCTGATTATGAGGCCTACCAAAAACTTCTGCTGCCGTCCATAATGATGATTTCCATCTGTCTTCTGGGACAGTGGTTCTATTATAATTATTGGATTGTGCCGGGTTATGCGGTTGTTGGATTCATGGCATATTTAATGCTGTTTCTTCAGTCTCTCAGTCCTGCCGATGTCAGACTGTTTCAGACTATTCTTCCGGCCAAAGCGCTCAAATTACTGGGTCTGTTTTCAAAAAGACTGAACGAGCCTGTTGCATAAGGAGTTTATTCTGTGAAGATAGCCTTGGTTACATCTTCGTTTTTGCCGCAGGTCGGCGGAGCGGAGTATGCTGTTCATTATCTGGCAAATGCATGGTCCAGACAGGGCCACGAAGTGTGGGTGATTAACTCGAATACAGAGGTGCCGACACATCCGGAGGCGTTATATAAGACATTGAAGTACACTTTTTTGCGGGGAACGACAAGATATGGTTTCCACAAATTTCCCTTTTGTCAGTATGCTGTCCGGGGGATAAAAAAATGCCTGGATAAGGTGCGGCCGGAGTATATATCCGGATACTTTGTCTATCCCACAGGGTATTACCTCAGTTTAATCAAACCCCGGGTGGGTTATGATATCGCTGCGCTGGGCTCAGATATTACAAAAAATCCATGGAGTTATCGGATTCGATACAATTGCCAGCGGCATATTCAAAAGGCCCTCGAGGGAGCAAATCGCTGTATCGCGATAAGCGACCATGCGGCGGAGCTTTACAAAGAACTTATTGGCGACGCTCGAAAAATTATAAAAATACCATACGGCGTGGATATTGGCAGATTCTCGAAGAAAGTGGAGGTCGATATCAGGGGTAAATTGAATATCGATAAAGACAGCTTTTTGATATTAAGTGTTGGCCGCAACCACGAGGCCAAGGACTACAAAACCGGGATTCGGGCATTTTCATTATTATTAAAACAATGTCCAGACGCAGTCTATTTACTTGTGGGGCGGGATGTTCGAAAGCTCCAAGCTGTTGCGGATGAGTATGGTGTATCTGACCAGGTTGTCCTGCAGGAAGGACTCGCCGAAGACGAGGTGGCGGCTGCGTATCAGCAATCCGATGTGTTCCTTTCGTGTTCAAGACAGGAAATGTTCCCGCTGGTAACAATAGAAGCGATGGCCTGCGGCAGGCCGATTGTTGTTACGAATATCAGCGGTAATCAGGACTTGGTAGTTCAAGGCAAGAACGGGTTTATCGCCGAACCGGGTGATTATCAGGAGATGTCCGAATGTCTTCTGAGGGTAGCCAAAGATAGTGAATTGAGGTCTCTGATGGGAACCGAAAATCGAAGGATATCTCAGGATTATGATTGGGATACAATAAGCAGGAAATATCTGATATACGCGGAGAATGGAGGTATGATAAATACTGCGAATTGATAAGACCAGAAAATTTATCGATCAATTAATCCAATTGCTTACGCAAGATCAATTTGCCATTAGTGAGGGTTTTTGAAAACGGATTTCCGAAAGTGTGACTAAACGATGGAAAGGCTGGGACGTAATGAATAATCAGGAAAAACTTGCTTTTGTAGCAAAAAAAGTAGGGTATTCATCGCTGAAAAGATATGTGTTGAGGTCCAATTTTATATTTGATGGCCTGAAATTAGAGGGGGCAAGAGTTTTAGAAATAGGTTGCGGCAGTGGTGCGTTTTGTATGTGGGCGGCATTGCATGGGGCGGAATATGTTTTTGGTATAGAACCTGAAGGGGACGGTTCAACGGGGGGGACTTTACGGTTGTTTCGTGAAGTGGTGGAAAAACTGAATTTAACCAATATTGAAGCAAAAGGAATATTTTTACAAGAATTGGGAATTTCCACAAAACCTTTTGATATTATTGTAATGTATAATGTGATCAATCATTTGGATGAAGATAAGGTACAGATTCTTCACAAGGATCAAGATGCGGCTGAAAAATATATTTTGTTGGTGCGGGATTTAAAGAAGTTTCTAAAGCCTGGCGGAATTATAATTGTGGCTGATTGTGCCCGAAGGAATTTCTGGAATGATATTGGCCTTAAATCCCCTCTCGCCCCTACAATTGAATGGCACAAACATCAAAGCCCTCAACAATGGATAAAAATATTCAAGAAGGCTGAGTATCGCTTGTATGATTTCCGGTGGTCTATTCTGAATCCTATTGGAAGCTTTGCGTCAAATTGGTTAGTTCAGTACCTCACAGTATCCCATTTCGTTTTACGATTTCAAAGTCTGGAAGATGGGAAAACTGGAGCAAATGGCTAAAGCGATGGAAAACATTTTGTCAAATCAACAACATCGCAAACAAAAGGTAGAAAACAACCTCCAAAAATCAAGACACTACGATAGGGGTCCAATCAGCAGACAATATCTTAAATGTATGACATAAGTTGTTTCGAGAACACTATATGGAATCGAATACTGTTCAATACCCATCTCCATACGACCCGCTTTATATAAACGAAAAACCGTCTAACGGCGGCCGGTTATTTCTGGAGCTTTGGTTTTATTTTGCTTTCCTTGCGTCAAATTTTCAGAATCTGACGCCGCTGGGTTCAGTTCAGTATGGCCTCGGTGGTCTGATTGCTTTAACAGGAGGGCTGTTTTTCATGGCCCTTTTAATCAGTAGAAAATCCATTCCTTTTTCCATCTGGATTGCGATTTTGATGAATATCCCGGTGAATCTGGCCCAGTATTACCAGGGAGATACACCGATTATTGGCCCAACAGGAGCGGCATATTGGCAGCACGTATGTTTTTTGGCGATGCTCTGCTATCTGGTGGAAAATGAAACTGCGGCCAAAAGAATCGCCTTGTTTTTTGGCGGTGTAGTTGTTGCGGCGGTATTTATAGGTGGGTACGAAATAACCTCGGAGCGTATCGGACTTGAACAGGGTGTTGGGCAGAGCTTCCGGAATGCCAATGACCTGGCGCATATATCCGCATTTTTTTCCATGGCCTGCCTATTTTGGTCGCTGAAGGTCAAACCCTATTTTCGCCCTGTTTATTGGATTATGGCATTGTTACTATTCGGGGCTCTTCTTAAGGCCGTATCGCGAGGAGGCGTCCTGGTTTTTGGGTGCGGATTGGTAATGCTGCTTTTATTGATAGTCAGCGGCAAAGGACAGCGTTTAACGGGTATCGTTTTAATTGTTTTTGGTGTCATAGCGGTACTGTTATTTAGCACGTTTTTATCACGTTATGCTTATTTGCTTTCGGAACGCGCAGGAGAAGCCACCGGAAGGGAACGTGTTTACTCTCTTGCTACACTGCGTGAGATAATGGAAAATCCAATTTTTGGCGTTGGTAACGGGGCAAAACTGCGCGCCGCCGGGCTTGAGCCGCATAACACCTTTATAGCTATGTTTTTCTATTATGGCGGAATTGCGGGTTTGCTCTATTCTATCTGGCTTATTGTTCTAATGGTTCGTCTCCGGCGGGCATTTTTCTGTCGTGAACTGCCTATTTTTACACGGTTTTTCCTTGTTACCCTTTTTGGGGCGTCGATATTAGCTCAATTGTTGTCCAATCAAGCCCAATTGTTTCCATCCTGTGTCTTTGCTACCGTTCTATTGGAAAAATATCTGCCTGCATATTCAGCGTCTGAGATACGAAAAAGACAATTAGCGGCCTATGAATTTGATTCCATGGCGGAAATATCCACGGATAATCCTCCCCAGCCTGCTGAGAATTGGCAATATGATTCAAAATCAATATAAAGTTAATGGCATTGGATATGACCACCACAAATCCCATTAGAGTGCTTCACGTGATGCCTCAGATTGGCACCGGCGGCGCCGAGCGTCAACTCTATGAATTGATTGTCCATAGCAGCCTGGATCGAATGCAGCACGAGGTGTTATATTATTCAGATTCTCGCGATATGGAGTGCTACCGGTTGTATGATCAGGGAGGGGTAAAATACAGCAGAATTCCCCGAAATAAATACCGTCCTGTAAAGTTTTTGCAGAATTTTGCTCATGAAATCCGCCGGCGCAACCCCGATATTGTTCATTGCTGGCTGACAAGCGGTAACTTTTGGGGGCGGCTTGCCGCAATGATGGCAGGCGTTAAAAATATTGTAATAACTTGGCGTAGCTCCAATGTCTGGAATCCCTTTGGAATGAGAGCCTTGGAATGGTGCACGACAAAACGCATCCATCATCTGGCCAACAGTAAAGCCTGTGCCCGGAAGGTCGCAAAAGCAATAGGAGTGTCTTTTGAGCGATTCGATATTATTTATAATGGGATTGATTTGGAACCTTATCAAAAGCCGGTCAGTCGGGATGAAGTATTCAGTGATATTAAGGTGCCAAAGGCCCATAAGATCATTACCATGGTCGGTCGTCTGACGGAAGCCAAAAACTATCCAATGCTGCTGCGAATTGCAAAACGATGCAAAGATGCACACCTTCCGGTGGATTTTATGATTGTCGGGCATGGTGAAAAAGAAACGGAGTTAAAAGCCCTCGCATCTGAATTGGACATCAACGATACCGTTCATTTTCTGGGTCTTCGTATGGATGTTCCTCAAATTCTTAAGGCATCAGATGCTTTTTGTTATACATCTTGGTACGAAGGTTTTCCTAACGCCTTATTGGAAGCGATGGCTGCTCGATTGCCCGTGGTGACAACCAATTTTTTAGGTGTTGACGAGCTGGTTCAGAATGACAGGAATGGAATTATTGTTCCGATGGAAGATGCCGATGCCGCCGCCCAAGCCTTGCGTATGTATGTGGAGAATCCTGAACGGGCAAAAGAATATGGCAATAATGCGTATTTGTCTGTCGAATCTGCATTTTCGATGGAAAAAATGGTAGAAGAAACAGAAAGTCTTTATCAGAAGCGAGTGAAAGAAGAAAAATAAAACAATTGTGTAAAATGCGTGTTTTGCTCATAGCCCATTCAAATGCCACCTGGACGCCGTATTTCGCTCGGTATTTTATGCAGCGAGGCGATGATGTGCTGGTCGTCAAAGGCGTTGTTTCGGGAAATCCTTGAGCATATCAGTCGATTAAGGATGGTGGTATCATCTCCCAGAGCTGGATAATGCTAAGAATTGCTGAAAAACTTGATTTTTCAAGACAGATTTGGTATTCTATTGAAATGAGGTGTAGCTGAGCAAGAATATACAATGTTATATGGGAAATCCCAGATTAGCGGATAGCTGAAATTTTGATGAGAATGGAAAGATGAAAAAGTTAATCTTTACAGTCTGTATTTTAGTGTTGTTCCTGTTTAGTGTTCCGCTTTCTGCAGTGTGTCCTCCGGGGGATTTGACGGAGGACTGTCGTGTTGACCTTGCGGACTTTGCCATCTTCGTCACTCACTGGCTGGATGAAGAAACACCTGACCCTCTCAGTTATATATCTCCTGTTGCGGATAGTCCGCATCGCAGTACCATCGGAATACCCAACCGAACGGTACTATACGAGGATTTATTTG
>Ga0315294_10001033_pt1 | contig 29963 bp, 20 predicted proteins | sample YL17G13_40_MG_FD_203626 | JGI IMG/M metagenome (GOLD analysis project Ga0315294, IMG submission 203626) | Sediment microbial communities from Yellowstone Lake, YNP, Wyoming, USA - YL17G13_40 | ecosystem: Environmental > Aquatic > Freshwater > Lake > Sediment | place: USA: Wyoming | collected... | reverse complement strand
GGGTCGCGGTATTGCTGTCCCGACGCAGGCTCCCGGGGCAAGATCGAGGGCCCCCGATGGACAAATCCCACATGACCCATCCAAGGTGCTTCTTTTTCTCCCGTGGGGAGTTTTCAATTTGTGGACCCGGAAAATTAGGGATTAATTTTTTGCGACGTGCCATCCGGCGTGCGTTGAAAAGGAGATTACCAATGGGAAGGAATTTGCGGTTTCGCCTGCCGCTGACGGTCATGTTACTGGCCATAACTTTGCTTTCCGGGTGTGCGGTCTTGACCCCCTCGCAGGTGAAAGAGGTCGAGCGATTCGCCCAGGCGACTCAAGGGTACGGGGCCCTACCGGGAGCGGTCATATCGATGTACGGCGAGGGTGCTGAGGAAAATAGGCTCCTGGCGGTGACTGGGTACACTTTCCGGCCCGGTGAGAAAACTGCCGACCAGGCTCTACAGGATATGAAGTCAGCCCGCCAAAGGCGCCAGGAGTTTACCGTGGCGGCGAAACGGGCGGATGAGGCTCTCGAAATCCTCAATATCTACGCTGCTGCCTTAACCATACTCACCTCCGATGACTTCACCACCTCCTTAGACGAGAGCGCGACCGCAGTGGGGAAGTCTCTCGACAGAGCCATCGCGGCGTATAACGATTCTTACGATAAGAAATTTTCCATGATTGGCTCTGCCGCGGCCCAAGTCGTCCGCGCCGCCGGCGGTATTTACCTCCGCTATAAACAGACCGTGCTCTTGAAGGAGTACGTCGAACGCGCGGACCCGGTCATTGAGGCTCTGACCAAGGATGTGGAAGACCTTATCCAAGATAAAGTTTCTCCCAATCTTAAAGACCTTACGGCCAGGGTGGAGCGGGAGTTCATAAACTCAGCCAATCACCATGTACGGCTGGACCTGAGTACCGTGGTGAGAATCAACCAGATTTTTTATCGGCTCGAAGGGGCGGAAGGTCTTGCCGGGGCAGCGGTGTCCTCGGCGAAAAGGTACCGCGAAGCCCACCGTGCTCTGAAAGAGGCCTTAAAGAAGAAGCAGGACTTGAAAGGTGTGATTGAACAAATAACTGTACTCGCCGAGGAAGTGAAAGCCGCCCGTAAACTAAAGAAGAAATTCGAGTAGGGACGCGGGCACTGGGGGAAATCGCAACGATTGGAGCCCAATTATGAACACCGAGATCATGAACGCATTAATGATGGTGCGGGAGGCGGAGAAGCGGGTCGACGAAGCCCGGCAGGCCCCGGATTTGACTGAGAAACAGCGCAATAACCTGCAATCCATTTACGCCCTGTTGCTGGACATCGATGACCAGCTTGTTTTACAGGACATTCAGCAGGGCATAGATAAGCTGAAACAGGATTCCAATAAGCTTGAGACCTTGGCCAACAAAATCGCGCAGGATGTCGAGCGTTGGAGAAAAATCGCCGATGCCGTCCATAAAGCGGCCAAAGGTGTCGGGACGCTTGCCGATATACTGGCCAAGGCCGCGAGCGCAGGCCTGCTTGGGATCCCGGTGGGGTTGAGGAGGGGGCGAGGGAGAAAGGGGACTCAATGGAACCGTTGTTGAGGAACGAAAGCCGGCCCAAGATTTTGGAACTTGCCCGGGGTAAATCAAGGTTCTGGATTTCCCTATATCTCCTTGCCCTTCTTACTTCCTGCGCCACCTTGGAACACCTACTCTATACCTATGATCCCCTCAACTTTCACAGTGTCCAGGAAGGGGTGCTATACCGCTCTGCTCAGCCGTCGGGCAGGGATCTTCGTAGGATCGTTCGAGAACACAACCTGCGAAGCGTTATCAATCTTCGCGGCTCTCACCCCGGGGAGTCCTGGTACGATATCGAAAAAGCCGTATCCGACGAACTCGGGCTGAAGCGGGTGGATATTGGCATGTCTGCTGTCCGTCTTCCCCACCGGGAGGACCTGATTCGGCTCCTCGACGCTTTCAAGGACCTCCCCCGTCCCATTCTTGTTCATTGCAGAGCCGGCGCGGACAGAACCGGCGAAGCTGCCGCTATTTTCGCCATGGAATATCTGAAATGGTCCAAGCGCAAAGCGGCGGGGCAGCTTCATCCATTTTATGGACATTTTCCGGATTTCACCCCGGCCAAAACCTACTTCATCCGCGAAGTTTACCAGGGCGAAGAATGGGCGCGGAATACCTATGATCCCTGCCGGCAAGATTATAAATACTACGATAAGGAGCAAAACTGCGGCATTCCTCCGGAAGCTCGGCGTTATTCGTTAGAAGTCGATGATGAACGATAGAGAGTTAAGCGACACTTCGAGCTGGGAATCCGGTTTGCTCCGTTATAGCCTGCGGGCCAGGTCAAAAAGGGTGGCCACGAGGAAATGTTGCAGGAAAACAATGATCAGAATGGCGATAAAGGGAGAAAGGTCAAGGCCCGCTCCCCGCAGGGGGATGTACCTCCGAATTCGCCAGAGCACCGGATCGGTGAGCCGGGAAAGAGCATAGGCCAAAGAATGAACAAAAGGACTTGGCCGGAATAGAATGACCCAGGAAACGATAACCCTGGCAATGATGATCCACATGCAGATATGCAGGACCAAATTGAGAAGGACGGCGAAAGCCATCAGCAAATTGGCAACGGCGAACATGGGGTCTCCAGATCGATTATGGGTTTTGCCGTAGTCGGTTCAAGGGAGAGAGAAAGCCATCCATTTTGTGCCCCGCAAGGATAATACGAATCTGCCAGCACTGTCCAGGCAAAAGTTCAGCTCCTTTTCCGGGAGAGGTTTACGCATTTGTAATCAACCAGGACTTCAAAAGCAGTCCGCAGGGCGGGAACGTAGGGACGCTGGTGTGGCCGGTCGGCCATGCTCCGGTGATGAGCTGGTTGAGCGCGTACAAGAAGGCAGCGAGAGTCTTCCCGGTTCCCGTGGGCGCCGAGATGAGGACGTGCTCCCCCGCAGCGATCCTCGGCCAGGCCTCCTGCTGGATGTCCGTGGGTCGGCCGATCCGCTCTTCAAACCACCGGGCGATGAGGGGGTGAAAATGGGCTAAGTTTTCCTGCCTTCGAGCCATGACTTCCACTATTTAACGGAGGTTTATGGTATTTTAAATACCCCTGCCATACAGGTCAAGGAAGAAGCCGTGCTGGGAATCGGTGAAAACGCGGGGAAGGGATTCCTCTAACCCCCGGAGATCATCCGCGAGAACGCGAAACTATATATGCAAATCTTCATATAAGCATTGCAAATCCAGGCCATTTCCAAACTCTATTTCCCCTTTGACTACCTTTAAGGGTAAGAGTATCCTTTAAACAATCTCTAGCCTATGTAGGCCAGTCAACCCAACATCTTAAGCTCTAACCTTCTGGGGTCCTATATGCAAGGCAGTTACCGGAAGGTGCCAATATGAAGCCTCCAGGGAATTGGTTTCTTTCCATTGGAGGCTTTCTTATTTAGGTGGTGCCTAGTGGCGGCACCGTTGGAAAGGGGAACAATGATTCGGATTTAAGTCGGAACCCTTCGTTACAGAAGCGGTTTGAACCCGGTTGGTTCCTGGGGGTATTCGCGAAAGTCAAGGAAAGCAGAATATCTGTAAACGCCAGAAAGCTGGTTGGTGAAGCGGAAATGGTTGGAGGAGAAATCCCGCGAACAATCTCAGCTTTGTCTTCAGCCAGCGGGAAACAAGACTCGAGACGTCAGAAGGAAGGGGTAAAATCAGTCGCTGGACGACCCCTGATTACCTGAAAGGAGGTATAAATGAAGACCCAAGTGGTTCTCATGATTGTCGCCGCCTTTTCCCTGGCAGCCATCGGCTGCGCCCCCATGGAGCGGTCCGTCTTGCGGGACCAGATCGCAAATGTGGGTACCCTGAGCACGAGCGCTTCTCGACGGGTCGTGGTGGTGAATTCCAGCTTCAAGTCGAAAGAGCCCTACCTCGAATCGGCCTTCTGCGCGGAGCCTTCTCCCGATATCACGGAGAATATCATCGCGAGCCTTACCGGCAAGGGCGATCTTGCCGGCGGGGCCGAAACAACGGGAGAGATCGCGAAATTGCAGGCCCAAGCGAAACTCGAGCTCGCCCGGAACTTTCAGAGCGTGGGACAGATATTATTTAAGCGAACCCAAGGCGCCCAATTCTGGAGGGACGGGTTGTTCAACTTGTGCCAATCTTACATAAACGGCTCGATCGGTAAAGAGCAGTTCGAGAAGAAATATGATCAGCTATTGGAAAAATCGGTGGAGTTGATAAAGCTTGAAGTCCCTCTCATGTATAAGACCCAGGGGACTTCCCCTGTTAAAGCTCTGGATAAGCAGTAGGTGGCCGTCTAACCCTTTGGTGCCCGGAATTGGCAGGGGCTGCGGATTGAACTTCGCCCGGGGCAGCCAGAGGATTTGGTGATTTTGTCGTTTTCATCGCATGGGGTAACGGATGTGAACGGGGAGTTCTACCTCCTGCCCTACGACCTGGGGACGGACAGTCGAGCGAGGTGGGTGCGGAGCAGATGGTGATGGTGGCGGATGCCTGTCATTCGGCGGCGGTGGAAGGGTTCAAGTCGGGGCCGATGGGGAACCCTGGATTGGGGCAGTTGTCGTATGAAAAGGGGATGCCGATCCTGTTGGCGAGCCAGGTGGAAAACAGTGCGTTGGCCGGGAGGATGACATTGTAAGCCTAGAGAATTCCTTCATCTACGCCGGGAGTCCTTCGGTTGTCTCGACCCTTTGGAAAGTTAATGAGAGGACAAAGGTGGAAATCGTCAAGGCATTTTATAAGAACTTGATCTTCAACAAAACGAACAAGGCCGAGGCTTTAACACAAGCACAGAGGGGTTTGAAAACAGACTCTTCCCTCTACAAGGATCCTTTCTTCTGGACAGGTTTTACGCTTCGAGGCACATACCCATGAGGGCATAGCAAGATATCTGCAGTAACAATCAACAACTAATGATTGATGCAACGGATCTCGCAAGTGAATTCTTCACGATGAAAGTGTTACGGGGGAATGGTAAATAATGCGTTTCGAGAGACTGAATAAAGATACCTCGAAAGCCAGTTCAACCATATTATTTATGGCATCGTTGCTGTCATTTTTCATCTTATTGATGCCGTTGACTGTCCATGCTCAGAATGTGACTGGTCAGAAAAGAGATTCTTTATTTAAGGCTTTCCAGCGTTCCGATAAACCGGTATCGTTCCTCATCGAAGCGCTGAAGGATCCTAATAGTAGTGTGCGCGTTTGGGCGGCAAAGGTACTTGGGGAGCGGTGGTACGGGCTAGGGGACAAAACAGCAGCGGTACCGCCCTCATTGCGGCCCTGAAGGACCCTGACAGCGGGGTGCGCGCTGCAGCAGCACGGGCGCTTGAGGAGATAGGGGACAAAACAGCGGTGCCGGCCCTCATTGCGGCCCTAAAGGACCCTGACAGCGGGGTGCGCGCTGCAGCAGCACGGGCGCTTGAGAAGATAGGGGACAAAACAGCAGCGGTGCCGGCCCTCATTGCGGCCCTGAAGGACCCTGATAAAGAGGTGCGCAGGGGAGCAGCATGGGCGCTTGGGGAGATTGGAGACACATCAGCGGTGCCAGCCCTCATTGCGGCCCTGAAGGATCCTGACAGGAGCGTGTGGGACAGGGTTACAAAGGCGCTTGCGAAGCTAGGAGACAAATCAGCGGTACCGCTCATGATCGCGGCGCTGAAGGACCCTCGTAAAGAGGTGCGCGCTGGTGCAGCAATCGCACTTGGGACTGCAGGGGACAGAGCAGGGATCCAGCCCCTCATCGAGGCCCTCAAGGATGTTAATGAGTTGGTGCGCGCAGCAGCAGCATCGGCGCTTGGACTGCTAAGGGACAGAACAACGGTATCGCTCTTCATTGCGGCCCTGAAGGACCCTGATTTTTTTGTGCGCGGTGCGGCTGCATGGGCGCTTGGGGAGATAGGAGAAACATCAGCGGTACCGCCCCTCATCGAAGCGCTCAAGGATGCTAATGGATGGGTGCGCGCTGCGGCAGTAGGGGCGCTTGGACGGCTAAGGGAAAGGAAAGCGGTACCGCCCCTCATCGAAGCGCTCAAGGATGCTAATGGATGGGTGCGCGCTGCGGCAGTAGGGGCGCTTGCAATGCTAGGGGATAGGACAGCGGTACCGGCCCTCATTGCGGCCCTGAAGGACCCTGATAGAGAGGTGCGCCGTGGAGCAGCATGGGCGCTTGGGGAGATGGGAGACAAATCAGCGGTACGGCCCCTCAGCGAGGAGCTGAAAGACCATCACCTGAAGGACCCTGATACTTCGGTGTGCGCTGCGGCCGCACGGGCGCTTGGGCAGCTAGGGGATAGCACAGCGGTACCGCTCCTCATCGGGGCGATCAAGGATGCTGATAGATGGGTGCGCGCTGGGGCGGCAGCGGCGCTAGCAAATATGGGTGAAGTTGGAGAGGTCTATAAAGCATTCGTTGAAAGGCCAGAGATCCCATTGTTCAATATAATACGAACGGATTCAAGGTTTGATGACAATGGTCTAAAGCAACTAACGGGTTCTCGCGATCCATTTCTAAAATCGGCAGGATACTACGTTCTTGCATTGAGATCAAAGGTACAGGCAGAAGCAGACTCCGAAAAGCAGCTTCAGTATTCTCAAAAGGCTTTTGAGAATATCGATCCCAAGGCCTACACTGCTTTAGCCATTCTATCGCTCTGGTTGAAAGCGGAGGCCGAAATATACCTCGCCAAACTCCATGATGCTAGCGAAACAATCAAGATCGCGGAGAATCATCTTGCCTACCTTTCGCCGATAGAAAGAGAAAACTATGGAGAATTATTCGAGGAATACACGTTATTTCTTAAAGGAGAAGTGTATGCAAGAATCGGTGAAGATAAGACAGCAATAGGGAATTATGAGGCAGCGCGTGAACGCCTGCACACAAGTAGAAGAATTAGAATTGCAAGTGGAAGAAGGCTTTGGGGACGAGATGAAAGGGAAGCGGAAAGGCTCGAGAGCCTGATTAAGAAAAGGCTCGGAACTATCGGTGCTAAGTACTACGCAGAGATTCGTGAAGAAGGGATAAAAATCGGAGAGCAATACAAGCCAAGAACAGAGTTGGAGATGGAAATTGATGAGGGCGCGTATGCCCAACAGTTAGTTCAGGTGAGTGGTAAAGGGAATTATGAGGAGGCCCAGCGGTTAGCCGAAGAGCTGGCAATGAGAAGAGCTGCCTACCTGAACCGAAAGCTGGATATCAAGCTGGCCGATACCGACAAACAGAAATCCATCGACGAATACAGAATCAAACAGAAATCCATCGATGCACTCGAAGAGAAGAAGCGGAATCTGGCAACGAAAGGGGCAAGCAGTACCGCTGAGGCGGCAAGGGAAGAGAGCCCTGAACTTAAAAAGGTTGACGCCGAGATACGAACCAAGCAGCGTGAGCTCAATAACTACCTGGTGGAACTAAAGAAAGATCATCCTGATCTTGCAGCCCTGCTTGGGGCGAAGCCCATAGAACTGAAGAACACTCAGGAGAAGCTGTCTTCAGAGACCGCACTGCTTCAATATATCCTGCTGCCTGGCAAGCTCGTCATCTTTATCATCAAGGCCACAGGGATTGACATCCAGGAGGAACCCTTACATAAGGATCTCAAGGCGAAAGTAGAGCAATACCAGAAACACCTGAAGAACATTGAGAAAAGCAAGCAGCTGACGGACGAGACGCGGAAGGAGCTCCATCAGATCTATGCGGATCTCTACGAGATCCTGATTAGGCCCGTCCAGGGCAAGCTGCAGGGCATCACCACGCTGGGGATCTCGCCGAACGGCTACTTGCACTATGTCCCCTTTGGAGCGCTTTGGGCCAAAGAAGGCGGAGAGCCGAAATACCTCATCGACCAGTACCGGGCGATCTTCTACGTCAACTCCACATCCATCTTCTGGGTTGCGACAGACCGAGCCGGCAAAGGCAATGTATCGGAATCGAACCTGGTGGCTTACATTAATCCCGACGAGAGTCTGAAGTTTGCAAAGGAGGAGGAGAAGGAACTGAAGGGGATCTTCAAGAACAATAAGATCTACTACGGCGGGGAAGCAAAAAAGGAAGCGCTGGAGTCCATGGTTCTGTCCAACACGGTGCTGCATTTTTCCACGCATGGGAGCCTCAACAGCCGGGACAGCTCGAAGAGCTACCTGGTGATGGCAAACAACCGGAATCTGACGGTACAGGATATCTGGGGGTTGCCGCTGAAGGGCAACGTCGTAACCACGCTGTCTGCATGTGAAACGTCCCGGGGAGAGCTTTTGAGCGGGGATGACATTGTAAGCCTGGAGAATGCCTTCATCTACGCCGGGAGTCCCTCGGTTGTCTCGACCCTGTGGAAGGTTGACGAGCGGGCCACGGCTGAGCTCGTCACGGCATTCTACAGGAACCTGGTGGATGCGAAGAAGAAGATGAGCAAGGCGGAGGCGCTGACGCAGGCCCAAAAGAAGGTGAAGGACACATCCACGCACTACAAGGATCCCTACTTCTGGGCCGGTTTCATGCTGCGGGGCACCTACCAGTGACAGCACAGCACAACATATCAATCAGCCATCAGGGAACGGAAGGAGGATTGAATATGCGATTCAAAAAGTCAAATAAAGCTGTCATGGAAGTGAAGGCAGCCATTCTGTCAATTGCCTTGCTTTTGTCAATCTTCGTTGTGATCATGCCACCGCTTCTGCATGCCCAGACGGTTACCAGTCAGAAGCTGGATTCTTTGGTTAAGAAATTACAGGATCCAGATAAAGAGGTGCGCCTCCAGGCCGTAGAGGGCCTTATGAAGCTGGCGGACACGATAGCCGTGCCGCCCCTCATCGGCGCACTGAAGGATTCCGATCAAGAGGTGCGTACCAAGGCCGCAGAGGCCCTTGGGCGACTGGCGGACGAGAGAATGGTGCCGCCCCTCATCGAGGCGCTGAAAGATCCCGATAAAGGCGTGCGCACTGCCGCCGCACGGACCCTTGGGGGGCAGTATGACAAGAGAGCGGTGCCTCCCTTAATCGAGGCACTAAAAGACCCCGATAAAGGTGTGCGCTCTGCGGCCGCACATGCCCTTGCGCATCTGAAGGATAAGAGAGCGGTGCCTCCCTTAATCGAGGCTCTGAAAGATCCCGATAAAGGTGTGCGCTCTGCGGCCGCACATGCCCTTGCGTATCTGAAGGACAAGAGAGCGGTGCCTCCCCTCATCGAGGACCTGAAGGATCCCGATAAATGGGTACGCTCTGCGGCCGCACGGACCCTTGGGGATCTGAAGGACAAGAGAGCGGTGCCTCCCCTCATCGAGGCACTGCAAGATCCCGATGAACGTGTACGCTCCGTGGCGGCATGGACCCTTGGGGATCTGAAGGACAAGAGAGCGGTGCCTCCCCTCATCGAGGCACTAAAAGATTCCCATGACGACGTGCGCCATGCCGCCGCGAGGTCACTTGGGCGATTGGGGGACAAAGCCGCGGTGGAGCCCCTCATTCTTGTACTGAAGAATGATCCCCATAGAGGGACACGCTGTGAGGCCTTAATGGCGCTCAGAAATCTGGGATACGAGACACCGGCGGATCTCCGTTGGGTATGCCAACTCGGCCCTCCACCTCCTCCCCCACCCCTTGATCTCAAGGGGGGCGGCAAGATTGTGGCCTTCTGGAATACATGGTTCGAGAATCGAGATGAAAAAACCCGCGTTGAAGTGCTAAAGAAAGACGCAACTTATTCTTTTGTGCTGGATATTTCCAAATATGCATATTTTAGCGACTCTTCTGCAGAGCCCGCCCCGTCCATTATGGAGGCAGTTGAGAAAGTCCGCAAAGAGAGTAGCACGATTCGCTTCAGGATAAGGCCCATCCTCTATGGGGATTTTCTCCGTTTCACAGACAACCAGCGTGCGTGGAAAGAGCTGAAAGTTGATATCAACAAGCTCGTCCTAGCAGATAAAGCCGTTGAAGACAACATACGGAAAGAAAAGGACAAGTTGTCATCGGGGGAAATCAAGGTGCATAATTTCGCCCATGAGATGCAGGCAGGTGAGGTCAGGTTCGATTTGCTTGCCGAACGATCGGGAGACGCCACGATTCTCATCACCATCTGGGATGAAAAAGGAATGATCCCCCTGGATCATCTGACCCTGTCCGTCCGGGTGATCGATGAGGGCACGCCGGCTGCCAGACAAAGACCCCTAAGCGAAACAGTCCCGCTCAGGAAAGGTCGCCAAACGCTTCTCAATATTTCCTCGGATTTTTCGTCTTCAGGTGCCCTACTGGCTGATGCGGCCTTTTATGTTTTTGAGAAAAGCCCAAACGGCAAGAGTATTGTCCTATTTGCCGCGAAGGCAGGCGACGCAGCTACCGGGGCACAGGATGAGGTATCCGTCTATGCCTGGGAAACGGAATCATTGCTCAGTGAATACGTTGAGAAAAAAGATCAGCTTATCATACAAATCAGAAACGCGCGTGAACAAGCAAAAAGTATAGCTGAGAATGTATGGAAATACAGCTATGAATCGGCGGCTGAAGGACTCAAAAAGAAGATTTTCGGCGGACGCAGCGATAAGGACCGAAAGCAGGCGGCAGATGCGGAGAAGGTCTTTCGTGATCTTGTGCAGAAAAAAACTCAGAAATCCATTGTATTTGTGCGGATGCGAAATGAAGATGGCCATCCGGTATATCTCCCGCTGGGAATTCTCGCGGCCAGCAGCAAAAACCAGTTCCTGGATAAGAGGATCATCCTTGTCCAGCCCCTTCCACGGGAGCATTACCCGGCAGGTGATCATCCCGTGGGATCATGGACTTTCAATGTGCCGGAAAATATGGCTGAACTTTCGACCCTTAGTAATACGGCTTTGAGCCAGCTTGAGAAAAAACCTCCGTATTACCGGGATATTTCAACGGTCAAAGGTTTTTTTAAAGAAACTGTCGCAAGTGCCAGTTCTGAGGGAGTGCTTCTGCTGGCACATCAGGCGGGCGGAAATCTCTGGTTTACCAATCAAGCAATCGGGATCGTGTCTGAGGATATCAAGCGCCCATTTCCCGCCGGCAGCGTGGCGATTCTTTCCGCCTGTTCGACCGCCTCTTCAGAAGGAAATAATCAGGCCATCCTCGAAAAGCTCAACGCCAACGGCATCGACGCCATGATTATTTCCCCTTTCCCCGTGCACGCTGACTACGGAGCCATGCTGGCGATCAAATTTATTCGGGCGATAGAAGCGGCAAAGAAAGATTCGAAAGCTTTGTCCCTGGCAGAATTATTTTCCATGGCTACCAAGGAAACGGCAAGCTACTTCAAGGATGTACGAAGTTTGCATTTTGACGATATGGACCTGGAATTCCTGATTGCGGGAGATTATCGGGTTAAAATAGCCCCGAAATAAAGAAGATCACATGAAAGGAGAAAGGTTCGGATGAAGAGGATTATGATTCTTATGTCTGTTTTGGTTCTGACCTGTGGATGCGCATCCATGTCCGCCGCCGTGACGTGGACCTCAACCCCCTCATTCAAGGAGGCATCGACACGCGAACGAACCATCGTTGTCATCAGCGATCTTCACCTGGGTCCTGGAAAGAAGTCTAACAATGAATGGTATGCCACAGAGGATTTCCGCTGGCCCAAAGCGTTGAAGGCCTTCCTCGATAAAATGTCAGAGACGGGAAACCGGCAGGTTGACCTTATCGTCGCCGGTGACTTCCTGGATATGTGGCAACCCCCGGACAATATTCGCTGCGAAGGGATCAGCGCGGGGTTGGGCTGCACGGTTGATGAGATGAAAGCCGTTGCAACCTGGATTACTAAGGCGCACGATCCGGTATTCAAAGACCTTCGTGATTTTTCCCGCAAAGGGGAAAACCGGCTGCATATCATCCCCGGCAACCATGATTCGGCCCTGTTGATCGCAGCGGTCTGGGAACCGGTCGGAAAGGCCCTCGGAGCTGATAGCGGGCGGGTAAACTTTGTCAGAACCGGGGTGTGGAAGTCCCCCGACGGCAGTATCGTGGTTGAGCATGGCCACCAGATCGGAACCGAGGCGAACCGGTACGACACGTGGCCGGACATCGTGCGGTCTCGCGGCGGCAAGGAATACATCATTCGACCCTGGGGAGAACAATTTGTTCAAAAGATATTCAACGAGCAGGAAAATTGTTATCCCCTCATCGATAACCTCTCACCGGAAAGTGCCGGCATTTGGTACCGGATGAAAGACCGAGGAGCCTGGGGTACCAGTGCAGATATCGCCCAGTTTGTCGCCTTCAACCTCTTTCAGACCTCGTTGCCCCAGAAAGCGCAGATTCTGGGTGCGGGGGGCTCACCGGAAGAAAATATCAAATGGGACATTGCCAGGGCCCGGGACCAGGGTCATCAACTATTTGTTGCTGCGATGCCCCCAAATGACGATTTCCGTGCAAGCCTGCTAGGGGACTCTGAACAGGCGAAGAAAGTCCGACTGGAATTCGATGCCCTAGCCAAGGATGAGAAGCGACTCCCCGATGAAAATGTAAAATTACTTTGTGAGCAGGCTGAGATCCGGGGTAATTCTTTATGCAAAACGCCTGAACTGGGGGCCGGCATTGATAAACTACTTGTACCCCGAGGATGGGTACTCGCCGCCCATTTGAGAAATAGGGAAGTGGAGTTCCCGAAAATGCGCTTCTTCATCTATGGCCACACCCATCTTCTCGAAGAGGCCTGGCAGCCCGGCAGTGGTTTTGGTTTATCAGTAACGGTTTTGAATTCGGGCGCCTTCCATAGAGTAATTAACGAAAAGGGATTTCTGCGCCGTGTCGCTGCGAAGAACCTCTCTCCGGAGGAAGGCCTGAAGAAGCTGGCTGTCGAGGAATTGCCGCCCTGCTATACTTTTATCCTTGTCCCCCATGGAAAAGAACCAAAGGTCCAAAATTGGGTCATGGAAGAATCGAATGAAACGGGCAAGATTGTAGAGCCGGACAACGAATCCTGTAAATGATGGGCGAAACAAAAGAGTAGAAAAGAGATTCGCTATCCAGATTTTCGAGGTCTCATAAAACCATCAGGATCTACGGATCTCTTTAGACACAGTAAGAAGCTCCTGTTGATCTGTAGAAATTTCTGCCACAGAGGGGATGATGGAACCTACATTGAAACTCTGCATCCTCTCCCTGGCGTTCGCAGCCCTTCTTACCGGTGGATGCAGCAAGCCATTGTTGCCTTATTCGCTTGACACGCCTCCTCTGGTCCTGGCGCCTGCGTCCCTGGCCAACGTAGAGGATGGGCGGGGTCGCTTCAGGGAGATCTATTGTGCCGTGCAAAAAAATCACGGAGCTGTGCTGCCTTATAACCGGCCATGCGAAGACGTCATATTACGGCTGGGGGGTGAACCTGAACCGACACGAAACCCGGTCTCGCTCGGACCTTCGAAACTTAAATTACGGGTCCTGGTTGTGCCCGGGCTATTCAACGACTGTATAAAGTTCAGCAGCGCTTATTCCTATGCCCATGCGCACCTGGAACGTTATGGGTACAGGGCGGAGAGCCTCCCGGTAAGCGGACGATCCAGCAGCACCTATAACGCCCTGGAGATCAGAAATGCGATCCTTGGCATGGAACTCCTGTCCGAAGAAAAAATAGTGCTCGTTGGCTATTCAAAGGGGGTGCCGGATATTTTGGAAGCGGTTGTTGCTTACCCCGAGATGCACCAAAGAGTAGCGGCGGTTGTGTCAGTCGCCGGCACAGTAAATGGATCGCCGTTAGCCGACCAGATTGACAGACCCTACCAGGAATTGCTTAAGAAAGTCCCCCTTCCCCAGTGCCCTCCCGGGGTGGGGGACCCCATTGAAAGCCTGAAGCGGTCAACCCGCCTGCCGTGGCTCTCGCGAAATCGGCTTCCGGAATCGGTAAAGTATTTCTCGCTGGCCGCCTTTGCCGGGCGGGATGATATTTCCGTAATCCTTCAGTCCTCCTATGATCGGCTGGCCCTGATCGATCCTCGCAATGACAGCCAGGTAATTTTCTACGACGCCATCATCCCGGGAAGCACCCTTCTTGGCTTCGTCAAAGCAGATCACTGGGCGGTGGCTATGCCCTTCTCCCAAGACGCGCCCCAGCTTTCGCCCGGCCTGATTGATAAAAACGAATTCCCCCGAGAAGTCCTTCTGGAGGCGATGATCCGGTTTGTGGAGGAAAAACTCCTGGCCGTTGACAGATCTGCGATTGCGGGAAAATCGCGGGATTAAATTCTCAATTCTCGCGTCTCTTCTTAACTATCCCCACAAGTCTATTGTTCTTACCGATTGATTTTTCATCTCATTCCTCGGTTCTCGTTCCTCCCCTCTCGCGCCAGATTTCCCACCGGAACGGCGTAGGGACCCTCGCGGACGAAGGCCATGCGCGGAGAAATGCCCTTCTCTTTGCAGGCCTGGTAGAAATAAAAGACGGCGTTCTGGACCATCTCCTGGACCTTCTTGGCCCGGCTTTTCCTCTTGCCGGCGGGAGTCAGGAAATCATACCCGCTCCCCCCGGGAAGCATGGAAAAAACGGCCTCGGGGATATCGGAGGTACAGTAGATCATCCCCCCCTCGCCAACTTTTCTCAGGACTTTTGCCCAAACCTCTGGCTCCCACTGGTCTTTGGTGAACTTCCAGGAGGGGGACTTGAGAACCTCCACGTATCGGTCAGGACCCTGGAGTTTCAGAAGGTGGGTCAAGGTCTTGTATTCCGGCCCGCCGATGGGTTCCGGGTCGCGGTTGTCGGCGGCGATGATGATGACCCCCTTCTCTTTTACCGCCGGGATGGCTCCCACCGCGGCCTTGGCGGTCTGGTAATGGTTTCTCCCCACATACCCGCCGTGGGTCAGGACAATGTTGAATTCCTCTTCCACCGGGATGACCACGTAGGTCTTGATCTTTTCCACGGCCTTTTCCAGAACCTTTTCCAGGTCTCCGGCAAAGACCCCGGTCATGCGCATGTCCTTGTCCAAGGTCACAGTGATAGTAAAATCGACTCCAACGGACTTGGCCACGGCCAAAGCCTCTTCATGGCAGGGGTTCCCCTCAAAGACCAGGTTCGTGGCGCAGGGGGATTCGAGGAATTCCGGGCTGTGGAACTTCTGGATGGTGCGGAGGTCCACCAGCCCCGGGCAGACGGCCTTTCGTCCCCCTGAGGCTCCGGCCATGAAATGGCTCTCGGTCAGGCCGGTGGCGATCTTCACATCGGCCTCATGGAAGAGCCGGTTCAGGTAAACGTTGGTTCCCGTTGGAGTCTGACCCACCGAGACCAGGATGGATTTATTCTCGCAATTGTGGTCCAGAACCTCATAGGAAGAGACAACCTCTTTACCGAGCATCTCCACTTTTTCCCGGGGTGTGCTGGCCCGATGAGTTCCGGTTCCCACGATGATCCGGATGTTCTGCCGGGGGATTCCCAGGGCCTGGAGCTTCTTCAAAAGAGGGGACAGAATTCCTGCCTTCCCCTGGTAAGGAACCGGGCGGGTGATGTCGGATATGGTGACGGCCACGTTTACCTGGTTGGCATCTTTCCCTTTTCCCCGGACGATCTCTTCCAGAGTGGGGCCCCCGCAGGGCTGGGCGAGGGCTTTCTGAATCTCCTTCGCCGGGTTCTTCAGGACCTCGGCTTTTTGCATGGTCAGTTCAACGCAGTCCGGAGGAACCGAAATGACCAGAGGCCCGCCGGTGAATTCCACCTTTACCTTCTTCCAGCCCTTGGTTTTTACTTTCTTCAAGGTTTCTAACAAATCCGCTCTCATATCAGCTCCAATTAAAATACTGATGCGGAGAGGGGGAGACGGGGTGAAAAAGAAAGTTGTCCGTGTCCCCGCGTCTCCGTGTCTTCGCGTCTCCGCGTCAGTTCTTAGCCCACGGTCGGAATCAAATCCAGGTTCCCGGTGAAAGCGGCATCCAGGGTGGGTTTCATCAGCTTGTCCACGTCTCCCCGTTCGGACTCCATGGGGGTGGGCATGTTCTGCAGCTTCATCTTGAGCTGCGGGTCTTTCGCCGCGGTGATCATCCGTTTGATATGGGCCTTGGAAACTCCCGCATCCGCCAGGGTTGCCGGGAAGCCGAGGGCTTTGGAGAACTGGATCATCCCCCTGGCCACCATCATGGCCAAGGCCCTTCCCTTCTTGCCCTCGGTCTTGGCCTTGATGAACCCGGCTTCTTTCAAAATTTCCCCGAAGACCGCCAGCTGGTCCTGGATTTTGGAAGCAAAAAGAACGGTGTAATAGGGGTTGAGGATCGCGCAGGCCCGCCCGTGCGTTAGAACATCGATCAAAGAGAAGCTTCCCAGATGGGGGCCGCTGGTCCCGCCGATCATGATCGAGTATCCTCCCAGGTCGGTGCCCAGGCCCAGGCTGTGCCGGGCGTCGCGATCTCCCGCGTTCGCTTTGACTTTGGGCAGTCCGTACACAATCAGGGCCAGGCAGGCCTTGGCCACTTCTTTCATCTTTTCATAATAGGCCTGGCCAGTGGCGCCCATGAAGACCTCCCATGCATGAGCGATCCCGTCCAGTCCTCCGTCCAGGGTCAGGTCCATGGGAGCCCCCAGAGTGACTTGGTAATCGAAGACCGCAGCCTGGGGGACAATGGCTTCGTCCACGATCAGCTTTTTTTGCCCCGTCACCAGGTCGGTGATGTTGGAGTATTTCGTCAGTTGGGCCCCTGAACTCGCCGCCGTCTGGACGGCTACCAGGGGCAGGAGAGGTTTCCCGCCTATCCCTTTGACCTTGGTCACGTTGCCCACGCCAAAATAGGGGTCAATGGTGCTGGCCAAGGCATCCGGAGCCTGGAGAGCCTTCTTCACGTCTCCGGGAGAAAAGGTCGCCAGGACGTTGGCCGCTTTGGCGGCATCGATGGTACTGCCTCCCCCCACGGCCAGGATGACTTCGGGCCTCGTCCGGGCGACATGAAGGGCCAGCCGGTACACGTCCTCCCGCGGGGCATTGGGCCCGGCACCGATGATGATTTCCGTTTCCACCCCCCTGGCCTTGAGGGAATCGGTGATGGTCTGCAGGGTTCCCGCCATCCAGCCCTGCCCCAGATCGGCCACCATCACCAGCGCCCGCTTTCCATGCCGGGCGACAATATCCCCGGTTTTTCCCAGAACCTCAAACCCGAAGGTGTAGGAATCCCCCTTCCATTCCTTCAGCAAACTCTCCGCCTTTTCCACTACGCGTTCCATGGCAATATCCTCCTTCCAAAAATGCGGAATGCGGAGTTCGGAATGCGGAATGAACTAGCCGGCTTTTATTCCACAATCCGCAATCCGAAATCCGAAATTTATTTCAATGCTTCTTCAACCAAGGCAATCAATCTTTTTGGAGAAATGGGTTTGGGCAAGTAGAGGTTGGCTCCCGCTTCCATGCCCCGCTGCCGATCCTCTTCCCCGCTCCGGGCGGTCAGCATCAGGATGGGCGTTTCCGCGTACGAGTCCATCTGCCGAATCTTCTGGCAGACTTCAAACCCGGTCATCTCCGGCATGCTCACATCCAGAATCAGCAAGTCGAACTGATTTTGGCAAACCTTCTCCACCGCCTCCGGCCCGCTGGACAGGGGGGTCACTACGAACCCCAGGGGAGTGAACAGCTCCTGGATGGCGATCAAAACCAGCTCATCATCGTCGACCACCAGAATCTTTTTGGCCATGCCTTTTCTTCTCCTCCAAGGGGGTGCCCAGAACTCCGCTCTGGGCCGGCGAAACGGCGCCATATCCCTTTTCCGTTTATGCTTCCACCATCCATTCTAAAGCCGTTCCCAGGCGGGGCGACAATACGGGCAGAAGCACCCGGAAAGTCGTCCCCTCGTTCATCTTGCTCTCCACCTCGATCCTCCCCCCGTGGGATTCGATGATTCCGTAACAGATGGAAAGCCCCAGGCCCGTTCCCTGGCCCACTTCCTTCGTGCTGAAAAAGGGTTCAAAGATCTTGTCGATGCTTTCCGGGGGAATGCCGTTCCCGGTGTCCTTCACGATCACTTCCACATCATTCCAGCCGTTATGCCGAAGGAGGGAAGCGGCGATGATGAGCTCTTTCTTCCGTTCCGCCCTTTCCATGGCATGCCGGGCGTTGGAGATGAGATTGAGGAACACCTGCTCGAGCTGATTGGCATCTCCCCGGATCTTGGGAAGGTCGGGCTGAAATTCCTTGATGATCCGGATGCCGTGGTTGATCATCTGCTGCCCGGTGATCATCAGGGCATTTTCGATCGGCTCGGTCACATCCATGGGCCGGAAGTCGAACTTGGACTGTCGGGAGAAGTCCCGGAGGTGGTTGATGATCTTCGCGATCCGCTCGTTGCACTTTTGGATCAGCTCGAGGCGCCTCTGGTTTTCATCCTCCGGGGTGAGTTTTTCCCGGATGACGTGCAGAAAGGTATCCGCCGCCATCAAGGGGTTATTCAGTTCATGAGCGACCCCGGCCACGAGATCCCCCAGGGCGCGCATCTTTCCCGCCTGGATGAGGTGGGCCTGGGTCCTTTGCAGCTCCTCTTCCAGTTTCTTCTTCTCGGTTAGGTCCTTGAAGACTCCCAGGGTTCCGATGATCTGCCCCTTTTGATCCCGCAGCAGGGAGGCGGAAGTCAAAATGGGAACCGTCCCGCCCACCTTGAGGGCGGTGGTCTCGTGGTTTTTCAGGCTTCCCTTTTCCCGCAGGATGGACATGATCTTGCGGGCCTCGGCAATCCCGTCCTGATAGAACTGATAGATGGGGAGCCCGATGATTTCCTCCCGGGGCTGCCCCACCATTTCTTCAAAGGCCCGGTTCACAAAGGTGATCTTCCCCTTGGGGTCCGTCGTCACGATGGCATCCACGGAGCTCTGGACGATATTCTCCACCTGATCCTTGGTCTTCCACAGCTCTTTTTCCAGGGCGATTTTCTCGGTGATGTCCCGGGCGATCTCCACAAACCCCAGGGTCTTCCCCGAGGGATCCTTCAGCGAGGTCACGATGGCGTGGGCGGTGAAAAGGGTCCCGTCTTTCCGCACCCGTTCCACCTGGTACTCGGTCATTCCTTCCTCTTCCACCTTGCGGGAGATCACCCGAATCAGGCCGCGCGACCGGTCGTCTTTCCAGAAAGTCCGGCTGATGCGCATCTTTCCGATGACTTCTTCTTTGTTCCACCCGAAGAGGTTTTGCGAACCGCTGTTGTACTGCAGGATCACCCCGTTGGGGTCCGTGGCCATGATCGAATATTCGGTGGAGCTCTCCAGAACGCTGTTGAGCAGGCGGGAAAGATTCCTGTATTCCTCTTCCTTTTCCTGAATCTCCTGGGTTCGGGCTTGGACGATCTCCTCCAGGTTGCGGGTGTAATTGAGAACCTGGTCGGCCATGCGGTTGAAAGATTGAGACAGGGTTCCGATTTCATCACCCCCGCTGAGTTTCACTTTTTGGGTCAGGTCCCCGCCGGCCATGCGCGCGGTTACCTCGGTGAGTTGCTGAAGCGGCCGGGTGAGGACGCGGGAGAGCATGACCGTGAGCAGGATCGCCAGGGCCACTGTGCCCAGGGCCACAAGGGTGATGAAGAACTTGGTCCGGGCTACCCCTTCATAGATTTCCTCTTCATAGCTGCCCGCCGCGATGATCCAATCCCAATCCCGAAAGTACAGGTATTTGTTGATCTTCATCCTGGGGACGGACTCCCCCAATTCCACATTGGCCCAGGGGTAACGGAGGGTGCCCACCTCTGTTTCCCCCAATTGGGGAGCCAGACGAACTATCTCCTTGATGTATTCGAATCCCGTAGAATCCTTGGCCTCCAGAATCGTTTCCCCTTCTTTGGCGGGGTGGACGACCAGCCTCCCCGAGCTATCCATGATGAATGCATAGCCGGTCTTGCCGATCTTGATGGACTTGATGGCCGTCTTCAAAGCCACGGCTCTCTGCTCCGGGATTCCCACGTAAAGAGCCCCGATGACTTGCTTGCTTTCATCGAAAATCGGCTCGTAGGCGGTAATGTACCAGTCATTCACCACGAAAGCCCGCCCCCGGTATGTTTCCCCCCGGAGGATGGTCCGGGTGACCTCGCTGGCGGCCGGCAGGTAGGTTCCCACTGCCCGGCTTCCGTCGGACCGCAAGACATTGGTCGAAATCCGCAAGAGCCGGCCACCCTGGATGCGCTGGAAGACGGTACAGGTCCCCCCGACCATCTGCTGGACCTGGTCCACGAGGGTATCGTTCCGGGTGATCTCCTGCCCGCCGACGGACCAGAAAGGAACCCGGATGCGGGTGGTCTCTTTGGTGAGTTGATCTTCCGCCTCAAATTCCACCAGCCGTTCCGGCGAGATGACGATTCGGTGTCCATTCCGGTGAAATATCCGGCGGGCAATCTTCAGGTCGGAGGTAAGTTTGTTCTGGAGGAGCTCCTGCTGAGCCCGGCACATGGCATGAATGTTGGTGACGATGTGATCGAGGTCCGACTCGTAGGCCTGCTTTAAATCTTCCGTGAATTTCTGCAAAGACACTACGGCCGCGACCCCCATGGGCAGGAGGGCGAGCAAAAGAGTAAAAGCAATTAATTTCGAGCGAATTTTCCAGTCTTTGAAGCTTTTCACCGGGCTTGCCCCCGCTTCAATATATCAAAGGGGCCGAAAAATCTCAAACGCTTTAACTCTCTTAAATATTCACCGAGTAAGTAGAACCTTTGAAAAGGTATGGAGAAATAAAGAATAGGGAGGCTCTAATCTTGTATTGTCATTATGTCAAAGTAAGGCATGCCAATTTTGCTTATTTTGTCAATATTTAATTTTTGTCCGAATGAATAATCATTCATTTGTCATTTTGCCATTATTCCAGGTTAAAATATTACCATGTTTGGAAAAGCGAATATTTATAAAATTAAATAAAATCAGATAGTTAACCTGTAAAATGGCATAGGCATGGGACCCGTTAAAGTCCTGGCACAGCCCTTGCTGTTAATGAGGGCAGAGGATAGAGGGAGAGAGCACAGATGAAGGAGGGACTGAAAATGAAAAAATCAACCATCGTGATAACGGCGTCCATGATCCTGGTCGGATTGGCCTCCAATGTATATGCCGCTGAAATTCTCGGGTACCCCATCGTGGCCAAACAGGCTAAATTTTACTCCATCATCCTGGGCGTGATCGCCGCCTCCATGGCTATGGTCGGGTTCTCCTACCTATGTTTCTGGTTGGCCGATCTGAAGAAGCGGGCAAGGGTTCCCAAACCCGTCGAGAAAGCGGCTTTTGCCGGCGAACTGGTGGCTGCCGCTCAATCAGCCAAATAACCCGAGTCCCGGATTTCATAAAAAAACCCCTTCTTGAAGAATCTCAAGAGGGGGTTTTTTGTTTCTGCAAGTACATTTTCTCCGCGCCTGGCCGTGGGAAAAGCGTAACCCCTTCAGGCTCTTGCAAGTATTTCGTCATTCCGGCGAAAGCCGGAATCCAGAATTACTTGAAAATCCTGGATTCCGGGTCGCGCTTCGCTTGCCCGGAATGACGACTTCAGCTTGCTTTCAAGACTTTTGCAAGACCCTCCCTTATTACGCTTTGGCCTTTATTACGCTTTGGCCTTGGGCGGCCGGGTGGCGAACGTCAGGCCCGCAGCAACCAGCAGACAGACGGCGGCAATCAAGTAGGCGTTGTTGAAATTCTTGTCGCTGTCAAAGATCAGCCCGCTCAGCATGGGCCCCAAAATTCCCCCCACGCCCCAGGCAGTGAAAACAAACCCGTAGTTGACTCCGAAATTCTTCAGCCCGAAGTAGTCTTTGGTAGCTGAGGGAAAAACGGAGAGGTTCGCCCCGTAGTTAAACCCGATGAGCACGGAGGCTAAGAAGAGTGTGCCGTAGGCGTCCAGGCCGCGCAGGAGAAACATGAGGATCGCCTGGAAAACGAAGACCGCAAACATCGTCCAGGTGCGGCCGATCTTGTCGGAAAGAACGCCGGCGACGATCCGTCCAGCGGCATTTCCGACGGCCAGCATGGCTACGAAGATAAACCCGGCCTTGATTCCGGCCTGCAGGTCGACGATCTTGGCCAGCTTCCCGATGATCATGAGACCGGCCCCGGCGGCGAAGACAAACATGATCCATAGGAGAAAGAACTGGGGAGTCCGGACCATCTCCGTCCATTCGTAATCGGCGGCCGCAGCGGTAGCCTTCGGCGCGGATCCGGCTTTTGCCGGAGCGGGGTTGCCCGCCGGTTTGTACCCGGGAGGCGGGTTTTTCAGGAGTTGGGACAGAATCACTACGGCGATGAGAAAAGCGATTCCTAGAACCAGGAACGTGCTCTGGATGCCGAAACCCGAAAGCAAATAGTTAGCCAGGGGGGCAATATATACCGAGGCCAGCCCGAAGCCTGCCACCACCAGGCCGGCGATCAAGCCCGTCCGGGCCGGAGGAAACCATTTGACCGCAGGGGGGGTTGCCGAGGCGTAGCCACATCCGATGCCCGCTCCCGCCAGAATCCCGAACCCGATGACCAAACCCGTTATGGACTGCCCCAGGCTGGCTATAATGAAGCCGATCCCACAGAGAATTCCGCCCAGGGTGGCCACCAGCCGGGGCCCGTACTTATCCTGCATCCTTCCCGCCGGCACCATCATGATGGCAAAAACGATGATGGCCACTGAATAAGGAAGAGCGGCCTGGGTCTCGTTCCATCCCCACTCCTTGGTGATCTGTTTGGAAATAACCGACCAGGCGTAGAGGACTCCCAAAGCCAGGTTAATGCCGGTCCCGGCAAAGGTGACGATCCATCCCCGGTTCTCTGCGACCGCCGGGGAGTTGGCGGCCTTGGTTTGATCAGACATGTGAATGAGCCTCCTTGACAGAATTAAGGGAGCAGGTCTCTGTTTCGAGCCCTGCTCCCTTCATCTTGTCCACCGCCGATCTCGAAGGCTACTGCCTTTCCGAAACCAGAGTGGTGACCACCGTTGGGTCGGCCAGGGTGGTGGTGTCTCCCAGGTCGCCGATCTCTCCCGCGGCGATCTTTTTCAGGATGCGCCTCATGATCTTGCCGCTGCGCGTCTTGGGCAGCATATCGGCCCACTGGATCTTGTCCGGAGTGGCGATGGGGCCGATCTCCTTCCGCACGTGGGCCACCAGGGTTTTCTTCAGGTCGTCCGACTTGGTCTGGCCGGCCTTCACCGTGACAAAGGCGTAAATCCCCTGGCCCTTGATGTCGTGGGGCATCCCCACCACCGCGGCTTCGGCCACGGAGGGATGGCTCACCAGAGCGCTCTCCACTTCCGCGGTTCCGATCCGGTGTCCGGAGACGTTGATGACGTCGTCCACCCGGCCCATGAGCCAGAAGTCCCCGTCCTCATCCACCCGGGCGCCGTCGCCGGTGAAGTACAGCCCGGGGAACTGGACGAAGTAGGTCTCCTTGAAGCGCTCATGCTGCCCGTAAATGGTCCGCATCATTCCCGGCCAGGGCTTCTTGATCACCAGGTATCCGCCTTCGTTGGGGCTGGCCGCAGACCCGTCTTCGCGGATGACGGCGGCGTCCACACCGGGGAAGGGCTTGGTGGCCGAACCCGGTTTGATGGGCCACCCTCCCGGCAGGGGAGTGATCAGGATTCCGCCGGTTTCGGTCTGCCACCAGGTATCGACGATGGGGCATTTCTCTTTACCGATGACCTTGTAGTACCACATCCAGGCTTCGGGGTTGATGGGCTCTCCCACGGTCCCCAGGAGGCGGAGGGAGGAGAGGTTGCGGCCCAGGGGCCACTGGTCTCCGTCGCGCATCATGGCCCGCAGAGCGGTGGGCGCCGTGTAGAAGATGTTGACCTTGTGCTTCTCCACGATCTGCCAGAAACGGTCGGGCTTGGGATAGTTGGGAACCCCCTCGAACATGAGGCTGGTGGCCCCGGCGGCCAGGGGGCCATAGACGATGTAGCTGTGCCCGGTGACCCAGCCGATGTCGGCGGTGCACCAGAAAATATCTTCATCCTTGTAGTCGAAGATCCACTTGAAGGTGGTCATCACGAAGAGGAGGAATCCCGCCTGGGTGTGGAGAACCCCTTTGGGTTTGCCGGTGGAGCCGGAGGTGTAGAGCATGAAAAGGGGATCCTCCGCATCCATGACTTCGGGCTTACATTCCGGTTTGATGTCCTTGGCAGCCATTTCTTCATGCCACCAGAAATCCCGGCCCGCCTTCATGTCGACCTTGGTGTTGGTCCGGTTGTAGACGATGACCGTCTTGATGGTGGGGCAGCTGGCCAGGGCCGTGTCGGCGTTGTTCTTCAGGCCGATGACTTTGGCGCTGCGGTAGCTGGCGTCGGTGGTGATCAGCACGCTGGAACTGGCATCCTGGATGCGGTCCTTCAGGGCATCGGCGCTGAATCCCCCGAAGACGATGCTGTGGATGGCCCCGATCCGCGCGCAGGCCAGCAAGGCGATGGGCAGTTCGGGGATCATGGGCATGTAGATGGTCACCCGGTCCCCTTTCTTCACCCCCCTCTTCTTGAGCACATTGGCGAACTTGCAGACTTCTTCGTAGAGCTGCTGGTAGGTGTACTTCCGGGTGTCCCCCGGTTCTCCTTCCCAGAGCAGGGCGACCTTGTCCTTCTTCGCGGTCTTCAGGTGCCGGTCCAGGCAGTTCACGGTCACGTTGATCTTCCCGCCCTGGAACCACTTGACGTACAGGTTGTCGCCGAAGCTGTAATCCAGGACCTTGTCCCACTTCTTGAACCACTCCAGGTTTTGGGCCTGTTCTCCCCAGAATCCGTCCGGGTCGTTAATGGACTTTTCGTACAATTTTTTGTACTCTTCCAGGCTCTTGATGTGAGCCTTGGAGCTGAATTCCTTGCTGGGAGGAAAAGACCGCTTCTCCTCCATCATGCTGGTAATGGTTTTCTTCTCTTCTGCCATAGGTAACCTCCAATAGGATGTTTTGAAACCGGGCTATATTATCTTCATTCTGCCTTTGTTCTGCAAGCCTAACTTTTCATCTTTTTGGGGGGGTTCCCTTCCCTGGCAGCGGGGCTAACGGAGTCCGGGAATTCCCGGGGGACGGGGGGAAGCCAATCACCAGAGGGTCCCTTCCGGGAAGAAAATAAAAATATATAAACCCTTCCCCTTCTCTTCGAAGAAGGAAAGCTTCCCGGTTCAGGAATGATTTGATAGTTTTGAACCCCAATCCCCGCGGGTTCGTCAGTGGGCTGAATCCGCCCGTAAGGTGCGGGAATAACCCATCCGCTGAACCGCCGGCTCACCGACCAGGTCCATGATCTCCCCCAGCAGTTCTCGGACCCGCTCTTTGAGGAAGCGCAATTCCGTAGCCATGGCCTGCTTTTCCAGGGCCTGTTTGATGGTCTTGTTCAAGGCCAGTTTGGTAAAAGGCTTCTGGATGAAATCAAAAGCCCCGGCTCGCAGAGCTTCCAGCCCCATTTCGGTCTTGCCATGGCCGGTCATCAGAATGACTTCGACATCGGGATGGATGGATTTGGCCATCCTGAGCAGTTTGTTCCCGTCCATCCGCGGCATACAGACATCGGAAAGGATGATGTTTACCCGGTTCTCCCTGAGGACGTCCAGCGCGGCCTGCCCGTCCTCTGCCGTCAGAACACTGTATCCTTCCCGTTCGAGAATTTTTACCAGGGTTTCGCGAATGGTCTCCCCATTATCTACGACCAAAACCGTTTTCTTTTCCACGCTTCCTCCATCTTGCGGAATAGAAAAGAAACCCGCTTGCATCTCGTCGCGTTTCCAGAAAATTTGAAGGGGTCCAATCTGATAGAGGAGGGTTGTTGTTTCGGTTGCCAGTCACAGATGAGCAGGGGAGTTCGCTCGTTCGTAGCCTGTGAAGATCGGACCCCATCAAATTTTCCAATTTTATATTTTATTAAGCAAGAGGTGTGCCAAAAGGAGACTGGGGGAGGAGGCAAAATGTCTTCGTAACATTATAGAATCATTATTTTATTTTTAATTCTTCGGCAGGGGCGAGAGGCTCTTCGCTTTCATCCGGAAAAGGAAGACATTGTGTCAATTGGGCTAAAAAACCGTGAAAAAATGACAATTTAACTAATAATTAATCGGCATTTTGTCAATTTGTCAAGATTCTTGCCCACCTTTTTCCGACTGGTCTTCCCGGTTTTCTTCTTTTCCCTCCTCTTTTTCATCCTCCATTTTCCGGTAGATGGTCCGGGCGGAGATCCCCAGAATCTTGGAAGCCAGGTTCTTGTCTCCCCGGGAGTGTCGCAGGGTCTCCTCGATCACCCGTTTCTCAATCGCTTCCAGGGGGGTGCCGAGAGGGATGGACAGGGTCTTCTCGTCCAGCAGGACCGTTCTTAGCTCCGCGGGGCCTACGGCCTTCTGGATCTCGGGAGGAAGGTCGCCGGGGGTGATCAAATCGCCCCTGGATAATACCACGGCCCTTTCGATGGCGTTTTCCAGCTGGCGCACGTTTCGCGGCCAGGGGTACTGAAGCATGACCTCCATGGCCTCCTGGGTGAAACCTTTAACCCCTTTGTTATTCTTCTTCTTGAAGATCTCCAGGAAGTGGTGGGCCAGGAGGGGAATATCCCCTTCTCTTTCCCGTAAAGGAGGAAGGGTCAGGGTAATCACATTCAGCCGGGAGTAAAGGTCTTCCCGGAAAGCCTTCCGCTCTATGGCCTCCAGCAGGTTCATATTGGTGGCCGCCACGATCCGCACATCGGCCCTCAGGGTTTTTGTCCCGCCCAGCCTTTCGAACTCACCCACCTGAAGGACCCGCAGGAGTTTCACCTGCACCGTGAGGCTCACTTCTCCGATTTCATCCAGAAAGAGGGTTCCGCCGTGGGCCAGCTCAAACCGCCCTTCTTTGCGGGCACTGGCCCCGGTAAAAGCCCCCCGCTCATACCCGAAGAGTTCGGCCTCCAGGAGGGTCTCCGGAAGGGCGGCGCAGCTCACCTTGATAAAGGGTTCCTTGGCCCGCGGGCTCAGGTCGTGGACGGCCTGGGCGATCACTTCTTTTCCCGTTCCGCTCTCCCCCTGGATGAGCACCGTGGCCGAACTCGGGGCCACCTGCGCCACGATTTCCAAGGCCTTCTTCATGGTCGGGCTTCGGCCCACGATCTTCTCCACCTTCTGGAAATCCTTGATCCTCTCCTGGAGCATACGGTTTTCCAGCACCAGGGACTGCTTTTCCACCGCTTTGCGCACCAGTTTGAGGATCTCCCGCGGCTTGAAGGGTTTCTGAATGTAGTCATATGCCCCTTCTTTCATGGCCGTCACGGCCGTATCGACCGTCCCGTAGCCGGTCATGAGGATGACTTCCGTCTCCGGTCGGATGGTCTTGGCCACTTTCAGGAGCTCCACCCCGTCCATTTTGGGCATCTTCAAATCGGTCAGAACCAGATGGATGAATTCCTTGCGCAGAATCTCCAGGGCTTCCTCTCCATCATTGGCCGGGAACACCCGGAACCCCTCCCCCCCCAGAATCTTGGCCAGAGAGTCGCGGAAAGGCTGGTGGTCATCCACCAGCAGAATCGTCTTGGGGTCTGGAATTTCCATGGCCTTCCCCTGAAGCGTCTAGCTTCCCCGTACCCGTTCCGCCCTCACTCCCCCATCCTGCCTCTCTTCCCCGGAAACCGGGGACGGGGCGGGAGGAATCGGCAGGCGGATGACGAAAGAGGTCCCCAAACCCTCGTAGCTTTCGAGATGGATCGTTCCCCCGTGCTCTTTCACGATATGCGAAGTGATGGAGAGCCCTAAACCCGTGCCGCCGTGCTTGGTGCTGAAGAAGGGGGTAAAAACCAGGTCCTGGCTCTCCTCCGGGATTCCTTTTCCCGTGTCCCCGACGGTGATTTCCGCCTTGCCGTCCTGCTGGGCCGTGGAAACGGTCAGCTTGCCCCCGTCGGGCATGGCCTCGAAGGAGTTTTTGATGATGTTCAAAAAGGCCTGGCGGAGCTGCTTGGGGTCGAGCTGCACGGGGGGTAGACGGGGGTCCAGCTTCTCCACCAGAAGGATCTTCCGCTCCCCCACTTCTTCCCGGAGGAAGAGGAGGAGATCGTTGATCACTTCGTTGGGATTCCCTTCTTCCAGTTTGATTTTGGGGAGGCGGGCGAATTGGAGGTATTCTTCCACCACCTCCAGGAGCCGGTCCACCTCCGACTTGATCACCGTCAGGAGTTCCCGGGCTTCGGCCGTTCGATCGGGTCCCATTTTATCCAGCTCTTCGTCCAGGAGCTCCGCGTTCAGGACGATGGTCCCCAGAGGATTCTTGATCTCGTGGGCTACGTTGGCCGCCATGCGGCCCACCACCGCCAGGCGCTCCGATTGGATCATCTGTTGCTGCAGCTCTTTCTCGGCGGTGACATCTTTCACGTACTCCACCACCTCCACCACGGCCCCGTTCCGGTCGCGGAGGGGAAAAGTAAAGACCTGCAGGTAGTACTTGTTCCCTCCGGCCACCAGGCTGGCCCGCTCCCGGAAGGCGGGACGGCCCGTGCGGAAGGATTCCTCCGCCGGGCAGTTGACGCACAGGTCGGAGCGTTTCTGGAATTCCTGATGGCAGGGCCGGCCCACGAAATCTTCCATGCCCCGCTGGGACCAGTTCAGGGCCGTTTTGTTCACCGTGAGGATCCGGTAATTCCGGTCCACGATGGCAATGGCATCGGGGGCTCCGTCGAAGAAAGCCTGGAGACGGTTCTGGCTCCGCATGATCTCCTCGCTCCATTTGACCTTCTCGGCCGCCCGGATTCGCTCCTGGTTGATCTTGTGCCCCACATAAGTGCCGGCCAGCAGGGTGGAGGCCATGATCAGAATGAGGACCGCGGAATTCTGAAACCTCCCCCACACCAGGCGGGTCACCTCGGAGTGGGGAACGACTACGGCCACCGACCAGACCTGGTCGCCCAGGCGAACCGGCGCGTAGGCGATCAATTTTTTGATCTGACCCTGTTCTCCCAGGTGCCACCCGCTGGTATATTCGCCCGTCCCCTCCCGGCCGGCGATCATCTTTTCCTTCATGATCCGGTCGATCTGTTCCGAGGAAAGACCCGGATCCCGTTCTTTTCGGGCGGAAAAAGCGTTCTTCCCCAAAAGGTTGGGGTCATCGTGGGCGATGATTTTTCCCTCCTGGTCGATCATCCAGGAGGCTCCCTGGGTTCCGGAGCGGATGGGGTGAACGAAGCGGTCATAGATCTTTTTAAAGTCGATTCCGGCCCCCAGAAATCCCACCGGCTCCGAGCCGCGGAATACCGGGGATAAAAGGAGGAGAAAGCCGAAATGGGAAGGCTGATTCTTATCCTCCGCCCAGGGCCCCACATGAACCAGCGACGGGTTCCCGGTCGTGCGCGCCTCCCGGAAATAAGGCCCGAAGTCGAAAGCCTTGCCCGCTATGCCCTCCAGCGTCTTCGCCGGGTAGGAAGAAATCAGCTCTCCCCGCTCATCCACCTGGAACAGAAAATCAACGGCCCCCCCGAGTTGTTCCCCGAGAACCTTCAGTACTTCTTCCTCGCGCCCTTCGGTCCTTCCCTTTTTCGGATTCCGGATTTCGGGAATTCGGGTCAGGAGGGGCAGGGTCTGCCGGAGATTTCCCAGATAGCTCTCCATCCCCTGCGCGGCCTGGCGGGCCAGGACGAGCTGCTGCTGATTGAACTGGTTGGCCATGGCCTTCTCCGCCGAAGAATAGCCGTAAAGCCCCATGGCGACCAGGATTCCGATGACCAGGCAGGTGACACCCCAGATCACCGGCATCAGGGGAAGGCGATATTTTTTCATCCACTCTTCTAAGCGGGGAATAATGGGCTGGCTGGGCATATGGTGGCATTATAACGAATTCAGAAACCTAAGTCAAAGGTTCCGCGGCGTTTGCCCACTTCACGTCTAAGATACCTTTTCTTGTGGCCCGGGGGCAAGGCCGTGGTTGGAAGGCAGGATCGGCGCTTCAAATTCGGAATGCGGAATTCGGAATTGGGAATGAAGCGGTATAGGCTTGTGGTTATTATTCCGCATTCCGCACTCTAAATTCCGCATTTTGAGAGGTTTCCGCCCGGACCGATGAAAGAATCCGTGCCTCATCATGCCGAGAACCACGGCCTTGCCCCCGGGCCGGGCACGGCCTCCAAGCTATG
>Ga0315294_10001032_pt1 | contig 29995 bp, 14 predicted proteins | sample YL17G13_40_MG_FD_203626 | JGI IMG/M metagenome (GOLD analysis project Ga0315294, IMG submission 203626) | Sediment microbial communities from Yellowstone Lake, YNP, Wyoming, USA - YL17G13_40 | ecosystem: Environmental > Aquatic > Freshwater > Lake > Sediment | place: USA: Wyoming | collected... | reverse complement strand
TACTGAAGCAGCCATTACCTTAGTCAACCGTTCACATGCTATTGCAGCTACTACAGCTAGAACAGTTGCAGCAGGAGATAGACTTGTAATTGAAATAGGTATGTCAGGAGACCCCGCATCTTCTGGTGCTGATGGGCATAACAGTAGTATGCGTATTGGAGATACAGGTGCCAATGACCTTGTAGACAATGATACTGGTACTAATGATTATTGTCCTTGGGTAGAGTTTACCAATGCTCTTTACTTCTATGTAACTCCATCTAGTAAAACTGCATATCTAAAAGGTGCTAATTCTGCAACACCAAGTAGTAAAACAGCCTACCTCAAAGGTGGTACTGCTGCAACTCCCTCAAGCAAAACAGTTTATCTCAAGGGTAGAAATACTACAGTAGCAAATAAGGCTTCTTACCTCAAAGGTAGTAGTACTTCTACAGCCTCCCATGCTTCTTATCTAAAAGGTGGAATAGGAGTTACTTCTAGTAAGGCATCATATCTCAAAGGGCGTGTTGTAGATTACCTTGGTTCACATGCAGCTTACCTAAAAGGTAGTATCACTCCTTCGCCATCAAGCAAGTCTGCATATCTCAAAGGAAATGCAGTTCTTATAGGGAATAAATCTGCCTATACCAAGGGTTTATCTATAGCTCAGGGTTCTCATTTTGCATACCTTGAAGGACTACTCATTGGTGAGGTTGATCCTGCTATTGGCCGTGTATCCTTTATAACTCCTGGTAAACCAGGCACTAAGACTACATCTCTTGCTCATGGTTTCTTGAAGGGTGGTATCGTATCGACTTCAAGTAAAACAGTATTTACTAAAGGTGGTATCACATCCACTGGTTCAAAGTCCTCCTATCTAAGAGGGCAGATAGGCATACCTTCAAGCCAATATGCTTATATCAGAGGTAAAGATAGCACGCTTGTATCTAGATCATCATATATTAGAGGTAGATTACTTACTCAAGATAACGAGGCTGTATTCCTTGTTGGTGGTCTAGTAACCTCTAAGTCTGTATTTATATCTGGTGGTATTGTAGTAACAGGTTCCAAAAACGCTTGGTTGTGTGGCTCAAATCAAGCGTTATCAGCCCAAAACGCTTGGTTACAGGGTGGAATATTAGTGTCTAGTTCTAAACCATCGTTCCTAAAAGGTGGTATTCAATCTTCTAGCAACTCGCCAGCATTACTACGCGGCGGTATTATCCAGACCTCAAATAAGTCTGCATATTTGCGTGGACAGACTTCTAGTACGGGCAATCTACAAAGTTATTTACATGGACAAAGTTCCCATATAAGTAATAAGTCTGTTTTCTTAATGGGAAAGGATACAACCCTTACATCTCATCAGGCAATGTTAGGTGGGAAGTCTAATACCCTAACATCTAAATCAGCATTTATGGCTGTAGATGACCATATACAATCATCTAAGAGTGCCTATACTAATGCCTATATTTCTAATCAATCTGGTGTTATTGCTTTCCTAAGAGGTTGGGCGATAACAATCGGTAGTAAATCAGCTTTTATCAAAGGTCAAATTACCTCCACGGTGTGGAGCTTCTTGCGTGGTTCTATCAACTTACTATCTCAGCATACAGTATATCTTCGTGGCATATCAACTACTGTAAATAATAAACCTACCTACATAAGAGGACAAAATGGAAGCACTACTACAACAACTGCGTTCTTATGTGGAGGCATTAGAGTTAGCTCCAACATACCTACTAATCTCCATGGTCAAAGCAGCTCTAATAGAAGCCAATCTGTTTATGTTGTGGGTGCTTCACAGATCAATGCGTCACATGCTGGATACCTTAGAGGATCAACCCCAGGGCAAACAAGCAAGGTAGTCTATTTGCATGGTGGTGTTACAGGTGTAAATAACAAGTCGGCTTATTTACATGGCTGGAATACTGAGCTGGACAATCAACCTGTATATACAAAGGGCAAGAATACTCTTGTAGAAAATAAATTAGCTTACCTTCGTGGCTCATTTATTGGAGAAGATGTTGCACAAGCTTATTTGTGTGGCTCAAGCGTCACACAAGCTATTGTACATTCGTATATAAATGGTAAGCCCTCATCATCTGAAGCATCCAGTTTAGTACCAGCTTTGATAACTGGTAGTCAGGTTGTATATGACAACCAGTTCATATATCTATCTGGTGGCATCAAGATAACATCTTCTAGGCCTGCATACATTATTGGAGGTGTAGTTTCTAGTAAGGGAGCTTATCTAAAAGGTGGAATAAATCTTGTTAGCTCTAAGTTTGTCTATATAAAGGGATGGAATACTACTCTTTCTGGTAAACCAAGCTATTTATGTGGTTTCAGTTCTACACAATCAACAAAAGCTGTCTATCTCAAAGGTAAGGATACTGCCACAAATCTTACCAGTTCCTACGTGAATGGTAAAGTTCTCACTAGCTCCAATAAGTCTGCATATACAAAAGGTTGTGTAACAGTATCTAAACCAGCCTATATTTGTGGTGGTATTACAGCAACCACTAAGGCTTTTCTACATGGTGGAGTTACTTCATCTACCTCAAAATCTGCTTACTTAGGAGGTCTTAATTATGGACAAGCAAGTAAGCAAGCCTTCACGAGTGGGTTGGCTTTTGGAGTATCGGTTCTACACAGTTATATTTCTGGTTGCTCACAAAATCAGGACCATCAATCATCATACTTACAAGGTAAAGCGTTTGGTATTGACAGTTGCCCAGGATACCTCCGGGGTCAAACTCAAACTCAAACTTCAAAGTTTGCATACATCAAAGGACAATCCTTCACAGTAAATAGAATTTCAGTATTTGTCACTGGTGGCATTATAGTGACGAGTTCCCATGCTACATTTATTCATGGGAAGTTTTCACTATTAGTATCGGTTTCAGCATTTGCTAAAGGTGCCAATACTAGTGAAAGTGTTGTACTAGGTTACCTAAAAGGGCAACTAACTACAGTTAATTCTATACCGTCTTATATGGCAACGCGGGGCGTTGCACAGATTGCTAAACCAGCTTATCTCAAAGGCTATTCTGCTAATAGTAGCTCCGCTAGAGTTTATTTGGTTGGTAAGAATACTAGCCAGACTGGTACTACTGCATTTATTCAAGGACAGATAGTATCATCCAAGACCGTATATCTTGAAGGTACTGGTCAATTCTTGGTTCCTATTAGTGATACCTATACTGATAGTTGGAAGAATGAGCTAGACGGTTCTGAATTATATCCATCTTTAGCTGATCAAAGTGACTCTAGCTATGCCTGGTACGACAATGCAGAAGTAGGCAAGTATTTTGAAGTCAAACTAACACTACCATCTACTATTACTTTAGGAAACCATTATCTAAAGTGGAGAGCATATCGTAAGGCTGGTACCTATTCCATAACGCTAAAGTGTGAAGTAAAGCAAGGTTCTACGGTAATTGCAACGGACTCTCATGTATTGACCGATGATGTTGCTGAATACACTTATCAGCTTACACCAGGAGAAATAGTTCTAATCACAGACTACATGGATCTTCGTGTACGAGTAACCATTATTGGAGTAACTTAGGAGAATTATTATGTCACTTATTGCTGGTATGAATTACGACCCTTCTGGTGCTGTCTCAAAATCTACTGCATCTCGTCTAGTTATGACCGCATTTGACACCACTAATCTTAGACTAACATTCACTGCTCCAAGCAATGGCTATGTTTTATGTAGGATGCGTACTAATCTATCGGGTGCTACTACCTTTCCAACTATTCTGCTTGGTATTCTGGAAAGTACTACTGTTGTTGCACGTATAGCCCCTATGGGTGGTATGCCTGGTACGGTATTGGCTACGACTAACGTTACTCAAGAAGCCTTATTTGTTGTTCCTGATGTATCATCGGGAAGCCATACGTGGGATGCGGCTTATGGAGTAGAAATATTACTAGCTTCAACTAATATTCATTATGGTGGACCTGATGATATAACTGCTAACAATGCTTGGGGTGGTTTCCAGTACGAGTTATGGACTTGTCCTAATATTCTAGGTGCTAAGCTATATGACCCTGCTAGTGCTGTATCTAAAGTCACGACTTCTGCTTTAGCTATGACAGCTTTTGATACTACTAATCTACGTATCACGTTTACAGCCCCTAGTTCTGGTAATGTGTTAGTTAGAATTAGATGCCCTGTGCATGGTGCAACTACCTTTCCACAAGTGCTATTTGGGGTACTAGATGGCTCAACAGTTAGAGCTAGAACAACTCCTATTGGTGGTCTAAAGACTACTGCGATAGCCACAGCACTACTTACATTAGAAAGCGAGGCAATCGTTACTGGTCTTACTCCTGACGCTAGTTATACATGGGATGCAGCTTACGGAGTTGAGACAGTTGTGGCTTCCACAGGTCTAAAATATGGTGGTCCTAACAACACTACTACCGATGATGCTAGGGGCGCCATAAGTTATGAGATTTGGGCTATCTAGGAGGATTAGATGCCTGTTGGCGAGCTTGTTCTACTTCAGCTAAATGATACGGCAGTTGCCAGTCGCAAGTCTGGTTATATTGCTGGTCTTTCTACTCATGTAGGAAGTAGACTCGCCTATTTATGTGGTGATATTGTACCTACGCCCTCTAGTAAGGCTGCATATCTAAAGGGTTCATCTACAACACTAGAGAGTAAAGCGTCATATCTCAGCGGTAGCAGTACAACAGTAGCCAATAAATTCGCTTTTCTAAAGGGTGGTATCACTTCTACTTCAAGCAAATCAGCATATCTAAAAGGTAGTTCTACAGTAGTTGCACAAACCCTTGCTTATTTGCAAGGGCAATCTAGTGGAGTTAGTTCTAAGCCCACATACCTAAATGGGAAGGCAGATATAGTAATAAGCAATGCTGTATATCTGAAAGGGCAATCCACCTTACTAGACAGTAGATCAGTGTACCTCAATGGATTGTCTACTGATCTTGTTTCCAAACCCGCTTATCTACGTGGCAGTATTCAAGTTGCTAACTCCTCTTCTGCTTTTATACAAGGGAAGTCATCTGATCTTTCCAGTAATCCCACATATTTATTAGGAGGTGCGGGTTATGGGCAATCAAATCATACCTCATACATTCACGGATGGCTATCAACAATCTCTTCTATACTTGGATACATCAAAGGGTGGTTATCTACTGCTGACTCTAAACCAGCATACATTAGGGGATCAACAGTCGCCAGTTCTAATAAGTCTGGTTATCTTGCGGGTATTCCATCAGGAACAGAAATATCATCCCAGGTTCCAGTCTATCTTGTAGCTACAGGAAATGCAGATCCAGCAGTTACTTTTATTACCTTTATTGTTCCTGGTGAATTAGGTACTTTATCAACAACAAATACTCATGCTTACCTAGTTGGAGAGAGTTCTACTATTTCTAGTAACACTGCTTTCCTACAGGGAAGGGAAATCTCATCCGGTTATTTACCCTCTTACCTAAAAGGACAAGACTATGGACAATCTACTATCCACGCCCTTGCAAGTGGGTTGGATACTAACTTATCGAACCTACACGCTTTTACTAAAGGTAACTCGGAAACAACTCATAGCATTGGATCATACCTTCGAGGTCAGAGTATTGTCATTGACAATCAGCAAGGATACCTCCGGGGCTCTTCTTCCATTCAGAACTCAACGCCTGCTAGCACTCACGGTCAAGCATTAGCCAATACATCTACTAATGGTTTCTTGGTTGGTGGGATAACTCAAACTTCAACAAGGTCTGCCTTCCTAAAAGGACATAATACTACAGCTAGTCAAATTCCTGTTTATGTTCAAGGTTATTTGACTAATGTAAGCTCAGTAATAGCCTTCCTAACTGGTAGGGCTAATGTAGTAAGCAATAAAACTGCGTTTATTATTGGGCAGATACTCTCAAATATTAGTGTTTATATTAGAGGTAGTACAGATGTCAATATACTTCAAAGCGCCTATACCAAAGGGCTTGATTATGCAATATCGTACATATACGCTTATAGTAGAGGTAGTCAAGAAATACAAGACTCTCTATGGGCATTTATTTCAGGTAGACAGTCTGCACTTCACAGTTTGCAAGGATATATCAAGGGGCAAGAAGAAGTTCAAGATACAACGTCTGTCTACTTACGAGGGCGAGATAGTACAGTAACTAGTAAAACAGCTTTTATTAGTGGTAAGTCTGGCCAGACTATAACTCAACAACCTGTATATTTACATGGTCAAACTAGTGGTATCTCAAGTCATATAGCCTTTATAGTTGGTAAAGCTTATGCACTAGCACAACAGATAGTATACATTTTAGGTCGATTATTCGATATAAATAGTAAATCTGCATTTATACAAGGGAAGGATAATAGCCTATCAAGAGTTGGTGTATATCTTTACGGTGATGGCAAAGCTAGATTAGTAGTTACAGCTTACATAAAGGGCTATCTCCCAAATGCTAGTAGTGCTCGGGCATATCTTGTAGGCAAATCGTTAGGTAATTCCTTACAATCTGCATACTTAAGTGGTGGTATTAGATCTTCTTCTAGTGCCCATCTTAAAGGTAGTATCAATCCTATTGCTTCACACCAAGCATACACTAAAGGTAAAGCTTATGCTAATGCTCAAACATCATCCTTCCTTCGAGGCTCTAATGTATCATCTTCTTCCCATCCCGGATACCTGAGAGGGTCAAACCACCTGGTCAGTGTGGTCCACGGATACATGGCTGGAAGGAACATATCAAGTAGTTCCTTGGCCTCCTATCTACAAGCCTCCTCCAAGGCAATCAGTAGTAAGGGAGCTTTCCTACAAGGAACAGAAGTACGCTCTTCACAAACAGCATACATTAGAGGTGCGATCACTGCAGAAAGCTCTAAGTCAGTCTACATGCGCTGCGAGGACGTTGCACAAAGCTCGCAATCAGCTTATACACAAGGCTTAGGAGAAGAAGCACGTTCATCTTCTAGTGTATATCTTAGGGGTGAATATGACAACCTTATCTATTTCAATGGCTCATTCTTGTTATACTATACTATCAATGGTGAGCATCGTTTCCAAAGCAATTTCAATGGCACATTCCTCGAAGAATACCACCTTTCTGGCCTCCACAATGTGGAGGTTTATGTTGCAGGAGAGTGGAAAATAGTATATAATAAGGATGGTTGATCTAAAACAGTTATTACAACGGGGAAACTATTACTATTTCTATGTAGATTGACCACTCCCATCCAATTCCAATAACAATGACCATGAGGCGCAACTGTTTAGGTTCGCGCTTTATCCTTTCTCATATTCACAGGAGGTCATTATGTCTCTGACAGCAGGGCAACCTAAGATCCGCTATGCAGGACATTTCAATCCAGGTGATATTTCGGGTCTATCCTATGTTCCGAAAGTGATTACAGTAGAGAAAGCTCTAAGTGGCTCGGCAGCTGAGACCTTCATGGCTATGCCTGCTCAAGCCTTTCTGAGCAAAATCACTGCTGTAATTACTGAAGTGTCGGCATCGACAGACGCGACAATCGTCATCGGACTTGACGGTGATACTAGTGAGTTTGTTACTGGAACAGATTTTACTGCTGATACCGTAGGCAATTTTGCGATATTCAACACGGGTTACTTCTTCACTCAGGCAGATAACATGGCCTTTGAAGTAACTGGTCACACTGTAACCAATGGCGAACTCAAAATTATCGTTGAGTATTATGAACTAGCCGAAATGTTCCAAGTCGGTGGGGTTCACGTTTCACTATAAATCTTCTAATATGGAGTAATTAAAATGACAGACCAAACGGACCTTGAGAAGAAAGATACTCCGACCCCTGATCCCAAAGACCAGGTTACGGACTCTAAATCTCAACAGTCATCTACCTCTGGCGGGGAGGATTGGGAAGCCCGTTATAAAGGGTTGCAAAAGACAGCCGCGAAGAAAGACTCAACAATTGTGGAACTCCAAGAGAAACTTGACAAAGCAATAGTAGACATTGAAGAAGTACGTACATCTAGTACGACTACAGCTGCACAGAAAGCTGTTGCTGAGAAAGCCAAGACTGACTTGGAAGCACAGTTGAACCAAGTTAAATCTGAGCGAGATGCAATGCAGAAAACCCTTTCCCAACAAGCAATTATTGTCAACGAGTTTTCTCACCTGGGTAAGCTTTCGAAGTACATTCCTAAAGCGGAGGACGACGAAACTTTCAAACAAAATGCGACAATCTTTGCAACGGACATTGAAGAAGCTGTCCAAGCAAGAGTCAAAACCGTTATGTCTGGTGCGACTCCACCGCAGCCGAAAGGCAAACAGGAAATGGCTACTGAATCTGAAGAAGAAGCTTTATACCACAGGGTGACTAGCCTCGCTGGTATAGCAGGTAAGGAAGCCGAGTTCGAAGAAGCACGTAAGAAATACGTGACTCTTATGCAAAACAAATCTTAGTATTGAGGTGAAATATGGCAACAGGTGATTTCGATCTTTATTACACCGATAATCCTTGGGAAGCCATCGACAAGAATCAGCGCACCTGGTACGACCCCGATCTAATTGCGCTATTCCGTCAAAAAGCACTGTTTACCCCTACCATCCAGTTCACCAAGAACCTGGGTGACGTACGAGCTACCAAGATGGTGCTCTCACAGTTGCTTGATCCCCATCCCGATTACACAGCTTTAGCTGTGCGCCAAATCTGGATGCCAGCTTCCCATATCGACTCCCGCCAATGCGAGATTACGTTCTCTCGTTATGGTGGAAAGGTCGCCTATACCGTCTATGACGATATGGTGACTTACTGGAAGCAGAACGGTTCAGAAGGTATCAGACGTATCATGAAGGGTGCTCTCGGGCAACACATGATTGACGTTATGGACCTCTTGGCTCGTAATGCTTATATCAAAGGTGCTCTTGACTCAGGCTATGTCCTGTATCAAGGTTCCTCTAATGTATCTTTTGGAGATCTGGCATCGACTGATCTATTTGATATTAAAGTTGCTATGGAAATCTGGCTTGGTATGTCATTACGTGGTGTTGCAAGCGCCATGGGTGAGTCCGGTGCAGCCAATAGCATTGTCTGCTATACCAGTCCTTCAGTTATCTATGACATTCAATCTGCCACAGGTGGCGAGTGGATTTCCGTCAATCAGTATCAAGGTCTACCTTCTCTAATCAAGTACGAAGTTGGATCCTATAAGAACGTACGCTTTGTCCAATCACCTAAGCTGGTGCTTTGGAACTGTGGCGAACTTATTGCTCAGGCTCCAATTGCTGTAGCTGTTCATGCTGGTGATGGTGCTCCTGATCCTTCAACAACTAAAGTTGATGGTGTCTGGCAGGTTGGTCAGGAAAGTAATGGTATCGTGAACTACATCACTCCTGGCGCCTTTGGTACTGGCTCAATCGCCAATATCGCAGTTAACGATATTGTCAGTATCCATCTTGGTCGTACGAGCGCATACGATGTTACGAATGGAGTTAATCCCTTCGAAGGCACTATGTGCAACCGCCGTATCGTACAGAAGCTAACAACCCCCGATCGTTTGGTCTTAGACCAACCCATCATGATTGATATGGCAACTGCCGTATCACCTGGTGTGTTCGGTTATATCTCCAAAGGCACCAATGTACATGCGTCTATCTTTGTTGGTGGACCTAATGGCATTGTGTCCGGTGTTGCAGCTCCTCCTCGCTTCCATGCGCCACCCCCGGTTGATGACTTCGAGATGGTTCAACGGTTCTCATGGGATGCTTACATGGGATACCAAGACTATGCTCCTGAAGTATTCGAAGTCGTATTCTCGGCTGGTACAACCCGCGTGAAGGGCAATAAGGTAAATCAGTAATGGCTACCTTGGAAGAACTTCGCAATCAGATATATAGGCTCTTGGGAAGCCCTGATGGAACTGGTTATACAAACGAACTGGTGATAGATTCTATCAACATGGCGTTTGATGCCATTCTTCCTTGGGTACCTAAGACAGAAACAGTCACGATCGTAGGCAGTGAAAACTCAGTAACCTTTACTCTTCCTGAGCATACCTATGAGGTTGAGGCTGTTATAAATAATGATGGCGAGGTTCTACCAAGATCATTTCTATTACCTGGACAACATATAGGAATACGGTCCGAGAATATCAATGACTGGATGGAATACCCTGAAGGCTCAATAACATTTTCCAAAGCATTGAATACAGGGCAAATCTATACGGTCTACTACTTGGCGCATTGGAATAAGCCAACAACCTCTACTGAAAAGACAACCATTATGGAACCTCCTGAGAGGGCTACTATTGGTATCGCTCTTTATGGTGCTGCTTATTGTTTACTCCCTAGTGCTGTAGGGGCATCAGAGATAAGACAATTTGGTACTCGTATCGACAGTGGCACTCCGGAACATAACCCAATGCAGAAAACAATGTTGTACTTGCTGGACTTATTCCAGCGTGAAATGAGTCGTCACCCCAAACATCAGAAGGCGGTTAAGTAATGACCGACCAACAGATTTTCAACGAGGATGTTCCCACACAGATAGTGCCTATGATACTAATGGCTCTAAGGCTGCACCTTGATACCACAATGGTAGAAGAAGTGCCAGACACAAATCCAACACAGGCGATTCTGGTAAAAGTGGGCCGATTTCAGGATAATCCTCTAAATAAGAACGTGTCAGTATCAATATCTGGCGGTGACTACGAAGATCCAAAATACATTGATGCTCGCATTGACAATCCAAATCAAGAGAACTTCGGTATCAAGAACCTTCCTGTAGGTGAACTTGGTGGTGGTTCTTATTGGTGGAGGCGTGGAACAATAAACTTTCAAGCCTTCTTTGTGCGCCAAAACTTCAACGAAGAAGTAGCTATGCAATATGCCTATGACTTTTACGGTAGGTTACTCAAGAATGTAGAAGATTACAATTTGGGTAACCTCCAAGACGACTATGGAGAGGGTGTTGCGTCAACCCTAATACTTGAAGGTGCCACATTCTTTGAGAGTGGTGGTAAAGACAAGTTTATTTGGCGTGGCAAACTCTACTGGCGTATCTTAACTTGGCGACCCTAGGAGGTTTGTATGGCTATTACTGCTCAAGCTGGTGTTTTCGCCTTTGGGCCTCAGAAAGCTAAGGGTACAATTGCAACCGATTTCTTCAAGCATCGTGCATCTGATGTTGATCTAGCAACTGTTTCAGATGACCGTTTGGGTCCACCCGAAGTGGGTGGTATTCCAACACCTACCATTCCCTACCGCGCTGGCGTGATGGCAACTGGTGGTGCTCTAATTAATCCCCGCTTGGAAAGTACTCTCGGGTGGCTACTCTATGGTGCTTTGGGTGCTGTGAATACTTCCAGCAACAAAGACGTATTAGGTGCGACTGTTACTGGTATGTACGCTCACCAGTTCCTTTTCGCAACCGATGCAGGTTATGTACCATGGATGAGTTTCCGTAAATATACCCCAGGTGGTGGAGATGACGCAAACTCTTTAGGTGAAACCTTTAGAGATTGTAAAATCGTTGCTTTGACCCTTGCATTGCCCAATGACGGGCTTATCAATGCTCGTGTCGATGTTCTCGGTCTTGGTGGTACAGACGAGACTACTTTCACGCAATTCGAAAGTGATCCTGACTGGAATACTACCTACGAAAATACCGAGTACGAAGATTACGAGTCCATCCCAATCGGCTCCGTGGCTGGTGGGTATTTACAGGTACCAGGCTTAGGCTCTGGTGATCTTCCTGTTGTTCAAGCAACCGTAACCCTGCAGAACGCTCCACTCGATATTCGGCAGGAAAAGGTATTCGGTAGTCCTTTCCTTGAGGATGTTACTATCATTGGTCGACAGATGACTGTTGATATGGTTCTCAAGTGGCGTAACCCTGAACTATACCGCGCTATCTTAACCGGAACGACTACAGGCACGAAATGGGTGCCAACGCCCTTTGTTGATGATCTTGACATTGTGGCACAATCCAGTGTTCTTTGTGGAACGACCACAAAACCCTATGGTATCCGTATCAAGGCAGCTAACGTTATGTACCAAGTTCAGGGTGGTATTCGTTTAGCTGGTGGACAGGCTGTGATGCTCCGTGTAACTGGCACTGCTATTGCGGGTACTGGTACGTATGCGGAGATTTGGATTGGTAACAACACTACAGCATATACCTGGCCTACCTAAGTCCAGTAGTAGTGTCAACCTAAACCACATCGAGGTGATAGGGTGGGAGTTACCTCTCACCCTCACCTCCACAGTGTGGAGGTTATTGAGTGAAACATGGAATATATCGAAGTTTATATAACCACTTGCTCTTGCGGTTTCATCTACATAACTATCTTAGACGCGACTACAGGCGCGGTCATATCCTGTATAAATACCATTTAGGAGATGCTATGCCTATTAAATTACTCTCACCTATTTATAAAACATTTGAACTCACTCGTGCTGATTTGAAATATGGTAATGAAGGTGAAACAACAACCGTTACTATTAAACAGGCACGACAACATGAACACCAAAGACGACAAGACTTATTCAAACGTCTTGAGCGTCAATGGAATACAGCAGATGATCCTAATGATATTCATCTTGTCCAAGAAGTTTCAATGGTTGAGGTATATCGAGAAGAAGCTCGTATGACAATGGTAGAGTGCAATATCATGGGTCCAGATGATAAGATTTTATTCACAAGCCGATCTGGTAAGGAGGGTCATCCTGAACTTGCTATGAGCAAGCAACAATTTGACGAAGCCTGGGGTCAATTATTTCCAGATATTGCAGAAGAGATTGTTGAGAAGATACATGATGTAAATCTCTTGTGGGGTGGACCACAGGGGGAAGCAGTGTAGCTCAGGGAATAGAGGCATTGCGGGAGGCACTATATGAATATTATGGTGCTATCTCTGAGCTAAAGATGCTGAGTGAGTCTCAGCCACATCTCGCCTCAACAGTCAAGATACCGGATAAGCCAGAGGCATTAGTCCTTTGGGAGAAATGCCAGGCACTAAATCTACCCTTGGTAGCAGGAGGTCTGATAGATCAGCCTCATCTATGGCTTGAAGAAATTTCTATTGTGCGTGAAGTTGTCAATACTTTTAGTATGGTGAAATGAGGCTATTATGGTAGATGAAACCAATTTTGCTAACATGCCTTTGGGTGACTTAGAGGCATTATTCAAAGTTGCACAAGCTTCTATGCAGAACATAGGGTTTACTTCTAGCAACGATCCGGCGTTATTCAAAAGATACCAAGATATATCCACTGAGCTACAAAGACGCAATCAATTAACTGCTGACCAGAATGTAGTTGCAACCAAAGGCGCAACAATACCTATCCAGGGATGGAAATCACCTAATAAACCTGGCGAAATTCCACAGACAACCTCTCCTGCTGTAACTGGTTCTGCTATAAAGTCGAAGCTTGAATTAACTGGAAAGCCAACCAATCCAGCTCTAGTGGGTAGGGGTCCAACTACGGGGCATGGAATACCCCCAGATAGTAATCAGCCCCCGAATAATCCAACTGGAGGAAATTGGGTATATCCAACCGCTCCAAGACGTGGCCGTAATCCTTATGCACCCCCAAGTATGGAGGCATTTCAAGCTGGTCTTGAAACATCTCTAAGAACTACACTTGGTGGCCCCGATAGATATGCCATAGACTATACTCAAACTGAAGCTGGTGCTCTACGTCTGTCTATTTCTCAGGTTGGTAGAAAAGGAGCTAAAGGTCCAGCCTTAGTAACAGATCTAACTCCTGGTTACAATACTCCCTTTGGCGCCTCAGTCAATCTTTTTAATCCATCAGGATGGCATGGTGTTATTAGCCCTGAAATTATAGTTAATCAACTTGGGGTACCTGGGGGTACACAAATACGTTCTCCTATGGAAGCTTTCTCTCAATATGTTAGAGCAACCTTTAGTCCTGAAATGGCTAAATATGAGAGAAATCCTAGTAATAGATTTACTGCATTACTTGCAAAGGGAAATCGTATCGGATCGCCCGGGACTCCCTTCGGTGAAGCAATGCAACAATATCCTATAGCTGGCGGTATGGAGTGGATAGGTCCCGAAGAAACTGAATATGGACAGGCTGCTTTTGCTAATCGTATTGCTGTTAGTATCAACCCTGCTCTAAAAGATCAGGGAGCAGTTTTGCAGAACATCTACAATCAAATTGTTGGTGGACGAGCTGCAACCAAAATGGGTATAGCTACTTCTGAGCAAATGCAATGGGCTAAAGGATATGGTTACGCTCCTATTCTTGATGAACAAAGCCGTATGCGTTTAGCTCTATTTGGGTATGAAGGTCCAGATGAAACTATTGTTGCTCCTGGTAAAGATGCTGGAAACATAATCAAACGTTTACGTATTAGACCAGTTGCTCGACCAGAAGCAGATATGATACGACTAAATGATGAAGGCCGACCAATAAAGGCTGCACCACTTCCATTAGGTGTAAATTATGAAACTGGCAAAATAGATACCGAAAGTATGAAAGCTCCCTACAGAGCTGGTTATCGTATCCTTGGCGCTCCTCCTGGTACCAATCAGCCTCTAGTTGGTTATGTTCAACCAGCAACTTTGTTTAGAGAAGGACCTTATTCTGGTGGCAATTTTACTTATGTAGATTTTCTCAAGAAACAAGGAATAATAGCTGCCGGGGCTGCTACAAGAATAGAACCTGATATTCCCAATCTATCTATGAGTCAATTAGCTAATGCTGAGTGGGAGTTTGGACAATACAAAGAGACTCCAGGCGAGGCTGGCGCACCGTCTACATTTGAAAGAACTAGTAACGAGCTACCTGCAGGAATGGAAGCACATTCTTCAGCTATATTAGGTTTATTGAAATACACTAATGCGGAGAACATTCCACAAACTGTACCTTTGAGATATTCTACCGAGCGTCCTATCTTCTTTACAGGGAAACCACAACTTTCTGTTGCTAGTTTTTGGAGTCCAAGCACAGGTGTAGGATTATCTGGTATGCATGAGGGAGGTAAACAACCAACTGATATTCAACAAAATGTACTTGCTGGTCAAATTGCACAAAAATTTATGCAGGGTGGTGGTGGAGTTGTAAATACTGGTACATCAGGTGAGACTCAATTTCAAATTCCTATTACGACTGAAACCGCTGTATCTGCTAAAGGTATAGTAAAAGGGCCTCTGCTTCCAATAACCACTCAGAAGAAAGGTGATTATGATCAGCGTATCCGTATTATGCTTGACCAACAAACTGAGGTAGAACGACAGATATACGGTATAACTAACTCGCTAAAACTTCCTGATGATCGGATGATGGGTCACTTCCTAGCTGCTACACCAACTGTAAGAGAGAAACTTGTATCTACTTTTGGGGAAACAAACCCACAACTAGCAGAAGGATTGCGCCGATACTTACGCTTCAACCAGACACAAGGAACAGCTTTTAATTATCATGGTCAAGCACTTGCAGCTACAGGGTTACCACAATCTGAAATGATGGGGCAGATATATGCTAAGTGGACAAATCAACCATATCAATGGGAAGTATCTGCTAATCAAATGTATGGTGCTATGCGTCAAAATGTTGAGGCATTACCACCGAGAGAACAACTACAAAGGTTCGAGTATTTAGGTAAGGTTCCAGAACGGCCCGATGCTCCCAATATGGTCAATCAGGGTCTAATGGGTTGGGGTGATCGTTATAGCTGGCAGCGTTCTATTATGCAAAGTCTTATCCAGCAACAGCAAGAAACTAATCAGATTGATATTACCACATCAACTGGTCGAAGAGCTTTTCGACAAATCTATGGCAAGAGTCCTACGCAAATATCGGAACGATTTATGCAATGGGAACCAACTAATCTGCGTGGTCAAGTTAGCTCACAATTCCCCAAGGGTGAGCCTATCTACAACTGGAAAACAGGGGGGCCAGCTGCATTTGGTACAATGGTAGCCCCTTTAGTAGCTGAACACATGGGAAGAAATGTACGACTGAATTATGAAACAATTGCTGCTCTAAATGCTGTATATCCTCAAACCGCCGATATGCTTGGTCTCGGAGTAAAACAAAAATATATTGGTGGTGAGTCTCCTACAGGATACACACCCAAGGATATTCGAGCCTGGCGTGAGGTTGGAGAAGTTTCATCCTTATTGTCATCTGAGACTAACATAAATACACCACCCTTCAAATATACAGAGCTTGACGAAAACGTAAGAGGACAAATACTTGGATGGGGTGGTACAGATTTAGGAGAACTAGATAAACTTATTGGTGGCGAAGGCCCTCTTTACGACCCGAAATCTAAGGTTTGGTTAGAAAGACCAAGCACAATTCAGTCTATTAGTACTGTGGGTTTTCAAGGAGATATGGATGTAAAGACAGCTCTTTCAAGATGGGCTAGTTATTATCCTACAGCTATAAAGGGTATGGCGCAGGGTATGACACCAAATCTAGATCAAGGAGCAACTGAAGGAGAATATGCTCTTGGTCAAATCTACCAACATAGGGCTACTACATTTAGCTCAAAGCGTGGTGGTGTTATGCGTGATATTGCTTCAAGATATTTGGCTCAAGCTGAATATATGCGCTATGGTGCTATCACTGGCCTTCCCTATGGTGGTGTAGCTGTTAATCGTCAGACCATAGATAGCACTCTTAGGCAATTAGCTCGCTATTCTCCTGCTATGAAAGAAGCTGGTCTTGGACCAAATTCTAAAATAGAAGATCCAAATGACCCCAATAAACGTATTAGATGGATTGATCTTGCAAAACGCCAGCTATCAGAAAATAATTGGTTTCCTGGAATGGTAGCACGTTCACCAACAGATATACGTGAGGGTGGAGCACTAATGGCGCCTGTATTTACTCAGGAAGGTTTAGCTAAAATGGGTATCAATTACCCACAATCCACCATGATACGAGGTAACCAAATCTCACCAGGAAGTCCACTTACTACGGGTACATTCCAGATGGGTGCTGGACAAAGTGTATTTGGAGGCGACTTCGACTTTGATCCGGCCACAATCGCAGCTGTCATGAGTGCTGGACCTCAAGGACTAAACTTCCTTCAGGGTGGTGAAGCTGGCTTTACTGAGTTAACCAAATACTTTGCCATGACACCAAAACAACGTGTAAGAGAGTATGAAGCTCTTCAAGCAACGGTAGGAGGTAGGGGTATTATTCCCGGCAACGAGTTCAATCAAACTGCCAAAGAAGCTACAGACTCTATGAAGAATATACTCCTAGAAAGAGTGCTTGGTAGAAATCCTAATGCGCCAATTCCTGGTGGCTCTACTGGTATTGAGGCTGGTGCACCAGGTACGAGATCACGATACCAGGCTGCTGTTCCATATTCTGATTTATGGAATGAGGCCTCAACAGTACTTAAATCTGGTGTAAAGGGTTCATGGCAAGCATACTTACCAGCTGAATTATTCGAGTCTACTGCTGCTGGTTTAGGATGGAGTGATAAGGAAACTAATAAAGCTAAGTCTGAGCTTGGGTACTTCTATCGTGGCTACCTAGAGTCTAGTACAGGCAAATGGAAACAACGTGGTGGTCCAAATGCCATTGAAAGTATGCTACAAACTTCTATCTTCGGTGTTACTCCTTCTGGTGAATATAGATTGACAGGTAAAGAACGAGCATCAGCAGGTTGGTCAAACTTTTGGTATGGTGGCAAATCTTCTAAGGGTTGGGGGGAAGCTGGTCAAAGTTTACTTCGTAATTCAATAGGCAGACGTATGACTGGTGCCATAGCAGAAGATATTGCTAGTATGTCTACTCCATCTTATCACTTAGCCTCCTATCTAACAGCTAGTCGAGAAGAAGATGTTCCAGCTCTTCAGACGAAAATGGAGACCCTTGCTCAGCAACCAGGAATGAATCCTCAACGTGCTATTCAAACAGCACTATGGGGGCCTGGTAATGATATTGTAGGACCAGAAGCTTACTATAAGAATAACGACCCAACAATGTCGATCGGTGTAACTTCCCTTACTCTATCAATGCTTGGTAAGAGTATGGGCTGGCTAGGTCATGGTGCGCGTACTTGGACTAATCCAGAAACAGGTGTAACTTCCTTGAGTATGCAACAAATACAGAATGAACCTATATGGTTTCATGGAAAGGTGCAATCTGTACAAGGATTGTGGCAATCACCACCCATGCAAACATCACAGATACTCTATTCCATGCTTAGAAATCAACCATCCAGACTCGGTGAAAACTATCAGAGAATAAGTGCTAACTTTTCTCCTGAGCAAATTGCTGGTGTAGAAAACTTTAGAACTGGATTAGAAGGTCAGGGCAAAGAACCTTCTGGTTTATTGAACTACTTTTCTTCTCAATTTAGTGGCACACCATGGGCAGCAAATGAAGATATAGTAAAAGGTCAGCTTGAAGCCGATCGGTTACTCAATATAATACAAGGTAAACGCGTAAGTACCAGAGAGCAACAAGAAAATCTTGATGCTTATATAGCTGGTCATCCAACTCTTCATACAGAAGATATAGCTATGCCTGCAAATCAAGCTAGTCGAGAGATATTGGCTAATACTGAAATTCCGCTTAAGAATCTAACCAGTATACGTAGACAGAGAAGACGTGAAGAAACGATACTCAAGAAACAAGCTTCAGCAGCACCTATTGTCGAACCTGAACCTTATAAGCCATCACCTACAATATTGCAAATGGAACAAGAAACAAAAGGTATTAGAGAGGCATGGAGTGTTGCTCCGGAAAACTCACAACAACGTGCAGACCTACTAGAAGAATATAAAATAAAGAGTCGGGCTACGGTTGAAGCACGTAGGGTTGAATACACAGCCTCAGCTCAGGGTAAATCTGATATTGAAATTGCTAATCGAGTTCAGGCTATTAGAACAGCTCGTATAGATGCTGGTCAAACTATTCCCGAGGATCTTAGTAGTATATCAATGCAAATGACAGGAGCGAAAATAGATGCTAGACCATTAACAACCGAGCAAAAGACTAAGGCTCGTGAAACAATTGCCAAGTATGGTAATGTACAAGGACAGCCACCAGTAAGTGGCGTTGGAGCAACTATAGCCACGGCCCCACCACAAACTCCTACACCTCCAGTTGATCAGTTACCTACCGCTCCACTTCAAGAACCTCCACAGGGTGGAGCTGATGTATTCCCAATGATGAGGCAAAACAAAAAAGGGGAATGGGTACAAACAGGTAAGGGTATCTCAAACCTCTCAACTGCTGGTAATTTGCTTTCAGCTCGTGGTGGTAGTGGATTAGGTGGTAGAGACTTTGAGAATATGAGCGTAGAAGAGCTAGCTGCTATGAGACCCGGTAGCCAGGCTACTGTCAATGTGATTCATCAGTGGGCTAATACTTCTCCGCCTGATATGTTTTCTCAAAGACAAGTAATCCAGAAGGGAATGACCGCTTTAGCAGGTTGGGTAACCAATCCAGCTGCCATGGACTTAGACAAGAATCTTAGGCAAGAGTTAAGTGCACTTACTGGAGCTACTGCGGAGCAAGCATCAGCTAAAGATATTCCTCAATTATGGGAAGAAGGATTCAATGCTAATCGGGGTAAGGCTACTGATATTTGGCGTAAGTATCAAGGATTGATACAGACTGGTTCTAAGGTAAGTTCATCTGTAATGGCTGCTCTCAATGCTAATATAAAAGTACGAACCAATGATCCTAATATCAATCAAGTTATTGCTGCAACAGGTCTAAATCCTGCAGATCCATTTGTAGAACAGAAGTTTGGTGCTGTTAGAAGTGGTAATGCTCCTGCTGAAGGAATGGAGTTATATAATCAAGCAGCTGGACCACTTAACACAGCTACTATATTGAATAAAATAGGGCAAGTGTATGGTCTTAGTAAAGAGAAAATGAGTGCCGTTTCTGCTGAGGATATGGAGAAATTCAATAAAGGTCTCAGAGAAGCCTCAAGGTTGATGGAAGTGTATCAAAAGGTACAAAATGACGCAACCAAATCTGTAGAAGCGCATACCTATGCCTACGAGAAAGAGAAGGAAGTTCTACTTAAACAGAAAATACTTCCTACAGCTACAATGGCACTTGCAGAAGCAAGAGCTGATGTTAGAGCTGCCGAAGCTGAAGGTTCTGGTAAAACACCCTCAGAGATATATGCTGCACAGAGAAAACTAACTGCTGCTGAGAAGGCATATGGTACTGCGAGAAAGGCAGTACAGAGATTAGAAGCAGGAGAGGTTACAGCAGAAGGAGCGGTATCTGAAGCGGAGGGTGAAGGGGGAAGAGGTATAACTACCGAGGGTGTTGGCAAAATGTCCAGACGCTTACTTGGTGGTTTTGGTCTGATGTATTTGAAGTCTATTGCTGGCATTATCATGCAACCTACACAGATGGGTTATGCTGAGCAACTTCAAGAACAACAAGCAGTCCAGCAAGGATATGGTAAGCGCTTTGGTGGTGTAGTACCATTTGCAAATCCAGAACAGCAATACCAACGCGCAGCTGCTACATATGGCGGTATAGGCTGGTCACAAATCAGGCAGACACAAGCTCAAATCATGCGTGAGCAACCAAGTGTTCAGGGTGCTATTGGTATGGGTGAAGCTGGCATTGGTACTGGTGGTCTTGTAGCTACTTTAGGATGGATGGCTGGCACACCAGTGTCATGGCCTGCCCTAGCTGCTGTAGCTGTCACTGCCGGAGTAGTTTCGGCTGGTATCAATATCTATGGTGCTAAGAATCAACCAGAAAAGAACGCAATTACTTTAGCATCTCAAGAAGCTTCAGGAGCTAATCCAACACCTGGATACTGGGATTTCAAACAAATATTTAATTGGTCTAACTATGGATTTATGCAAGATAAAGAACGTCAAACTCCTATGGTTGATATGCTTAGAAAGATGCGTCAGTATCAAGAAGGTGGTGGTGCTGATCTACGAGGTTTCTTAGCACAGGAAGGGGTTGAAGGGAATATTGATACCAATAAATATATGGCTATGTATCAACAAGTACAAGCTTCACAGTATCCTAATATACCAATGGAGGGATTAGTTGGAGCACAGGGATTACAAGATCAATATAAGATGATGCTTACTGAGGGTGACTATGGTTCTCGTGCGATACTTGCAACTGGCATAGCCCAGGGTATACCCTATGAACAAACTGCAATGCTTGCAGCTTACTCGCCTAGTAGAACCTTTGAGCAACAACAACAAGCTGTTGGTCAAACTATACAGAACTGGCTTACACAAGCTCAGGGTCTAACTCAATCTGAGATAACTAAAACCGAAATTGGGGCAAAACGTTTCCAGCAGTTGGGATTATTTGCACCTAGGTTCCCCGAGCCTACACCAGAAAGAACATATACAGTTCCTAGTTATGGAAAGTCTCGAGAAGATGTAATTCGTGAACAAGCAACTCGACAGCAACCGCTATCCAATGCAGCATATAACCAAGCTGAAGCTTTGAGATTAGGAGCTGGTCCACAAACCTTTGGTCAAGTAATGAGCAATGAATATCCCAATAAGTATATGCCTGGATATGGTACTGCTACTGCACCAGCCCCAACAGCAATAGAGATAGCACAATTCAAGGCAAATGCTCAAGAGTGGCAAGCTGCTCAACCATCATGGCAAGGGGTTCCATTCATAAATAAAACAGAAGTAAGAATTCCAGCTCGTGATTTACAGAAAGAGTATCAAGATATATTAGCAAATCTTCCTGAATATCAAAATACACTCATACAGGCTGATTGGGCTAGATATACCTCTCGTAAAGTAATGGGGCTTCCCGAAGTCTCTCCTGCTGCAACTACAGAAGAACTTACACAGAAATATGGTGGTACTCTAACAGAAGAAGAGATAGCAACTCGGATGCGTGAGGATCAGAGACAAGCTTTACGCACCCAGGCACAAGAACAGGTATGGGGTGGATGGCAGGCACTTGGCGTTACAAATCCAAATATGATGCCGACTGAAACTGCAACTTACGGACAACTACAACAGCAGACGGCACAATTGCAGTTTGGTAATGCCTTCTCACAAACTATGATGAGTGGTGGCATGGAAGCCACACTAGCACAAGGTTTTGGTGGCGCTTTTGGTCTTATGGCACCACAACAGTTTGAGCAATATAAAGCACTAGCCAATCTATCACCTCAACAATGGGGAGCTTATCTGCTAAAGAATCCACAAATAGCAGCTCAGTTACCTGGTATGGTTGGTGGTATTGGTGGTCAGGTTAGTACTCAATCTATTGGTATGGTTGATGTAAATGCCCAAGGTGGTCTTACTGGAATGGGTTGGGGCACATCAACTTTGGCTACACCGCAGATGGTCGGTCAGATACAAGCTGGTGGTATCATGACTCCAATGGGGATACAATCAATTAGTCCTCAAATGGCTACTACAATGGCAAGTCAGCAAATGGCAAATAAGATATGGGGTCAAGGTTATCAAGGTCGTACTGATATATCTCAGGGTGCGGCAGCTGCTATGGTATCTGGTGGTACATTTGGTTTAGCACAATATCAACAAACTCTAAATGTAGATTATCAGAAACAAATGGCTGGCAATCAACTTGCTATGCTCAATCTTCAGGGCGAGTACATGCCTAAATTCTGGAATATTGAAGATCGCCAACGTTCCTTACAGAATCAACAGGCACAATGGGGATTTCAGATGCAGGAACGACAGATGGGCATGCAACGTGGACAGTTCTATGAAAATATAGGACTAAACCAACAGCAAGCTCAAATGCAACGTGGCTGGACACAGCAAGATTGGCAGTATCAGAATCAGACACGTAATCTACAATGGGGTTGGAAGCAAGAAGATTTCGGAGAACAACTTCGCTTTATGACAGGACGTGACCGCCGATTAGCCGAGCGTCAAATGGGTCGTGAGACTACTTTACATGACTTAGAGAGTGAGCAGATCACCAAGACACGTGACCGCCAAAAGGAATTGTGGGCGCTTGAGGATCAACGCTTTGCCTTACAGAAGAAACAGTTTGAGGAACAAATGGCTCTTCAGCAAGAGAACCTAAATAAACAGAAGGAGTTCTATACACAAGGTAGAGCACTTCAGGAAGAACAGGTCAAATTACAGCGAGAGTACTGGAAAGCTCAGCATGAACTTCAATTAGCTGCTGGTGGTGCAGCTGCAAAGTATGCTACAGAACAAGGAAAGGTAAACCAGCTCATGCTTGAGTTTTCTCAATTCTCGACCTTGGCTTCAGCTAAAGGTAATCTATTCAATTCCGAAACTATTAAGGCTCTTATCACAGCGATCGCAGAACTTGATCCAGTCTTTGCTCATCTACTTGAGCAAGCACTTAATTTACAACAGTATACAGGTGGTGGTGGTTGTTTCGTTGCTGGCACAAGTGTATCTACATGGGCTGGTGTTAAGGATATCGCGGATATAAAAGAAGGCGATATTGTAATGTCTTATGACGAAGAAAGTGGATGTAATGTACCTAATCGTGTGACTAGAATATTCCAGCATCCTCAAATGTCTGTTGTAGAAGTGAAGACCGAGCATGGTGTAGTCAAATGTACACCTAAACATACATTCTGGACTGGTGATAAGGGCTGGAAGTCTGCCTGTAATCTTGAAGAAGGTGAAACAATCAAGCTAATTGATGGACACTATACCCAGGTTATTTGTGTCACTGATGTAATTGGAAGCTATTGGGTATATAACCTATCTATTGAGCATGACCATACATATTATGTAGAAGAGATGCTAGTACATAATACGGCTGCTAAGAACGCAATTGGTGGCCCTACTATCCCAGGACAATATCACATAGTAGGAGAAAATGGTCCTGAGTTGATTAACACACCCTATTCTGTAAGTGTTATGCCTAATAACGAGCTAAAGGCTCGAATGTATAACTCAGAATATAATTCAAGTTGGGCTAGTACAACCATTAATAATCAGCAAGCCAAAGAACCATTTGTCCAAAGACTTACAATACCAATTTATATTGGTAATGAATACATAGAAGATATGATTGTCGAGATTGTAGATGGAGAAGTGAGGAAGATCTAATGGCTAACTATATTACCCTAACCACTAGTAATAGTTCTCTTTCAAAGCGCTTCAAAGCACTTGAGATGAACACGCCACTACTACGTATGGATACTTTCGACTTTACGCTTGGTGGAAAGACAGATAAGCAAGCTGGTCCTGTAATAAGACAGTGGAAATATTTATTTAGAGTACCAATTGATACAGCTGAGGGTACAGAATATGGTACATATTCGGACTTTGCTACTTTCTTTGCACTTGGCAATGCTAATGCTACTCCATCAGATGTAATTACTATGACAGACCATTGGGGAGGTACACAACATACCTTCTCGGTTTACTTTGAGGGTGATGCTATACCTACACCATTGACCACACAAATAACAGGTGGCAATGCCTGGTACACCATTCCAGTAAGTTTCTTGGAGAAGAACTAATGGCTCGTACTCTTACTACTGCACTACGAAATGCCATTGATATTGATGGCAGCTTCAGGATGCGTATAAAGGCTGAGATATATCCTTCACGTATTTACTTCGAGGCTATTACAAGTGACTATCCTACATCAGTCCACGATGAAGTTGGTCTACCAGATGATCCTGTAAAGCAAGATATTGCTTACTCATCAGTCGATGGTGGATTAGTAACCTTCTATGTAGATGATAGTACCTTGAGATATGCTAAGCAGGGTTCATCTTCAGGAACATCTACAGGATATTCGGCAGACTCAAAGCCTGGTGTAGTTGGCTCGACACTCTTTGCTTGCTATGGCAGCACGCTTACACGGTATTCGATAAACTGGTCAGGTCCAAGTCTATCACCAGCTACCTCAATTACACCTGATTACACAGTATATGCTGTCCATGCTATTAGCTCGACTGAATGTATAGCGTTATGCTCTGATCAGGGTGGGCTTCGTGTGCTCTACCTTAGTGGCACCACGGAGAAGTATAGCCCTGGTCGCTTCATGTTTCATACAGCTATAAAACCTACGCCAAAGACTGATAAAGAAATAAGAGAAGGAAAAGTAGACGATACTCGTACTCTACTGCAGAAGGCTATACACTCTGGAGCTGCTAAACTAGGCACCAAGATATTTATTTATATAACCAATGCTTTTAGTGGAATGGTAGAGGGATGCTATTATGATACAGATACAGGAACTTGGAGCACAATCTTTACTGTATTGGCAACAGATTTACAAGTATCTTTATGTGAGTTTCGGATTTCTAATGCTTTCGAACGTAATGGCACTATCTTTATGGCTGGACAGTTTCGAAGAACAGATAGCCTAGACGATACTATTCAACCACATTCTCTTGTTCTCTTCTCTACTAATGGTAAGACCTTTAGCGTCAATCGCAATACTCTTGTTAGCGATATTGGATACCGATTCTTAGCAACAGTTGGAGCTGATGGGAACTTCTATTTAGGAAATTGCAATCGTGTCTGTCATACACCTGTAACATGGGTATTTGATGGATTGAATGGTACAGTAGGAACTAAGGTAGATATTAGTGAAGATAATATAAAGGGGTATGGAGATGGTGATCTTGCAAAATGTACTTCATTTGCTCTTCGTTCTGGACTGTTTGAATACTTTCCAATAAACAATCCTAGTGTGATACAGGGAGCTCGTCTAGTTGTTTATGCTGGCTACGATGTAGCTGTCTCCACAGAGTGGAGCAAGTATGCTACTTATATCATTGATGGTATTGATTACCAACTAGGTGTAGGCAAACGTGGTACTGTTATCAATGCTACCAATGAGGCCGTATGGAATCTCACTGGTCTATCTATGCCTTTCTATGCTGAGATACTAGGAAAATCATGCCAGTTTGACCCCATGCTCGAAGGTGTTTCAATGCTTTCAAGCGTAGGAAATGGATGTATAGCTAGATCTAGTTTATCAGTAGACTTTTGGGATAGTGTAGGATACACAAATACAACTGAAGGTATTGCTGGTATTGATATGATGGTAGGTGGTGGTGTTGATTACTATATAACTTCAACAACTACGGATCACTATCTAGGTATCATTACCCGTTCAGAGCTTGCAGAAGCCTGTGGTCTTAGCGAGAACCCAACTATTACTGCTACAACTATAGCCCTAAAGATATATGGCTGGTCGGTTGATACTATAGCAAACGATAATGATGCTGTTTACCCTATTATTATTACAGAAGATGATGAAGGAAATGAGACAACACATATTGCTAATTCGGATAGTTATTGGCCTTGTACCTATACAACAACTGAGGGTGGTCAAGAGCCTATATCAATATCAATGCCAATGGGTACTACCTTTACTATTGGACATAAGATAAAGAAGGTAGGTGTTGCATTTTGGCAAGATCATTGCACATATTTCAATATTGCTAGAATTGATATTGTTTCAGGAATAAAAGCTTACTACCCATTATATGGAGCCGATTCACCGTGGGAAACTCAAGAGAAGTGGGGTTACTATAAGCTTCCTCGAAGGGGGAAGCCATATATAATGATTGCTTCCGGACCATACAATGCTTTTAACTTCTCATTAGCAGGACGCTTTAAGGATAGCCACAGTAATATTGATGGCTATATTCATAGTTATTGTGGTATTGTCGGCCATTGTGAGGATGGACTTAATTATACAGTTGCTCGGTATTGTAGACAGCATAACAAAGTTCAACTTATTCAATGTAGAGATGGAACAGAAACTCAGCTAAAGGAGTCTGCCACTATTCCTTTCACTGTCAATGAAACCTATCAGATACGTTTCGACCATAAAGATGGTTACTACGAGATATATCTATTCGATGATGCTACTGGATACTTCAAAGAGGTTTTAGGTGGATATTATTGGCTTACTGCTAATGGGTATATGTTTACCAGCGATATTGTTTCAATGCGTTCTGGCATTTATGGTTACGTAGCTACGCCAATGGCGCGTATTACTGGTTACTGTGAAGTGGGGGATGAAAGTGGTGTAACAGCAGATGGTATTCCATTTGATCCATTGTGGGATGTTTATGATTGGCCTTCTTCTGGTAGAGCCAAGATAATGGATAATATCTATGAGTATTATAGTATAGTGACTCAACCAACTATTCCTCGAGGTCCTTATCAGTTTCGTCAAATGGCAGATTACTCACAAATAGATACACCTCATGGACTTATGGGTGATGGGCCTGGCCTAGATGCTAGAGATTTCGATTGGACAGGTGAAGTCGATCACTCCACACTCAATGATGGTTACATAATAGCTATAAATAGTGGTGCTAACTTTAGATGCAATGGTACTGAATGGCAAGTATGGACTGACAATGCTGGTTCACAAGTCTTTCTTCGCAATCGTATGCGCTATTACTCAGATAATCCTATGATTGGCAAAACGTATAGTTCTCTTGCTAATAAAGTTTGGATTGTGGGTGGATTACTTGGCGACTATACTAATCCTACTAGTCCTATAAAAGTAACACTCAAAGAGGGCGAAAAGATGACCCATGGAGAAGGTAGTTTTGTAACCTATGAACCAGTTGTGAATGGGGAAATATTATGTTACTGGTATATTGGTTCTGGTGGAGAAGATGATGCTACAGTAGAAGATTTGATACAAAGAATATGTGATTTATCTGGTGCCAGGTGTAACTTCCCGGGTGACTATACTGTTTCCTCTTTAGGTATTAGTGGAAGTCCACAAACTATAGTTACTACACCTTACGCAGAAGGTTTTGACCTGAGCTTTGAGATAGCCAGCTTTACTTCGGGTAGCATAAGCATCAGGTTTAATGCTACTCTCAATCCAGATAACTATGAGAATAAGGCTAGCTTTGTAGATGATACTCATCTTATAGTAAATATTGCAGCTCTAGGTTCAGGTGGGTTTAGATATACCCTTAGTAGTTATGACTCCAATACAGTTATATATAGTTCAAACTGGCTTTCTGGTACTAGTGCTCAGAAGTTTAGAGTAATGTGTATGAAAGATAATATCGGACTATATCAAAATGGAGCATGGGTTACTACCATTCCAACCGATGAGATTGTCTATGGTCCAGAATTGGATATTGAAATATATGCTAGTGGTTCCATGACCTTGACAAACATTAGGGAAACAGACTTAAGCGATTGGCGCGAGGCAATCTATCTTGATCTTGAAACTGATGGTATGAGTGCACTAGGTTCTGTAATTCAGCAACGACCAGTAGAGATGATGGCTAAATCTGATGGCTCATTCAACTTCATGTATGACCCAATAAGGCATACTATAACAGCTATCAGACAACCAAGAGTACATAGATATGTATATTCTGTTCCTTCAGATGGTGCTAGTGATGCAATTATTTATGGACTTAAAGATGTAAAGACTATTATCAATCTTTACTTTGCCAAGGTGTTGGGGTTCGCAACAAAGCTAATGCGTATGCCTGATCTTGGTGTCGGTGCTATTCGAGCTGCACATATTATTTTACAAAGAACACTTGAGAACTATCGCAAGCATAATCTCTCCATCCGACCAGATTTAGAAGTAGAACCAGGAGATATATATTCCTTTAGTTATGCAATAGCTGGTTCCACTCATGTAGAAACAGCAGATATTATTGTGGAGTCTGTAAGTTTTGATTTTAGAGCATCTGGTACTAAGATAAAAGCTACCATGGACCTGATAGGTAGAGAGGTGTATCCATGAGCAGAATAAGTAAGGATATACGAGCTAATATAAAGGTTGGAACTAGTATTCCAGCTACAGTCACCGATGTGCTATTCGGAAGAGCAAGTGTAAGGATGCTTCGTAATGGAGCTAGGCTACGTAATCTTCAAGTGATTGGAGGACCAGTGGTAAAAGGTCAAAGTGTAAGAGTAGACTTTACTACTGCTGTTCCTACTATTATTGTTGTTGGTAAACAGGGAATTACTCAATACGAAGTACAGGGTATTGTAAATGCCGAGAATAACGATCCTTATATACTTCCGACACAAGCTGCTGCTGCTGCTGGTGGCCATATTATTAAGCATAATACAGAAACTTTACCAGCCGAGCCTAATCTAACTTTTGTAGGTAACCAATCGGAGGTTACAGATAGTACTACTTCTGGTGGCGAAACTATTGTATCTTATACATTTGCCATTTATCACAATAATAGTAATATTACAAATGATGCCAAAGGCATCAGATTTGAGGATACTCCCTAATGCCATCCTTTATAGTTGGGGTCGATCCCTCGCTTGATAATCATGTAAAAGTTGAAGTCCAGATAGACGGAGAGACTGTTCCTCTTACTATTACCCATACTGATGGTATTACCAAAATTAAGGCTCCACCTAACTATAGATGGAAACTTAGAATTTGGGGAACTCATATGATGAATGTAATGCTTATACCATCACTCTGGTTAAATGCATTTCTTTCGGGTCCTACTCTCCATAGTTTTATGGCATTTCTTAAGGGATATGGTGGTGAGATGTACCATGCTTTTCTAGCTGGCAAGGGTGGTAAATTCTTTGGTTCTTTTCTGGCTGGTATAGGAGGTAAATACTTTGGTGCATTTATGTATGCTATAGGTGGTAGATTCTTTCCTGCCTATACTAAAGGACCGCGTTATTGTCCAGTACGTAATGGACCTCCTGTTGAAGAAGGAACAGATCGTACTTACGAAAACATGAGAGGAAACTTCAATCTTATAGGATACCAAGAAGATTTCTATCCAGGTCCACCTAATGGAACTTGGATTGCTAGTAATCAGTGTTGTTCAGAATCATATATCTATTATCTAATAATGCCAATGTCCGTTGCTGAAGTACCTATTACTGTATATGAATATGAATTAGCTACTGGTAGTATAAGATCAGTAGAGCTTTATTCTGACCCTGAAGCCAATGGATGGATTGGTTATATAGCTTTTCTTGAGGACAGAAAAGTTCTTTGTTATCCAGGTAATGACATGACAGAGCTTTTGTATATTGTAGACTTTGAAGATCTATCAAAGACCGATATAAACGATGGCTTCTATATATATGGTGTAAATGCTATA
>Ga0315294_10001029_pt1 | contig 30073 bp, 30 predicted proteins | sample YL17G13_40_MG_FD_203626 | JGI IMG/M metagenome (GOLD analysis project Ga0315294, IMG submission 203626) | Sediment microbial communities from Yellowstone Lake, YNP, Wyoming, USA - YL17G13_40 | ecosystem: Environmental > Aquatic > Freshwater > Lake > Sediment | place: USA: Wyoming | collected... | reverse complement strand
GTGATTTTTTAGGTGATATAAAAATCATGAAGCAAGAAAAAATAAACATAATATTAGCAACAGTGACTATGTAGAGATAGCCTTCATTTAAAAGATTAAAGATATAGGGCAAAGGAGAAAAAATAACCGCGAATACGACGAAAATGACTGCGACCCAACCTGCAAGATTTTTTCCAGCAATCATAGGCAAGGTTCTAGCTTTTATTTTCTTATCACCTTCCATATCTTCAATTGTCTTTACTATCTCTCTTCCTACTGTTGAAGAGAAAGCCACTAAAAATAGGATAAAAACAACAGCCATTATGGAATTTGAAAGTAGGCTTCCAAACAAGAATACAGAAGCGCTCAACCAGCTAACTATAAAATTGCCTAATAAAATAATTTTCTTTAATTTCCATGAATAAACGATAAGCAAAAATGTATTAAATAAAGCAAGTGTAAGCATCTTAAAGTTTAGGAAAGATACAAGAGCATTGCCTATAATAAATAAAATGATAGAATAAGTCAAAGCATTCCTTCTAGAGATTTTACCTGAAGGTAATGCCCTTTTTGGCCTGTTTACCTTATCAGCCTCATAATCGAAATAATCATTTACAGCCATCCCGCCTCCAGAAATTAAGAAAATAGCCAAGCAAGCAATTAGTATTTGTAAAGGATTGTAAAAACTCACTAGAATAGCAGAGATTATGACAGCAAGAACAGACATAAGAGCATTTGGAATTCTTAATACTTCTAAATAAGAAAGCATCATATCTTCCTTTCTTTAGATTTTGGTCTCAATTCTTTTGAAAAGCATTTCCTGCATTTTACTTTTCCAGCCATAACCTTTCTTGGATCTGCTCTGATTTTTGCATTGCATTTCATGCAAACATAAACTCTTTCATATAGCCTCTTCATTACAGCGTCTATCTTTGTTTTCGGCATATTATCACTTATTCTATAATATAATTAACTATTTATATGAATTCTAATTAGTAAGATTCCTTTTTATATTTTATTATAATTACCCCAAAATCTCATTCATTATGATGGATGTTGTTATGTTGTGTTAGAGATGGATGAGGATGATGGTTGAAAATTCTATAACTATAACAATTAAGATTGCAAGAACTTTTTGTTCATAAAAAATCTTAGTATGCCATGTATCTGAGTTTTCAACAACAAAATCGCTCCCACAAGAATAACTAATTCAGACCAGAAATCCCAGTGGAACCAGTAGGTGGTAAGGAGCTCCACTCTTGTTAATTTGGAGAGATTTCCTTGTCCCACTCCAGTTATGAAAAATGGGAGGTAGAAACCAAGGAAAAGGAAGAACAACTCAAATGCAATCGCTCCAATCAACATTATCTTATAACTTTTTGATTTATCTGGAATGGATTTTGTCATGAAAATAATTCCAAACAATAGACTAAGACTTACAGTTTCCATGCAGAAGACGCTGAGGAACTCCCATAATAAATTAGGCCATACATGGATTTGTCCGCTTCCTAATGGATATTCGAAAGTTCTGCTTCCAAGTATATTTTGTTCAGGTTCGTCAATTTCCAAAAACATAATAGCAACAACAACTATTACAGCTACTGCTAATAAAAATATTCCAGAAGCAGTCCATCTCTTATTTTTGTTGTATGTGAAATCTAAACTTGGCCGATAGAATTCGTATAATAGACCAAGAACAATGATGAAAAGAGTAATATGAAAAGGATCGAAATATGGCCAACCTGGAGCATTTACTGGTCCGAATTGAACCTCTGTCCATATGGAGCTCCAGATTATCCAGAGAAAAATAATAATAGCGAAAAAAAGAGCAAACATTCTGTTTTTAATTTTTTCCATGAAATCTAATTATAGAATCTAACATAAATATCTTATAGATGTTGTTATGGTTATTTTCATATAAACTATTGAAACTTACATTGCTCTTAGAATTCGTATGCGAGAATCTATGTCAGGATGAGTAGCAAATAGGTTGTCTAATGGACTTTTGTTAGGATCTGATATGAAAAGATGAGATATAGACTCGCTAACATCCATCTTTCCTTGGTTTAGTTTCTTTATTTTCTCAAGAGCTGATGCTAATCCATCAGGATATCTGGTCAGTTCTGCTCCGCTTGCATCTGCCAAGTATTCTCTTTTCCTAGAAACAGCTGCTTGAACAAGTCTTGCCACTATAGGAGCAAATATCGCAAAAATAACAGCTATTATTACCATCACTATGATGATTGCTCCACCTTTTTTATTATTACCGCTTCTGAAATTACCATATCTCAAGCTCCTTAGGAACATGTGACTAACAACTGCCGCTAGTCCAACCAAGACTGCGATCAAGGTAGCAAACCTAACATCATAATTTCTTATATGCGACATCTCATGTCCTATCACGCCCTCTATCTCATCTCTTTTTAGATTTTCTAAAAGCCCTGTAGTAACGCAAATAGAGGCATGCTTAGGGTCTTTACCGCAGGCAAAAGCATTTATCTCATTGCTTTCCATGACGTAAATATTTGGCTTTGGAATACCTGCAGCTATTGCCAAGCCTTCTACGCTGTCTATAAGATGTCTATGTTTCCTCTCATCAGCTGGCTTTGCATTAACAGCCTTAAGAACGATCTTATCTCCATAGTTGTAAGAGAAGTAGATGTCAACTAGTATGAAAACTAATCCAAAAATTAACATGAAAAATGCTATTTCTGGTAAAAAGATTTCTGAAATGAAATAGACTAAAGCAAAAAGTATGACAAAAACTAAAAAACTTAATAAAACAGAGTTTCTTTTGTTCTTTCCAACCTGGTCAAATATATTTACACTTTCCATCAGAGCCACTAGAACTCTACTTTAACTGCTTTTCTTTCCTTCTCTTCTATTGAAAGATAGTCTTTGGGTTTGCTTCTTCCAAACATTGCAGCAAACCAAGCGCCTGGAATTGTAGTTATCGTGTTGTTAAATGTTAAAACTGAGTCATTATAGAACTGTCTTGCATATGCAATCTTGCTTTCTATACCCTCTAATTGCTCTTGTAATAGTTTGAAGTTATCGCTAGCCTTTAACTGAGGATAGTTCTCTGCTATTGCAAAAACGCTTCTTAATGCAGTTGACAAAGCAGTTCCTGCCTTTATTTTCTCTTGAGGAGACCCTGCCTTAAGCATGTTCTCCCTTGCCTTAGTAACATCTGAAAATACTGACTTCTCATGCTTAGCATATCCCTTAACTGTCTCAACCAAGTTCGGTACCAAGTCTGTTCTTTTCTTTAGTTGGACGTCTATCTGTGACCAAGCATTGTCTATTCTGTTAGAGAGAATTACTATCCTGTTTATGTAGTAAACCACCATCAAAGCTATTACCACTATTATGACCAAAGGTATTAACCAAATCCACCAACTCATATTATCACTATTTTAATATCGCGGTTGAGGTTTATAAATTTAAAATTTAAACAAAGAAAAAAGCCATTTAAAAAAGTTAATTATAGCTTGAAATATGCTATCGACTATGTTCCCAGCTCCTTTTTCTTCTATTACAGTCACTTGTTTTGACAATGTTGTTGAAAAATCATTCGTACTTACAATAACTTGTATCAAATTATCTTTTTCATTCTGAGGGGTAAAGTTAAATGAGAATTCCATTAAATCGCTGACGCGGTCTTTTTTAATCTGATCCCTAAACTTGACTGTGATGTCTTGTGAAATCTCAAGTAGATTTTTAACATTAACTGTTATCACATATTCTTTTCCAGCATATAGAGTATCGTTACAAGTCATTGAAATATCCAAAGGTTTGTTTAAAGTAATTGAAACACTTTTTTGGTCTAAAGCTCCTTTGTTGTAAGAGTATATCTTAAAATCATTATAAGGCGCGGTAATCTCTAGTCTCTCAGAAGCATAATCGCCATTGCTGCTAAAAATATAAGAATCAGGAGCTGAAGCTATTATCGTTTCTTTAGGAGATGCCGTGCTCTTGTCAACTGTTAGTTTTGTAGTGCCTAGTTCCACGTTTGACATGGTCAAAGGAACGTTTTTTTGTTCACTACCATAAATCAAAACTCCGATCGGACAGGTGTATTGCATGTTTCCTTGTAATTCAGGTACTTTGAAGATTGTGAATAAGGATTTTTTGTTGCAGAAGTATGTTACATTTTCTTTTGTTATCTTTTGTAAAAATTCTCTTTCACCAGAACTGCAGCTTCTTATGTCAATCCTGGTTAGCAAGCATCTATCTGCAGTTAAATCAGTTTTTAAAACTGCATAGCCTTCCCATATTTTATTTTCTAAGAATTCTGAGCTAAAAGATAGGATAGGACTTTCTTCGTAATTTAAAAGTTTAACAGAAACGTTAGTATCCCTTAAAATAATCTTAAAGTTCCCAAAGCCAATTGAGTAAATGCTTGAAAAGGTCCAACTGCTATCAGGAAGTGTAGCAAACTTTATATGAGTTGCATCCAAGTAACCGACTTCTCCCCATGTTGGGTCTGAGATAATACCCTCATTAGCATAAACTTCTACCCATCCATGAGGTTGGAAGTTTCCTGTAGTATAAATTTTTCCTGGATGAACATAGCCAACATCAACAGCAGAATAATAACCTAAATTTCTTAGGAATGAAACCAATATGTTTGAGAACTCTTTACAAACGCCAACCTTGACCTTAAGGATTTCTTTTGCAGGCATGTTAATGTCAGAGTAAACCGTATTATACCTTATATTTTCATTTATCCACTTTGATAGGTAAGCAACTTTCTCAAAGTCAGTTCCTCTTGCATTAGAAGCTATATCAGCTATTTCAGAGTCAATCGACTGGACAAGGATGGTAGGTTTCAGGAATTCTTGGTTTGTTTTCTTTTCAATTGAATATCTCCTGTCAACAGAGACTACTGACTTTATCTTAAAATTTATATTGCTTGAAGGATTTTTCCAATTAATGCTTAGAAGTTTGTTTCCAAACTTATCGTAAATAAATTTATACGAACAGGAATTGTTGCATAATCCATTATTGTCTGAAACTTCAAAGCTTTCTATTCTTTGATAAGAATCTTCTTGTGGGATTGACAGGTTTAAGTCAATGTTGTTTACGTTTCCAAAGACTTCTACTGATCCGACTTCCACAATCTCTGCTCGCATTTTATTAACTAACTGAGGGTTTGTTATATCAGCAAAAGCTGGTGTGCTTAATACTAATATCATTAAAAACAGAACTTTCTTCATAACTTTAAATTTATTAATCTCATAATATATTAAGTTGATAGTATGTTTGAAATTTGGAGCGAAAAATATCGTCCGCATTCATTGAACGAAGTAATAAACCAAAAGCATGCTATTGACAGATTAAAGGAATTTGTAAAAGAGAAGAATATCCCTAACATGCTTTTTGCTGGTCCAGCTGGCTGTGGTAAGACCGCTACTGCCCTCGCAATTGCATATGAACTATATGAGGAAAACTGGCGCCAAAACATACTAAATCTTAATGCGTCAGATGAACGTGGCATTGATGTTATAAGAGGAAAGGTTAAGGAATTTGCTAGAACAAAATCAATAGGCAATGTGCCATTCAAACTAATATTTTTAGATGAGAGCGATGCTTTAACTCCAGAAGCCCAACAAGCCTTAAGAAGGACGATGGAAGCCTTCACTAACATATCACGGTTCATTCTCGCCGCTAACTATTCTTCAAGATTAATAGAACCTATTCAAAGCAGATGCGCAGTTTTTAGATTCATGTCATTAAAGGATGCCGATGTTAAGCATTACATTGACAGAATAACTAAGGGTGAAAAGTTAAGAATTGATGAAAGCGCTATAGAGGAGATAGTAAAACTTTCTGAAGGTGACTTGAGGAAAGTTGCAAATATCTTGCAAGCGTCTGCAATCTTAAACAAGAAAATAACTAAAGATGTTATTTACGAGGTTTCAATGCAAGCAGAACCAAAAGAAGTTAGAAAAATGATAGATTATGCTTTAAACGGAAAGTTCTCAGAATCTAGAGAGCTTCTAAAAGAACTTCTACTTAGAAAAGGAGTCTCAGGAGAAGATATAATAAAACAGATCTCTAGCCAGATATATGATTTAGACATTCCTGAAAAGGCTAAAGTAGAACTCATAGAGAAAGTTGGCGATTTCGAATACAGGTTACAGACAGGTAACGAACAGATACAATTAGAAGCGCTTTTAGCTAGGTTTGCCTTATATAAAAATTCTTGATTTTATGTTATCAGAAAAATATAAACCAAATAATCTAAAGGAAGTAGTCGGACAAACGGATTTTATATTAAAAACGATTGATTGGTTAAAAAAATGGAAGCCTGGGAAAGCCTTGCTTATCTATGGACCAACTGGGACTGGAAAAACTCTTGTGACAAAGCTGATAGCAAGAGAAATGAAAATGAGCTTGTTCGAACTAAATGCAAGTGATGATAGATCTGCTTCTTCAATAAAAGAAAAACTATTGCCTGCGGCAAAGGAAGGTTCTTTGTTTAACAAAAGATTGATATTGATTGACGAGGTTGACAGCTTTGGACAATCAGACAGAGGAGGAATAACAGAAGTTATAAGAGCAATAAAAGAAAGCACCAATCCGATTATCCTGATAGCAAGTGACGCTTATGATGCTAAGCTAAAATCATTAAGAGGCTATTGCGAACTATTAAAAGTTAGAAGAACACCAAAAAATTTAATAGAGAAGAAGCTGATTGAGATATCATCAAAGGAGAAAATGAAGATTGATGGTGAAGCTATAAAAAGAATAGCTGAAAACGCCGATGGCGACATGCGCTCTGCTACGAATGATTTGATTTTCTCATCTGAAAGCGTCTATAGGGACAAGGAAAAGAATATTTTCGAGGTCCTAAACACTATTTTTAGGAGCAAGGACTTGAGAAAGACTTTACAAGCAATTGACAGATCCGGCAAAGATTTAGACGAACTGTTCTGGTGGATTGAGCAAAACATCCCGTTGGAATATCAAAACAAAGAATTAATAGTGCAGGCTCTTGACATTCTCAGCAAGGCGGATGTTTTCAGGAGCAACATAACGAAAAATCAAAACTATAGGTTTAACAAATACATGAAAGATATGATGGCGAGCATTTCTCTGCTAGAAAACCCTCAAAAAAGATTTATGCTATACAGACCTCCAGGAAGATTCATCACACTAGGCTCTACAAAAGTTTCAAGGAAAGAAGCAGAAGAATTCTACAAAAGCTTAGGCCTTAACTGTTCAACGAAAAAAATGAGAGAGCAAGCCCCTTTCTTAAAAATAATTCTAGGAAAAAAGTTTATGGGCTTCTAAATTCTGTAAAAGTACTAAGCTCAGGCGTTCTTAGGGAAAAGTTAAAATTGACATAGGAAGGGCAAACCACATTGTGACTTATTGTTAGGTTTATGCCCCTTGCTATCATTGAATCTCTTAATAATTTTTCAGTTGAATTTACATCTATCTCAACCTTATTGCAGTCTTGACTTAGACTTGAACTTATCACAGTCTTGTTTAAAGAGTCTTTAATGTACTGTATGTAATAAATCTCAGACAGTCTCTTTAACTGAAGCAAGTTAACATCAGAAAAATCATATATGCATTGAATCAGACTCATAAAAGTATATATCATTATCACAGTTGCCATCACAAAGAATTGACCTTTCATTTAATTGCCTTTACAGACGACTTTGCGCCACAAGCCTCGCACTTTAAAAATACTATCCTATCCTCTTTCATTAGTTTTGTATCAGGTCTTTTACATTCTCTGCAAAAAACATAGTCAGTAACATAAGCTTCAAGTTTTTGTTGAATCATCCTCTGCGAGATTTTTGCTTGAAGAATAGCTCTTTTTCCGTCTATGCCTGCTGGCGTTGCTAGTTCTTTTGTTAGAAATTTTAAAATATGTGAAGGCTCTCTCCTTAATATTTCAGCTATATCTGAGAAGTTTTTTATTATAGTTTGGTTTCCTTGAACAATAGTCTCAGCAATAGGAATCTTAAATCTATCTATATGATTTTCTATTTTTGGTAGTTTTTCATATGCCTTTTCTAACAAAGTTTCGTATTCCATATTAAAACCTATATTTTCTTTATTTTTCCTGGGTTCGGTTCGTAACAGACACCAGACTCGAGCAGGTCTTGTATTGCAAAGTCGATTTCTTTTTCAGCTAAGCCAGACTTTATTAGAATTTCTTGATAGTCTGCCCCTACGCCTTTATCTAAGCTTTCAATTAACTTTAAAATTTTATTTTTTACATCACTGGCAGAAACTGCCTTTTCTTCAACAGAATTTTCAATCATTTCCTGAGCTTCCAGTATTCCTTCAACCTCTTCCAGAGGTATTACGTCTTTGGTAGCAGCCTTTATCTCAACCAAGTCAGATGTCTGCTTCTGCAACTCTCTTATCTTCTTTATTTTTTCTCTTTGTTCCCTGAATATTTTTTCTAATTCCAGGTTCCTTAGGGTTTCAAAATTAGGCTCAATTTTAGCAATAATCTCAGGCATTATGTATATTTCTCCATTATACTCTCTCAGTTTTCCAAAAATGTCAACCATATCTCCTGAGCCGAAGCCGTCAAATATCTTTGTGTTTATAAAAGCCTTGCATCTTATCGTCTCTGTCGAGTCGTCTAAAGTTACGGTCGCATATTTCTCATCAGTAGAAATAAATTTATCGACTATTATGCCTAAAACTCTTACTCTAGATAGTCTTCTTCCCAGGTTTGTTAGAGCATAGCTACTTTCAAATCCACTTTTTTTAACAAACTTCCCGTTCATTATTTCTCCTATTGAAGTTTTCTTGGCTGTCATTCTTTTCATATCCATAAAATCACTTTTCTAACTCTATAATATAGAGTCCGTATTTTTTTATATTAGTGTTAGAGTAGAACTTTTTCATATCCTTAGGTATTTTAAAGACAAAACCAGTCTTGAATTTTAATTTTCTTCCAGTATATTTTTTCGTTTTAGGATTCCATTCCCTTAGTACTAGGATGTCTCCTTTTTTAATTTTAAAGTCTGCCAACCTAGCGTCAAAGTGCTTTTTATTATTTTTTACTTTCTGAAACAAATCTGGCCAAGTTTTCTTTTCTATAATCATCTTATCCTCTCAATATAATTTATTTTTGGTTCAAATATAGAACCTTCGGATTTTAATCTTCTTAATACTTCCTCTGTGTCATCACCTTTAATTCCCTGCTCTTCAGCAGCAGCTATTATTTCTTCTTTAGGAACAGGCTTTCCAAGTTTTTTCTCAAGCATATCTATTATGTCTAACAAAACATGTATCTTACTTCTTTGGGAAGCTGAAACACCCTCAGTCCTATCAATATCTATCTTTCCAGTTTCATAGTCATAACCTAATTGCTGTATGGAGAATCTCATAATTTCTATTGCCTTTTCTGCATCCTGTGCCTCAACCTTTTCAGAGAGCCTTATCTTGGCAGAAGCTTCAGCCAATCTCATCAATCCCTCGTTCTGTCTTAATGTTATTGCAAGTGACTCGCCTGCATACATGCTTCTCATGTCTAAATAGAAGTTCTTTAATCTTTCAGCTGCATCTCTTGTCATCTCAGGCTTACAGTTCTTTCTTGCATAAGCTATAAACTTTCTAAGAAACTCTGGCTTGATTTGTGGTTCAACTCTGCTCGGCTGTAGCCTGGTCTCAAGGATATGCGTAGCTAGTTTCTCATCCATTTCTTTATCAGGAACATCCTTCAAAGCAAACTTCAAGTCAAATCTGCTTAATAATGTATCAGGTATATCGACCTGATCTACTATTGACTTGTAAGGGTCGAACCTAAAGAATTTTGGATTAGAACCTGCTAGAACAGAAACCTGAGCTGGTAAAGTTGCGACAATAGAAGCTTTGGCAATGCTGATTTGCTGTTGCTCAAGTGCTTCGTGCATTGCAACTTGATCTTCTTTGGACATTTTATCAAACTCATCAACAGCTAAAACGCCTTTATTTGCCAAAACCATTGCTCCTGCCTCAAGCATCCAACCTCCACCAAACTCTTCATCCTTAACAACTGTCGCTGTCAATCCTGCAGCAGTCGCCCCTCTTCCTCCAACATATTTTCCCCTAGGGATTATGGAAGATATTAATTTTAGCAGTTGACTTTTTCCAGTATTATGAACAATCAATCCGTTGGCTACAAACCTGTGATAGTCTGGAACTTCTACATCAAAAACGTCTTGTGGTTCTAATATGTTTATCTCCACAACCTTTTCGCTTCGTTCCTTATGAATTCTGTGTATATGCGATCTAGCATACTCTGCTGCTTGCTCCATCCTAGAAATCTTTTTCTGGCTTACGAATCCTATGTGACGAGCAAATTTTATTATAGACTCTGAACGCCTTATCATCAAAGAACCGTTCGGCGAACTTGTAATTTCGCGATTTTTTATTTTTACATATCTAGTCTTCTTATCCCACAGAATTCTAGAGTGTATTCCAAATCTTAACAACATGATCTGAACGTCTCTGAGAAGTTCAATGCTATTGGACTTTAAACTAACTGAAGTGCGTCCACGTCCTTTCGAAAATACGCATCCGTCTCCCTCATAAAGCCATTTCAGAAAAGAAGCTACCACAGGATTTCCAGATTTGAATATAAAATTAGGCACTCTTTTTTCATTCAAAAATGAAAGTAGATTGGCCAAGTGAGTACGATCAACTTCATAATAAACAGCTTTGGGACTGGCCTTTCTGTGTTTATAAGAATTAACTGACACACCAAAACATTTTTCAAAAGCATTTGAAATCTTAGGAAGAATGTCCATTTCGTCCTTATTTACTATGAATCCTACGCTATCTTTTTGCACCCAACCATCAGCAATTATATAGCCAAATATACCAGCCAGTTCTCCATCAACACTGTTTGGAATCTTGATATGCCAACTCTTATGATAATAGGGGCTGTCCTTCCAATTTGTACTGACCAAGGTTTTTTTCCTGCATTCAATTTTAGATAGTGTACAGACTCTGTCTCCTACATTTACTTCATCTATCCTTTTCCACATTCTTTGCCTATTTTTTAGGACTAATACGGGCTGATTTAGACTCCCCTTTAGGCTCTTGCCCGTCTCGGTTACTATTTCAATTATAGGCTGCTTTTTGTAAAAATGAAATGTTGATGCTTTGCCGTATTTTCTGCCCATGCCCATGTGCAAATTATAATCTATTTCTTCCAGATGTTTCAAACCCATTTCACCAATTTTCATAATAGTTCCATTGGCCATGACAACCCTTTCGTCAGCAACCAAGCAGCTTGGGTCACCTATGAGCAAGATGTGGATATCTCCTCTAATCCTTGTTTTATCTGGTAGAAAATGTTGTACGCCACCAAAGAGTTGAAGCCCGACTGCTTCCTTTATTTTATCCATTCCGTAAATGGAAGGTGCAATTGACGCAACTATCTTTTCATAGATTTTAGGATCATGAGCTAGTTCCTTTATTTTGTCCTCGTCTTCAGGCGTTATCAATACTTCTTCCCATTCTATTTCAGTCGGTTCAACATAATTTGCTTCAATGTAAATATCCATCTGGGTTTTCATCTTTCCTCTAAATATCTTTTTTATTTCCTTTACAGTCCCATTTAGTTTTAGTCTATTACCTGGGTCAGTTTTTCTTTGCATCTCAGGTGTTGTCAAATCATCCTTCAAATATACTGAAACCTCTCCAGGCTTTTCTCCTGTCACAATCTCAAATGGCTCTTCTATAAAGACCCATCTGGTGTCAAAAAGCTTTCTGTCAACTGATTTAAAGCCACTTCTCCTTCCGCACTCACAAATCATAGGTTCTTGCATATATCTTTCAGTCTGCTCGACTGAAAGTTTTGCTCCACAGTCAGGACACTCGTATATAGCAACAGCGACCTCTGGCTTTACCTCAGATGCCCTTCTTACAACTCCATCCAAACAAACAAACTTACCAATATGTTCAGAACGAAGATTTCTTATTCTTATATTAAATCTTTCTGGCAAATTTTTGAACCTGGGTTCGATTTCTATTTTACCCTCAATAGGTACGTCTACGCCTTTAAGAGCTTCTCTAGCAGCCTTCAAAATATTTCCAGGATCATTCAAAAGTTTGTCAGCCAAATCAGGATAGCGTTGATCTAGCAAAACAAAATCAACTACAATCGATTTTTTCCCTTGAGCAGCTACTGTCATCAAGTCTTTTTGGTAAACCTGACTAAAAAACTCTTCAAATTCATCAACTTCCATAAAAACACTTACTTGTTTAAATTTCTTAAGCGTTTGTCTGCCTTAGCTACAGCCCTCTTCACGTCTTCTATACTTCTTCCACCAGTACAAATAACTTTACCACTCCCAAAAAGAAGAAAAGTGACTCTTGGATCATCCATTCTGTACACTAAGCCGGGGAATTGCTCTGGTTCGTACTCTGTATTTTCTAATGAGAAAGCAATATTATTTAGGTTCAATTCACGATTAAGCTTTGCAGATGCGACTATGTTCTCTAACCGGACTTTATAGTTTTTTGGAATTTTTATTCCTATCCTGTTCATCTTTATTACAATTTTCGCTATAACAAGCTTCGAGTCTTTGGGAGATTTTGCGCCAGTGCAAACAACCTTACCTGAAGAAAATATCAACGCTGCTGCTTTTGGGTCCTTTAATCTTAAAACAAGACCTGGGAATTGTTCTGGTTCGTACTCTACGTTGTCAAGGTTAGCAACCAGTTTTTCAAGTTTTATTGGGACGTTCAAAGAAGTTGATGCGACAACATTTTCAATCTTAATTCTGAAACCCATTAAACCACTTCGCTGAGTATTATTAATATAATACAAAGTATTTAAATCATTTATAAAGAATATGGCCTTTATTTCTCGTGGAAGAGAATTAACATTGACATCTGCTAGGTACATTTATTATTTACATCTTCACAACCACACATCTTCATGCACTGAACGCATCCAACTGGGTCTTGTGGCATTTTATATTTGCAAGTGCAAAGGTTCCATAAATTGTCAGCTTGAGTTCCGCCTGGTGTTGTACAAGCAGGCGGTTCACAACCACATACACTCGGACCAGGATTAAATTTTCCACTACCATCTGCATCAAAATTATTTACTGGAATTGCAGCTGGATGAACACTACAGCCCATACTAGCAAGCATATGGCATGCATTATCTTTTGCAGCCTCTAGATTTACTCCACCAGAACTTGGAGACCAAACTCCAGCGTACATAGCTAAGATCCCTAGTAAGACCAACACAGCTAAAATAACTATTATCAAAGCATTTACTGGAAGTTCAATACCTTTCAATTTATCACAATAATAATATTTCTTCCTCACATATAAAGATTTACATGATTTTTGAAGTATTATTTCTCAAATTTACAGAAAGAGTTTATAAATCTTAAAGTTAAGAATAAGTGTTATGCAACTAATAGCTCTTTTCAGCGGTGGCAAGGATTCTTTATTTGCAATAAAGAAAGCAATAGAGCAAGGCCATGAGATAAAATACTTGGCCACAGTTCAGTCTAAGAATCCTGATAGTTATATGTACCATACGCCGAACATCGGTCTAACGCTAATGCAGTCTCGTTGCCTGAACATTCAGCTGGTTTCCAAACAATCTCTTGGTGAAAAAGAGAAGGAAGTTAGAGACTTGGAAATCCTTTTGAATAATTTGGACGCTGATGGAGTTGTTTGCGGTGCGATCGCAAGCAGATATCAGAAGGAAAGAGTAGAGAAGGTTTGCGAAAACTTAAGATTAAAGGTTCTGACACCCTTATGGGGATTGGATCAAGAGAGTCTCATAAGAGAGATTGTTAAATCTGGTTTTGAGGTTATTATAACTGCTGTTGCTGCTGAAGGGTTTGACGAAAGTTGGCTTGGTAGAAAAATTGATGAAAAGTGCATAGAGGACTTGATTAACCTTAACAAAAAACACGGGATTAGCGTCTTAGGCGAGGGTGGAGAATATGAATCCCTGGTACTGGACTGCCCACTGTTCTCTAGAAAAATTGAGATAACAAAGTCAGAAAAAACATGGAAAGACAACGCAGGGCTTATGGAAGTAAAAGATGCAAAATTAGTTTAAATAAATATTGAGTTGTCTAATTCTTATTATGAGTTATAGTGAAACAATAAAATTAAAAATAAAGTCTCAAGAATTTGTTGAAATAACAGACAAAGTAGAAAAGATTGTTAAAACTTCTGAAATCCAAAATGGCATTTGCACTATATTTTCTGCAGGCGGAACTTCTTCTGTTTTGATTAACGAAAATGAGCCCATGATTATTCAGGATTTAAAAGATTCCTTAGAAAAGATTGCTCCTGAAGAAAAAATATATCATCATGCTGAAAATGCTTATTCTCATATAAGAGCGTCTTTCATAGGAAGTAGCCAAACCGTCCCAGTAAAAGATAGCAAAGTCGTTCTAGGAACTTGGCAAAGCATAATGATAGTAAACTTTGACGTAGACGATAGGGAAAGAGAAGTTGTAGTAACAGTTGTTGGAGAATAATATTAAACTATGATATAGTTGTTATATGAGGTTATTTTAATATAAGGTGTGGAATTCTTATAAATTAAATTAAATATAATTCACTGAACAGAATGCCAAACATATACATAGAGTCTTACGGTTGCTCCACATCATATGGAGAATCAGAGATGATGGCCGGCTTGTTGAAACAAGCAAATTTTAATATCGTTAATAACGAGAAGCAAGCTGACTTGGTAATTGTCGTGACCTGCTATGTGAAGTCTCCTACTGAGCAAAAAATTCTTTTCAGAATAAAGCAACTTTCTAAGAAGAAATTAATCATAGCCGGATGCATGCCCGAAGGCATTTACCAACGATTAATGGAAGTTGCCCCTGAAACAAGCCTAGTTAGCACTCACCACGTTAAAGACATCGTTCAAGCAGTTGAAAAAACTCTTCAAGGTAAGAGAGTAGAGTATCTAGGAAAGTCGGAAGAAGTTAAATTGTGCTTGCCGAGAATAAGAAAAAATCCATTAATAAGCATTGTTCCGATTTCTAGCGGTTGCAATTCTCTATGCACCTATTGTTGTGTTAGACTTGCCAAGGGAAAGTTATTCTCTTTTCCTAAGGAAGCGATACTAAAAGAAATAGAAACTTCTCTCAAAGAAGGATGCAAGGAAGTATGGCTAACTGCTCAAGATACTGCTTCTTATGGTTTTGACAAAGGAGCAAAATTACCAGAACTGCTAAAAGAGATAACAAAAATTCCTAACGACTTTTTCATAAGAGTAGGAATGATGAATATAAAAAGTGTTACTCCTATTGCTTCTAGCTTGATAGAATCTTTCAAGGATGATAAAATCTATAAGTTCATTCACCTACCATTGCAAAGTGGGTCAGATACCATTCTTAAATCAATGAATCGTGGTCATACTGTCTCCCAGTTTGAAAAAATAATAAATTCATTTAGAGAATCCTTCAAATGTCAGATATGGACAGACATCATAGTCGGTTATCCAACAGAAAAAGAGGAAGATTTCCTAAAAACCTTAGCAATAATTAAAAAAGTGAAACCTGATTGGGTTAATGTCTCAAAATTTGGGTCAAGACCAGGAACAGAGGCTGCCAAGCTAAAGCCATTACATCCTAGAATCGTAAATGAAAGGAGTAAAATCGCTTCTGAACTGGTTAGAAAAGTTTCATTAGAGAAAAACAAACAATGGAATAACTGGAAAGGAGAAATTTTAATTTCTGAAAAAGGAAAAAAGGCTGGGCAATGGATTGGAAGAAACTTTGCTTACAAACCTATTTTAGTTGAGAGTAAGAATAATGTTCTTGGAAAGGTTTTGAATGTTAAAGTAGTTGACTTTACTCACTCTCATTTGGTAGGACAGATAAGCGGATAGATAATCTATACATCAAAAAGACAAAAACTTTATATTTAAGGAAACTACTATTCTTTAAAGTGAAAATTATGGATTTTAAAATGTATATTATGGGCGGAATAATCTACGTGGTTCTAGCGATAATCCTAGGTATGGTAGGTGGAGCATTCGCAGGATATGCAATTTTAATTGCAGCATTGATAGCAGGTATGTACGTAGGTATGAAGGCAGCAACACCAATGAAAGGAGCAATAGATGGAATATTTGCAGGAATTATTGGTGGAGTTATAGCAGGTATAATAGCACCTTTCTTACCTATGCCAATGGCAGCCACAACTGGTGTCACATTAATGGACTCCATTGTTAGCATGCTAGGTACAACTTTAACAGGCTACTTACCAATGATTGCATCATTTGCATGGTTTATAGCAGCAGGTATTATCCTAGGCGCAATCGGTGGATTCATAGGCAAAAAGATTAAGAAATAGAAATATTTGGAATTAAGAAACACTAGATGTTAGCTTTTGTTATATTTTTTTCTATATTTTTAATTACTTTACTGTTACAGATTTTGCCAAATTTCGCGGACGATCAGGATCGCATCCCCTCATCAATGCTAGCTGATATGCAAGTATCTGAATAGGTATTATCTGACAGATTGAGTTGGCTTCTTCTGCTTCTCTTACTTTTATGAAAATATCAAAAATCTCGTTGTTCTTAGAGCCAACACCTATGATATAGCCGCCTCTAACTTTTAGCTCTGCTGCATTGCTCAATATCTCCTTTTCAGTTTGATTAGAACTAAAAACTATGCAAGGTGTTCCTTTGTCAATTAATGAAATAGTTCCATGCTTTAATTCCCCACCGGCAAATCCTTCAGCATGAATATAAGAAACTTCCTTGATTTTCAAAGCAGCCTCTAAGGCAGTTGGATATTGCAAGCCTCTGCCTATAAGATAAATATGATTTGATTCTTTGATTTTTTCTGCTACTTCTCTGATGTACTTTCTTGTGTTGTCTGAAGTTAGATAATAAACATAGTTTATCAAGTCTTTTAGTTTTTTCTTTCCAATCTCGTATTTTCCATCAACACTGTAAGCTAGTAAAGTTAGCAGTGCTAACTGCGAAGTATAAGTTTTTGTCGAAAGAACGCATATCTCTGGTCCAGAATTCATCATCAATGCCTTGTGAGACTCTCTTGCCAATGAAGATCCCATAACATTTACTATTGATATTACCTTTGCTCCTTTTTCTTTAGCTGCTCTTACAGCTTCTAGAACATCTGCAGTCTCTCCTGATTGTGAAACTGCTATTACCAAGCTTTCAGGAATTAAAAAATCCTTATAATTTGAGAACTCAGAAGCTAGAGCAACGTTTATATGCATTTTAGCTAGAGATGAAAACTTGTATGCAGCTGAAAGGCAAGCGTGATAAGAAGAGCCACAACCAACAAGATATATTCCTTTTGCTTTTTTTATAAATTCAGCAACTTCTTTTATTGATTTTTCATCTTGTTCAATTGCCTTGTTTATTGTTTCAGTTTGTTCTATTATCTCCTTAAGCATGTAGTGGTCAAAGTTTCCTTTTTTTACTTGCTCCAGTTCCCACTCAATCGTGTTTATTGGTCTAGTAACAAAAGAATCTTCATTAAGATTGAAAATTTTTATATCATCTCCTATGCTCACTACATCTTTCTCTGCAAGATAAATCACTCTTTTTGTATGCTCTAAAAATGCAGGAATATCTGAAGCAACAAAATACTCATTGTCTCCAACTCCTATTACTAAAGGTGAGTCTTTTCTCGCTGCCATCATCCCCTTTTCTTCGTTGTTAAGAACTATAATAGCATAGCTCCCTTCTAGTTTATTTAATGCAAGTTTCGTTGCCTCGAAAAAATCTTTCTCTCTCATGAAATACTCAATCAGATTTGGTATGATTTCAGTGTCAGTCTGGCTATAAAAGTTAAATCCTTTTGAAATCAAAAAGTCTCTTATTTCCTGATAGTTTTCGATTATGCCATTGTGAACAATGGCTATCTTTCCGTTGTTTGATATATGTGGATGAGCATTTTCCCTTGTAACAGCACCTGTTGTCGCCCATCTTGTATGTCCGCAACCGATGTTTCCTTCCAACGAATCAAGATCAAAATTTATGTCATTTATTTTTCCTATATCCTTTTGCATTTGGAAGTCAGAATCATGAGTGACTATTCCTGCAGAATCATATCCTCTGTACTCAAGTTTCTTCAAGCCATCGAAGATTATGGGTGAAGCTTTCTTTGAGCCCTTATATCCTATTATGCCACACATATTCTCAATTTGAAAGTATGGTTGTAGGAAGATATAAATATTATTAAAAATATTATAATAGTACTAAAAAAATAGTTATAGTGGTTTAATGGCAATGGTAATTGATCAGAAAAATGGCAAGACTCTTAGTTTAGCTACGAGATTGTTAGAACCGAAACAATTGAAAGTCGCACTATCGCCCTTAGCTTGGAAGATTCTTAAAATACTAGCAGAAAAACCTAGCTATCCAAAAGAGATTGGCACTAGACTAAAAATGAATGAACAGAATATTTATTATCATATCAGGAACTTGGAAAGATCTGGCTTGATAGAAAAGCTAAAAGAAGAAAAAAAGCATGGAGCGCTGGCAAAGTTCTACACATTAACTGACTATGCCTTCACTATCCTGCTAAAGCCACTAGAAGAATCTCAAAAAGTATTTCATATTAAAAAAGAATACAAGAATTTTCTAGAGCCTTTCATATTAGACGGTAGATTGAATGCCCTAATAATCATGGGAAGCCCTGAACCTCACGGCTTGGCGAAAGCTAGGGCAAAAGACGGCTTGTTTGCCACAGACTTGGGACTATTTCTAGGAACATTCCTTAATTACAAGCCAGAGCTGTTCACGAAACTTGACACTGAAGTAAAGGAAGAAGATTTGAAAAACAACCTGATACTAATTGGCGGGCCTGGAGTAAATTTTATAACAGCAAAAGTTAATTCAAAGCTTCCAATAAAGTTTGAGAAAATAAAAGATCAGGAAAATTTCTATTCTGGATTCCACTCAAGTGTTTCTGACAAGAATTACTATGAAGAAGGCTACGGACTAATAGTTAAGGCAAAGAATCCTTTTGACAAGAATAAGGACATTTTAGTCATTGCAGGTAGAAGAATGTCTGGAACAAGAGCTGCTATTTTAGCCTTCTTACAGAAGTTTGATGAAATCTGCAAAGGAAATTCTTATGACCCTAAGGTTTTTGCAAGAATTGTGGAAGGCATTGACAAGGACAATGACGGTGTGATAGATTCTATTGAATTCTTAGAGTAAGTCGAATTTTTATCTCATTTTGAAAATTATGTAAACTTACATTCTTCTGCATGAGGAGCAGCCGCCGCCAGCATTTTTTAGACTAAAATTAATTAAATCAGAATAGTAAGTATTAGTTTCAGTTTCAACCTTCATCTTGATGTTGTGAGCACCGTAAGTTGAGTATATTTTTGGATTTCCTGAAAATAAAGTCCAATTTCCGCCATCTATGCTGTATGATGTTGCTGTGTAAGGAATGTAGACTTCGTTTATAAGCCAAAAGTAATTTGCAGAATATGTCATACCATTAACTGGAGCAATTACTTTGAAATAAGGTATTGTAAAGTATACTGTTTTAGAAACACCCATATTGCCGTTAGTGTCATTTGCAAAAACTCTAATACTATGAAGTCCTCCAGTCAATCCACTCAGCATTATGCTTGAATATCCGATTGGCATGTTTGAAGCAAATGTAGTATTTGGCTGGTCATCTAGACTGTATCCGATCCATGAAGTCGGCTCGTTTGTGCCTACGGTTAAAGGTACAGAATTCGTTTCTAGAGTTTTGTTCATTGGAGAATAAATTGTTATGTTGGGTGCAATTCTATCTAAAAACTTGTATATACCATCAGTCTCATAATGGGAAAGAGATGTTCCATTGATATCAGTAAACTTTACATCATGCAGATCCAAATCACTCATCGCATTTCCGTATGGCGGTTCGTAAGCAATGCTTGATCTGATTCTCGCTAAGGTAAAGTCGCCAAAGGCACCATCCTGAGGTCCAACAAGCAATTCAAGATATTTAACTGTTCCTAAAGTAATATTAGATCTTGCCTGATGGTCAATCAAAAATGTAACCATATCTTTCAAACCTATGATAGTATGGTTTCCTTCTATAGTTTCATTATAATATATATCTGCTTTGGGATTCCATTCAGGTGAATGAACACATTCGGTAAAATTACTCCAGCAATCATTACCGACCGAACAAGTGTCTAAATCACAAGAAGATCCAAATGCCGCAGATATTATCACCCCATCATAAACGTCAACTATCCCGTCATTGTTTATATCTCCTTTATTATTTGGCGTGCCATGCGACTGGCCTCCTATTAAATAAATGTAAACAGAAGAACTTGTGTTGGCCGCATCTGATAATGTGCCTGGAAATACTTGAGTATTGTTCAAAAGTGTTGGATTGTAAGAAAGCTGAAATTCGAATCCGTAAAGATAAGAAGCGTTTGTTATATTAACCATATATGCGACCGGGTTTCCTACGTTGCTTGTATCCGTATAAAAGATATTTTCTGCAGGACTTACAAATACTGCACTAGCATTTACAGCTAATGAAAGAATTGAAACATTCAATAGTATTAATACAATCATTTTTTTCAAATTGATCATCTCAAATATTTATAAAAAATGAATAACTAATTAAAAAATTAATAATATTATATATTATATAAAATATAAATAATTATGTAATGCATCATATTTTAATAATTTTAAAACTGTTTTCCTATCTTTAACACACGTATATTTGACATTGCTTTTGAATTAAAGCAGAAAATTTTAAAAGGTAATCCTTACGACTCTAAGGTTTTTGCAAGAATAGTGGAAGGCATTGACAAGGACAACGACGGAGTAATAGACTCTGAATTTCTAGAATAGAATCATCATGTTATATGAAAATAACCTCATGAAACATCTATAAGATATCGGTACTAGAAATTATTTCTTTTTCTTTGTCTGTGACAAAGCGGTTCCGCTTACTAGGCTATCCATACCAAGACCTGTCGGATAGAAAACTATCGTATTGCTCTGGTCCTGACTTACATCAGATATAGTCGCTAGCTCCCTTAGCCTGATGCCTACCTTTCCTTTGCTTTGCATAAGTGTGTCTGCAGCTTTCTTTAGGTTCTTCGCAGCCTCGACCTCACCTTCTGAAGCAATGATTACTCCCCTCTTCTCTCTCTCGGCTTCGGCCTGTCTTGCCATTATCCTTTTCATGTCCTCTGGCAATTCTATGTCCTGCAGCTCTATACCCTCTACGTCAACTCCCCACTTATCGGCCTGCTCGTCTACTATAGCTTTGACTGCTTTGGCTATATTCTCCCTTTTTTCCAGAAGCTCGTCCAGCATCTTTTGTCCTATAACGTTCCTAAGAGTGGTCTGAGAATACTGCATTACAGCATAAATGAAGTTCTGTATGTTAACTATACTCTTCTTGGTATCTATGACTTTTAGAAAAACAACAGCGTCTACTCCTACGGATATGTTATCCTTCGTAATGACCTGCTGTTTTCTTATATCAAGCGTTCTGACCCTAAGGTCCCTAGATATTGCGCTCTCAACGAAAGGAATTATGAAAAATATTCCAGCTCCTACAGTCCTGACGTATTTTCCGAGCCTAAGAACGATTGCCTCTTCCCACTGGTTGTTCATCCTTACAGACGAATAGAGTATTGTCGCTATTATGAATCCTGCTACAAAAAACCAAATATTAGAAAGCGTGTATGTTAGCCATCCTGTGATTACAAGCGGTATCAATGCCACTATTGCTGATATGGCGCCTCTTCCGGAACCACCAACTCTCTCTATCCGTTCGCCAGATGATTCGGCATCTTCGTCCATGTTAGTAATATATTGAAAACCAATATAAAGTTATCATATATAAAATTTGGGATTTAAGAATTTTTCATCAAGTATAAGAATAGTTTATCTCGCTTTCATAATCAACCTCATTCACCCCCTAACACAACATAACGACTATCATCATAATGAATGAGATTTGCCATACAAATCTTTAGAAAAAATTTAGAAGAAATTATTTTTTAGATAAATTCTTATATAGCTCATCAGCCATTTTCTCAATTTCTTTTTCTATATTCTTGTTTAGAATATTTTCAAAAATATCATTGTAATTTTCTTTAAGCTCGCTTCTTGAACGGAAACTTTTTTTAGCAACAACAGGAATACCAAGCGTCTTGCAGAAGTTGTCACAAATATTTTTCAGGCAAACGTCTATTTCTTTAGTTACATCAACACCGACAATAACAACAATTGCACTTTTCTTTGAGAAATCAGTATGAGCTGTATAAAATATGCTGCATCTGTCTATAAAGTTCTTAAAAATTCCAGGTGGCATCTTAAAGTAATTTGGTAAAACGAACACGTATCCGTCTGCGTTCTTTATCTTCTCAAAAATTTCTGCCATATCATCTTTCTTTTGACACTCTAGGTTCTTATTGCAATATTCAACGCAACCGTCACATCTTTCTATGTTCTTTTCTCTTAGAAGAATAATTTCATTTTCTATTCCTTTCTTTTCAAAAATCTGTTTAAATCTGTTAAGTACTGCCTCGGAGTTTCCTTTTCTTGGACTACCGCAAACACTTAGTACTTTCAATGTATCACCCTTTTAATTCTTCATTTAAAACTTTAGAGACTGTCTTACCATCTATCTTTCCACGAGTTTCCTTCATTACTTCTCCCATTAAAGCAGAAATTTTCTTTTCCTTGACAAGATGAGGATACTTATCGAAAATCTTTTTTATTATTTTCCTTAATTCTACTTCGTTTAAAGCTTTCAAGCCACTTTTTTCTATTGCCTCACTAATAGATATTTTTTCCTTGCAAACGCTCTCTAAAACATTTGGAATTGCCTCTTTTGAAATCTGTTTCTTAATGACAAGAGAAAACAAATCTTCAAAATGCTCTTCTGATAAAAAGTTTGTATCAATGTCTCTTCTTCTTAAATCTACAGTTGTTGAGGTTAAAGTGCTTGCAACAAGAATAGGATCGTAATTTTTAGAAAGCTTTTCAAATGATTCTAAATATTCACTTCTTAGAATTTGATTGATCATGTCTTTTGGCAAGGATTTTTCATATTTTTTTGCCTTCTCTTCCCAGGTTTCAGGTATTTTTATTTTTGAAAGAAAGTCCTTCGTTATAACCACAGTTTCTAAATCAGTTTCAGGATAAAGCCTCTCGCCTCCTGGCAATGGTCTTGTGAATTCTGTTGTTCCGTCCTCGTTCGCTACGCGAGTTTCCTCTCTTGGGGTTTCTCCTTTCGCTATTAGTTCGTTCTGCCTTTTAATCTCATTCTCAATTATTTGCGATATTATGTCTAGCGCCTGAACACCTTTTATCTCAACTCTAGCACCCTTGGCTATTGAAACATTAATGTCTTGTCTAGTCACTCCAAGTCCTCTTTGACTTTTTCCAGTCGATCTGATGATCATTCCCAATTTTTCAGCAACTTCTCTTGCGTGCTCAGGATTTTTTATATCAGGAGCTGTTCCAATCTCTATCAACGGAATTCCTAATCTATCTAGTCTATAAGTTATGTCATCTCCTTTCTGATCAACAATTCCTGAGGACTCTTCTTCCAAACAGATGTTAGTTATTCTTACTTTTCCAATAGAAGTCTCTAAGACTCCGTTCAAGCCTACAACAGCTGTCCTCTGGAAACCACAAGTGTTTGAACCATCTATAACGGTCTTTCTCATTATGTGAATCTCGTCTGGTATTTCTGCCTTTAACAGCAAAGCAACTTGCAATACAACTTCCAAAGCTTCTTTGTTTATCGAGTTTGGCGGTTCTTCATCAGTCTCCTTTAAGCACGTCTCCTCAGGATAGCATTGATAAAGAAAATTCCTATTCCTTAGATATTCGTACAAGGCTGCAACATCAACCTGTCCAAGCTCTCCTGCAACTGCTCTTAATTTTCTATTTATTATTTTGATTGGCTTGACCTCTGAAAAGCTTGGATTACAGTTGCAGAATAGTTTCGTTTTTGTATTCAATCTATTGTGAATTTCTAACCCACATTTAAATCCTAATTTCTGATATTCTGTCATTAAATCACAAAGTAATTATTTTTCTGGCCAAGGATAATTAACTATTTCTTCTATGTTTTTAACTATATATTCGCCTTTCAGATTAGCCATAATAACTTTTATTGAAATTCCTGTCTTTAGGAAGTTCTCCCATAACAACTGTTTACACAAACCACAAGGATGGCATATCTTCTCTCCTTTTGGATCCTCCTTTCCAACTATGGCTATTGCTACAATTCTCGTATCCTTATGAACTGCTGCATGGGACAAAGCTGCCTGTTCTGCATGCAATGTTAAAGATGCTGTATCGGAAACATAATTGCTGGCAGTGTAGATATTTCCTTTTTCTGTTAAAACTGCTGCTGCATATATGTATTTAGATTTGGGGTCCCCTCCATAGAAACTGTCCAAAGCTTTTATCGCTTCTTTTACAAGCTTTTCATAATCTGTCATTTCTACACCAAGAAATTGTCTATCTCACTTCTAGCAGTTATCTCCCCAGCAATATTTGTAAGCATCATCTTTCTAATTTCTTCCAAGTCTTTTGTATGACCGAGAATCCATCCTAATTTAACATAAGCTGTTTCAGGAAGCATGTCTTCTGCAGGAATTGCTTTTGCCTCGTGATAAAGAACTCTTAGATTCGTATAAACGTCAGTATTAATTCTTCCATAGATTGTCTGAGGTGCAATCACAACTGGAATCCCATCCTTTATTAATTTCTTAATTGCAGGAATCCATGACTTCTCTGCTTCAGTAGGAACATGGCCCATTCCAGTTCCTTCAATAACAAATCCCTTATAGCCTTTCTTAGCTAGAATTTCTAAAATTTCTGGATCGCTTCCAGGATAAGCCTTTAGCAAAGCGACCTTAGGTTCAAACTTGATATCAGCTACAACTTTCTCATCTTTCCTAGTTTTATGATTCTTATTCATGATGTCAATTTTTCCATCTGACCAGAATTTTGCCAAAGGCATTTCATTAATGCTTCTAAACGCGTCTCTCCTAGTAGAATGCATCTTTCTTACTTTTGTTCCTCTTATGAAAGAGCAGCATTGGTCATCAATAGTCGCATGCATACAGACTCCAACTTCAGCTATATTTGAGATAGCAGCATATGCAGAGCATATTATATTCATGAAAGCATCACTGCTTCCCCTGTCCGAGGATCTTTGGGATCCTGTTAAGACAACTGGTTTGTAAAGGTTCTTAAGCATGAAAGACAAAGCAGCAGAAGTATAATGCAGAGTGTCAGTTCCGTGGGTTATTATCACGCCTTCATTCTTGTTCAATTCTTTAGCTGCTAGTTCTGCTAGAACTTGCCAATCTTTATAATTAAAATCCTCAGACATTTTCTTGAAAGGAACTTTTATATCATCTATAAAAACAATGTTTTTTAGTTCTGGAACATTCGTTAAAAGTTCTTCAGGTCTTTCCAAAGCATAGACGCCGCCAGTCCTATAGTCTACCTTGGAAACTATTGTTCCGCCTGTCATTATCAAAGCTACTTTCGGTTTTTTAGGGTCAAATTTTACTTCTTTGATTTTTTCCTTTTCAGTTTCAAACTTAAATTCTTCTTTTATTTCCTTTGGCTCAGGTTTTTTTGATTTTTCGACCTTTACTCCCTTTTCATGTCGTATTCCCATGTTATAGCCTGAATCTAATTTTAGAACTATACAATTTCTATCTCCAAGTTCTGACCTGGGCATCAGCAGTCCTTCGTACATTTTCCCGGTCTTTACAACCGAGATTCTGTCTCCTATTTTAAAATTTTTCAAGATTCTCTGAACCCGAGGAGAATAATTTTCAAACATAATAAGAATTAAGCTTTTCAATACTTATAGTTTATATTAAATTCGAGATGCTACTAAAGCTTTTTTAATTCTTTCTATATTTGGTTTAACATTATTAATCTTTCTAAGAAGATCGGCACCTCGAGAACTAATTTTATATTTTTCTTTTGAATCCATTTGAATTTCTACTATGTCGCCTGTCACTAGTAATGCATCATGCAATTCAGCAAAATTTTTATAACTTGTATCAGATGCTAGGTATAATTCATACCTTGTACTAGGTTTTAATGCTGCCTGCAAAATCGATCCTACAATTTCTATTCTTTCTCTATAAACTTTACCCATCTTATTATTAAAGGAAGAAAACTTTAAATTACTTTAAATTTGTGATTTTTACATTCGTAGTTTCGTCTTCTTTTTCTAAAAGTTTCTTAAACTTGCAGCTAGGGCAGTTTAGCCACCTAACAAATCTGCCGTCTATTATTATGGCATCTTCTCCACACCTAGGACATCTTTTCATATCACTTTGTTTTTTATTATCTATTTGTTTTAAGGCCATTCAATCAAATCTCCCTCTTTTGATGTCGACGTGCGTGTCCTGAAATATCTCAGGATGTCTTTTAGAAAGTTCTTCCATATCCATAATCATCTGAGGCTTGTTGACGAAGCATATTTGCTCTCCTTCTATATGCTTTTCAAACTTCCCATCTGCACTATACTTTTTCGCGTTAGATAAGGTCAACTTACAAAAAGGATACTTTAATCTAAAGAGCTTGTCTAGCGTAACATCATCTAGTTTTCCTACCAATACCGCATCGTTCAAATCAATTGCAACAACTTTCCTGAGCATTTTTCTAGCTCTTTCCTTAGATTTCTCTATTTGAGAATACCATGATTCTGGTAAAGTATTTTCAGCCATAATAATAATTTACTTAGAACCTATAAATGTTTATCCTATATGAATCTCTAGAATATCCTTGTCTTCTAACTTATGGCCTAAACCAACTTTTTCTCCTGCATATTTGGCAGACTTGCCCCAAACCCTTGCAAATCTGAAGTACTTTAAGAAATCCTTATGCAATCTCTTAGCTGAGTCTCTAACAGTAGAATACTTTCTCATCACCATCGGCTTAGACTCGGGTTTCTTTCCTGGTTCCTTGCAGTAAATTCTTATCAAATTCAAGGAATTCCATATTTTATCCTTAACGTCCTCAATCTTATCTTCTCTGCTTACTTCTATAATGTGTTTTTTTAGTCTAAATTTTTCTAAAATGCTTTTTAATTCATCAAGTTCATTCTCATCTTTGTATAACAAGATGACAGAATCTGCATTCTGTGCTATGCTCATAAGAGCTGGTTGAAAGCTTGAAGGAATTTCTATTAATTGAATCTTTACGCCTTCATAATCACAGGTACCAATCTCCGGTTTGGTTGTTGTAAACGGATGGTCAGAAATCTTTGGCTTGGCGTTCGTCAGTTTGGATAGCAGAGTGGACTTGCCAGATTGTGTTAAACCTAGAATACACGCTTGTGCGTCTCCTTCTTTTGCTATGGTTACTATTTTTCTAGAGGCTTTTGATTGTGTCTGCTTTTTTAATTTTGCAAGCCTTTGCTTTAACTGAGATTTTAGAACTTCGCATCCTTTATGACTTGGTACAGTGCTTATCATCTCTTCTAAAGCAGCTATTTTCTCTTCTCTTGTCTTTGCATTAAGATATTTCTGTTGAGCTTTCACATACTCAACTGTCACGTTTGTTGGCATAATAAGAATCTAATTTTGAAATTTAATAATATTCTGTTCTGTATTCCCCACCTTTTGGCTCGAAATAAACTTCCTCTTTTTTCGGCTGTTCTTTAGGAATCTGTTTTTTAACTACTTTGGATTTTTTCTTTCTTCCCTTGATCTTAATAGCAGCCACTGTGATGATTATGATAATGACCGCTGCAGCAAAGTCCCATATTATGAAACTATAGTCTGGCATCTTCCCGTAAAGGCCACTCACGGTTGCTTCTAATTCAGTTACCTTTGCTGAAGCCTCCTCAAACTTTGCCTTAGCGTTAGCATAGTCTTCTTTATAGAATTCTCTTATAGTTTCATTTAGCGCGGCCTTTGTATTATTTAGCATTATCAATGCTTCTGTTGTGTTAACCCACATCTTAGCTAGATAAGTAAGGTTATTTTCCAGTGAAGATATTTCCGCATATTTTTCTGAAGCTTGATATGCAATATCTCCTATGATTTCTATGATCACGTCTACCCCAGTGTCTCCCACTTGGCTGTAAAAATTAACTTTTCCTGTGTGAGGTCCTTCTGATAAGAATCCTGTGTTTATGGTTATCCTTGCTTCGCCTTTTTCTTTGGCCTCCAAGGATGAAGGTGCACTCACTGTCGCATCTATATCAGAAACAGATGAGGTTAAAGTATTTGTCCTGACTTGAGCAGTGTTCTCGATTGTAACAGCCTTCTCTATTGTTTTCCCTTGGACTGTGGTTATTGATATTGTAGAGGGTGTGACAAACAAGCTAGGTTGTAAAAGAGCGATGTCTGTTGAGAAGTTCAAGTACAAAGTTGAAGTCCTGTTGTCAGAGTCTTTAAAGTTTATCTTAATTCTTGATGAACCGCTAGGGTAGCCTCTTGGCATTGTATAAGAGATGTTATAGTTTTTGTTTCCCTTGACTGTAAAATTCTCTAATGCCATTATGTTCCCATCAGGCCTTGTAATCTCAGCTGAAACATAAATATCCAAGTTGCTTGAGTACGCTTCTGTTGTGCCAATTGTTAAAACAAAACTCTCAAAAACATTTAAAACATTCTTGTTCAAATAAGCAAAAGGATTCCATGCAATCACACTGATATTTTTAGTGTATTCTCCATTAGCTGTTTTTACATTTATTATAAAAGTTCCGTTGTAAGAGTTTGTCCCGAGGGTGTAATTTTTGTTCCAAAAGTTTGTTGATATCTTGTCCATGAACAATGGGCTTGGCGTCTCTTTAGTCCCATCAGGTCTTATTATGGTTAAATTTACTTTTGTTACAGGATCGATTGTGAAAAAGTCAACTCTCATTACCTCTCCAGGTTTGTAAAAGCTCTTGTCAGTCGAGAGAGACTCTTTGCTTATGGCTTTCAAAGTACCGCCATTAGGAGTTGTTACCTCAAGCAAAAGATTAACTGCATCTGGCATGCTTTCTACAATGCCTGCACAATTACTGTTCTCACAGCTCAATGCTCCAGAAAGTAGAACAGAATAATTATAAGGGTTTAATATCCTATAAGAGGCTGATGCTGCTCCTGGTATTCTTGCGCTCACAACATATCTCGAGTTTGGTTTGAAATTACCAGAGGTTATGTTAAAAACCGAGTCACCGACAGTAATAGGTAGGTTAAAGGTTCCTCTTAGCGTTTTTGAATACGCTGTCAAAATTATGTTGTGCTGCCTTGCCTCGCTAAGCCTTATGTTTGATTTCCACAAGCCATTTTCATAATTCATGTTCCCTTTTATCTCATCAACAGTATAGTTGACTATTCCCATAACTGTTTTATTGCTTTGAGTCACGGTTGCAAAAATAAAAATGTCTTGGTCTACGGACGCCACACTCGGCAAAGTAAAAGCAGATATTACCCACACTGTGTCATTCAAAAAATATAGTACAGTCCTATCAAAAATGTCCCAAGTGAGCGGGGAAAAACTAGAAGGCTCATCTAATCCCCAGAAAACTCCCTTATCGTTAGCAAAAAGAACAGGATAAAAGTCTATTGAACTATTTGGAGGAACGCATTCTGCACTAATCCAACCTCCATTCGAAGGATTATAAAATTTGACGATTTTAGGAGATGGATAGATTGTTATATTATCGCCGATGTTAAAGCCTTCAGTTATAAATCCAGCTTTAGCAATCTTAAATGCCTTTGTAGAGCATTTGTTGTCTGAAAAATTAGCAGTCACCAAATTTATATTAGGATAAAAGGCACAACCCTCTGTGGTTTTGTTGTTAGTCCATGTGTTCACGTATGTAAAAAATAATGGTTTATTCTTTGAGCTTATGTTTCCGCAAAAAATATTCTGGAACTTTGTTTTGTTAGCCATGCCAAAGTTGTTATTCCCAAGGAATATCATATCAGAGGCATCTGCATATTCGTTCCACGTCGTCGAGTTGTCCTTTACATGAAGTTCGTTTATGGCTCTTACATTGTAGCCGAGGCTTAGCAGCCTGCTGCAATATAAAGAGTCTGACGACTGCAGGGCATTGCATGACGAGTCAGTGGATGTGTTCGCAACATATAAAATTGTCTTTGCCTCTGCCAACTG